>OCZT010001129.1_pt1 | contig 27568 bp, 27 predicted proteins | sample 1539031 | NCBI WGS metagenome assembly OCZT01 (sample SAMEA3539308, study PRJEB22396) | soil metagenome | biome: tundra; feature: field; material: soil | place: USA | collected 2010-05 | depth 0.15 m | reverse complement strand
TAATAGACATCAGCGAACAGCTAACCACAAGATGTTGGGGGGTATATAAATAAGGGAAAAGCGAATAAGGGAAAAAGTTCGGCTTTTTCCCTTTTCTGCGATATATCTTCGATTTACGGCTGATTCGAGTCTTACCCTGTATACATTCTGCCTCTCATCCTGCATACTGCCCGAGTCGTATCAAGATTTCCGGCTGTTTCGCGATAGGTGTTCCGGGAACCGACCGTTTGATCGCTGGCAATATTTAGTCGTGTCTTTGAAGTATTCGCAGGTATGGTGATGCCTCCTGCTGTGAATGTCGCGGCTTAAGCCAGAACCTGATCGGAAATCCTTCCTGATCTCTACAAGGCGCAATCGAGGAAAAATATCATGATAAGAAAGGACAGCGTTTTGCTGATCATAATTTTGTTTGTGATCACACTTATGCCAGGCTCTGTCAGCGCCCAGAACGCACAGTTCAAGGTGGGCGATCGTGTCGAGATCAATATGGTTCCGGGTCCGAACAAGTCAATGGCGGTTTGGAAAAAGGGGACAATCACCGGCGTATTCCCCGAACCGACCTCACGGGCTTATGTGGTTCAGCTTGATCCGCTTCCTGGCCAGCTGCCGCGGGAAATGACAATTCCGATGTCCAGCGAAATCAACGGAGATATTCGTCCATTTGGCGGAGCCGCCCCGCAGGTCCAGACCGAAAAGCTCCGCGTGGATGAAAACGGGACTGTGCTGGCCGGACGCGACATTCTCGACTGCGAGAACCTCAAGCACGATGGCAAAAACGGCTCGCCGCCCCCACCGGAATTGGCAAAGAAACTGATCCGCTGCCTGTATGAAAAGCCATCTAAGCCCGGAATGGACGGCGCCACCACGATGGATATTACCGCCATTACAATCGGTGAGCCGCATCGCTGGAGGGTTTACGTCGACATCGGCCAGGGTGCAGCTAACACGCTAGTCTACCCGGTGCAGGTCAAGTGGAACATGAAGACGTTCTATCGCACGCGCATAATCGCGACCACGGACCGCGAGGGGCCGTTCACTTGCTTCGCAGACGCCACTAACCTATGGCAATGCGGCAGTTCAACCGGTACCCGAAAAGAAGGAAAAACGCAAGAAATTGGGATAAAGAACGAATGAGCCCATCTCGGGAACAACTTCAGGGGGCAGATTGTTCTAAATACCGCAAAACTCTATAGAAACTATATTCGGCGCCGAATTGCATGATACAGAACCAGCAGTATGACACCGCCAATTATCGCAACGATAATGCTGGGAATGTTCAATCCTCCCTGAACGTGAAATTGAGGAAAGAAGTAATCGACCAACCAACCTCCGACGAAACCGCCAACAATACCCAATAAGATATCACCGAAAAGACCTTCCCCAGTTTTGTTGACAAGTTTGCTGGCGAGGAAGCCGGCAATCAAACCAGCAACGATCCAACCGATATAATGTAAAAACATATTCTTCTCCTATTCACCCAAGTTTGATGGCTGGTACAGCATTCACCTTATCGTGCAATATCAACCTGGAACTCCGCGTGTAATTCAACGGACACGAGCGAAGCGGGTTAACTCGCTCACGATTTTTCTTTATCTAACAAACTGATGATTTTATCCAGTTTATCAACGTCTATTTTATGAAGAGTTTTCATTAAGTCTTCAATATCTTTTTTGGCTTGAACGTTGGTCTTATAGTCCACTTCGGCATGCTGTCTATCACGATCGGATGACCTGTTTTGGCTCATCATAATAATCGGAGCGGCATAGGCGGCCTGAGTTGAGAATACAAGGTTTAGTAAGATAAACGGGTATTCATCCCAGTGATAAATGAACGCAACGACGTTCAAAGCCATCCACATGATCACGATGATCGATTGAATGATTATGAACGTCCACGAACCCATGCCTTGAGCGACGGAATCAGCCAACCGTTCCCCAAAAGTTCTGGAATCGGCATGTTTTTTGTGCCAGTTAATGATCATATAAGGTTCTTTGCCCATTGAATTAAGCCGAGCCTCCGATGAAATTCTAATACACCTATGATATCTAGACAGATAGTATCACTGTCCCGGGTAGCGGCAATACCGGCAAGCTTCCTGAAACAACCCTGGCTAATAAACCCTGCTCGCGGAATCATTAGGCGGCCCGATCTTTGGATCTAAGCTCGCGCCTGGATGGAAGAATCAAGTGCGGGAAAAAAATTGAGGAAAAACGATGGTGAATTCAAGCTAAAGCCGGTGGCCAATATTGTATTCCTAGTCTTTGCTTATTTCCTTGAAGATCTGCCTTCGAATCGTCTAAAGAAAAACCGGGTCAGAATTCAAATCTTCAATCATCATGAGGCTGTGCGAAAACGCACAAGTGAACTGCGAGAAATTCGCGCCATTGTGTAGTCGGCCATCAGCTAGCTCATTCAGAGCCTTGGTTTTGCAGGGCCCCCGCAGCGATCTTCTGATCGCCGCGCTCGGCATGCGCCTTGCAATGTCTATAACCAGGACCCCCATTTTAATCGAAGCAGTCGTGTGCGGAAACGTCTCCCATCGTTTTCCGAGAGGTCCATTTGACGGACTTATCACGACAGGATTGAGACGGGACGGAAAGGAGGGAACATTATGGTGAAAAAGCATCTATTAATAGTACCCGTGCTTCTGATGGCCGCTACCTCGATCGCATTCGAACAAGGCACGTTTAAGCCGCGCAACGCGGATGAGGAACATGCGTGGCGCTTGTACAACCAGTACAAGGAGAGTAAGCAGAAAGAGGCTCAGTTCAAGGCCGGGATAACCCAAAAGTCGGGTGATATCAAGACGACGAACGTCGGGATAATACCCCTCTATATCGACCCGGAGGACGTTGCCCAATTGACAAAGCTGCGGCAACAACTACAGGCCGAGCAGGAAAAGCAAAAGAATCTTGAAACCGCCTGGGACAAGAAATTTTGGGGACGGTACGGCGATCTGAGTGACTCGGCGGGCACGATCTATGATGTTAAGACAAAACAGACGATGGACAAGATCCAGTATCGTCTCATCTATTTTCCATTCTATGTCAACGATGGAACCTATATCGGCAACATAACGGGAGCTCCGGGCCAGATCACCCTTATCGTTAGCGGCACAAGCATCAAAGGTTCCGCCAAAGGCGTCTACAAGTACACGATCGGATCCGATGCGTATAGCGAACCGTTCGCCGCGACGATTACCGGCACGTTAAACACGAATGGCTGGATCAGCGGACAGATCTCGGGCACGATAGGCGGTGCGCCTTTTACGGGTACGATGACAGGCAGCATCAGCAAGGGTGTCGCTTCCGGCACATGGACGGGAACGGCGCTCACAACAGCCTCGGGTTCATTCAGGGCGACGATGAAATGATGGCCCGACAGGGTTGAGAAGGGGGATAAACCAAACAGGAACATAAAAATATGAAGAAACTACTTATATTACTGGCTTTGTTTAGCGGATTAGCCATCTCGGCTTTTGCTCAATCGGGCAAGATAACGGGAAAGCTTACCTACCCAAGCGATGCGATACCACGGGATATGGTTTTGTGTGTCAAGGTCATTACCCTGGCAAACGAACCGACCTATTGCTCAAACGATCGGGCTGCACGACTTCGCGAAGGCAAGATCACTTTCAAACTGAACTATCGCGCGGCGTCACATGAGATCAGTTTGCCGGCGGGATCTTATCATCTTTATGCCACCACCGGAGAAATGCAGGGCGTTAAGGCCTATTACAACGATTTCATAAAATGTGGAATGAACGTAAATTGCACGTCCAAAAGACCGATCGCGGTTAAGGTGCGGCCGGGGCAGATCACACGCGGGATCACTGTCGGCGATTTTTGGGAATAGAACCTACGGCGAAGATCAATAGACGAGGAACCTCGAACGACGGTATGTGTTCGAGGTTCTTCTTCGTTAAGCCTCATATCGCCGAACTGGCCCCTCGCCCCAGCCCAAGCTACTCGGACCGCACTCCCGAGAATTTGTTCAATGTCGGCCTTAAAGTGTAGATCAATACACTAACCATCCGTCAAACGCCCACCCGGTCGAGCCTCCATAGCTTACGCGGCACCAGCGTCCGGTGCGGCCGTTGATCCGCTGTGAATAGCCCTGACAACTGATAACGCGGACATTTGCTCCATGCGGGATCTGCAAAATGCGATAACCCCCATCCGCGCTTGGGTAGCTCCTCAGGGCGAGGAATCCATCACCGGGCGAGTTTACCCATGCAGTGGTGCCGCCCGTTCGAATAACAGGTGGCGGGGGCGTTTTGCCCGATTTTTGCTGTTCATCGATCTTTTTTTCAAGGTCGGATAGCTTTTCGAGCAGCTTTGCATTTTCCGGATCGGGTGTCGACGTCTGAGCAACTGTCGGCGCGGGCGTCGCAGTTGGCGGCGGTGCCTGCGTCTGAATCGTCGGTAATCCGTTACATGCAAGACCCACGAAGAGAAGAACCGTCAACACGATCGTTAGGGTTATAACATCCTTTTTCATAAGTGCCTCCCAGCACATTTGCCTTCACTTCCAGGCAAAGTCTGATGTCCCGCAAAAACACTCCTATGACATCTATGTAATCAATAAGGAGCAAGCCGTATGCCAATTCGAAGGTTTCGGAAAAGGTCAAATTATGGCGGTTTTTTGACCGTAACGCTGACCTCACTACATGAGGGGCCGTCTTCTTGTGCGGAATTTCACAAGTAAAGTGTGAGAAATTCGCACAGCCTTCTGTTCAAAACATTAACAGTGTCTTTCCAAGCCCCATTTTTGCGAAGTTCTAAGACGATACGCGCGTAACGCGAGCGGTACGATATTTGCACCATACATGGGCAGGAGTGTAATTAAGAACTTGCCTATTTTAGAGTGCGGCGAGCGCCAACCTCGAGACATTTATTTACTCTGTCTCGGGACTGATAGATAAACGAGCCGGACAGCAGCAGTAGCCGCGAAAATCCGAATAGCCCGGAATTATAAGGAATTCAAAAGGGGGCAATAAAAGGAGCCTATCATGAAATTATTAGATCTTAAGACTTTAGCAGCAGTACTGGTGCTTAGCTTGATCGCGATGTTCGGATCGAGCCATGTTGCAAACGCGCAAGGGAATCGTGGTTACGATCAAAAGCAACAGGAAAAAATACGAAAACAGCAGGAAAAGATAGATCAGCATCGCTTGAAGGACGAACAAAAACGTCAGGCCGAGCTTAATAAGCGGAATCGTCAGCGAGGCGGCTATTACGATGTAAATCCTAATTTGCGCCCGCAGGTCAACCGTTATCGCATCATGCGCGGCAACTCATATTACGAGACCGATCAACGCGGGGCCGACTTACTGAGACAGGCCGTCGACGAAGGCTACCGCCAAGGCTATGCAGCCGGACAAGCCGATCGCGACAACCGCCGGCGCAGTGATTGGAACGGCTCGAACATCTATCAGACGGGAAATTATGGCTACGTTAGCTATGTCGACCAGAGCCAGTATCAATACTACTTCAGGCAAGGTTTCCAACGTGGGTATGACGACGGTTATAATCACCGGAACCGGTATGGTTTGAGCACCGGCGGCAAAATAGCGATTATCGGCGCGGTCCTTGCGGCGATACTCATTATTAAGGCTTACTAAGCCGGATCCGAAATGCTGTTCTGGTCCCCGTACAGGGACCCAGGAAAGTAGCCGGCCGTGAAATCCAGCGACTGAGACCTTGGGTCAGGCGCTCGTTATAGCAGCAAAAAGTGCAAGCGACGCAAAACAAAAGAGAGGTCAGTTATCATCTCTGATCTCTCTTTTGTGTGATTTGCGTGTTTCGCGGGCTTTATCCCTTTTACCTCTTTATTTTCCGCTTCTGACACAAAAGCTCCTCCTCTTACGAAGGAGGGGTAGCCGCAGTTCCCGAACGGGGTGGCTCTCTCTTTTTGCCTTTTCACTCTTTTCCTTTTCTAAGTTTCGTCAAAACTTGTTTCGATCTGCATTCGGCAACTGCAGTTATCAACTGTGTCCGCGAACGATCGCCAGCTCGTGCGAAGTTTCACAAGCAAAGCGCGAGAAATTTCCACACCCTGTTGTTAAAACTATAGACAGTGTTTTCTAAGCCCTGTTTTTGCGAGCTTCTGAATCTATCCGCGTATGGCGCGAGCGGCACGAATATTGCCCGATTCTTTGGTAAAAGGTCCTTTTTTCGAACTTGGAGCGAGCTGGGGCCCCCGCATGCGGGAATTCCGACCATTGGCAAGGAGTCCATTATGAAACGGATCCGGTTCTTCACCACACTTTTTTCCTTGGTTTTAGTTTTTGCGTTAGTTTTCAATTCCGTCGCGAAAGTTTCCCGAAAAGAGTTCCTTTTTCAGGCCAAGACTGTGGATCCTTTTGAAACGATCGGGCCGGAGTTCAAATTGCCGAAACCGTCCGGAAGGGAAACGGTTGGACCTATATTGCCGCAGGAAGAGCTATATGACGCTGCCACGCGTAATTTTCTCAATAGCTTGGGTGAAAAGGGGGTTCGCCGTGAAATTGCTGAGATAATCCTGAAAACCGTAGATCGGGAAGGCGTGCACATCGTGGGAGTTGGCTCCTGGATCAAAGGAAAGAAGTTTGTCGAGGGCACTTCCGACTTCGACATGCGTCTTGTGATGACCGAAGCGAGTGAGGCAGAGGCAGTTGCAACATGGAAGTCCGTGCGCCAAAGCCTTATTGAACAGGTCACGGCGAAATATGGCGACAGGGCTCCCGAAATTCTCAGCAAAATGAATGTCTATCCGCCCGAAGTCGTGCTGGACGGTATAGACGATGCAGATGAAGCAATTGCAAAACTAACGAATGATGTAAAAGTTAATCCAAACCTTGGAGGAGAAAAAGTTGAGGGGCTTTTTGGCAAAGGACCGAAAGCCTTCAGAGACACCTACGAGGCCTCTAACGGCCGTGCTTTCTGGAAATCCGGGAGTTCTGTCAAATCCGGCTTTGCGGATCTGCTGCCGCTCGGCGAAACGCGGGGGATACATACGATCTGGGGCGGGGCCAATACGTCGTCACAAATTGCGGACAAGGTAGACGACGCACTCAAAAAGTATGACGCAAAGACTGTTAAGAAGAATCTGAACCGGCTAAAGGACGAGTTGGCAAAGACTCGGAATCTCGCGGGACTTGAAAAAAACACCTATCTTGATGACCTTTTGAAAAAGATCAATGCCTTTGAGGACACACCCGAGGGCCTCGAAGCCTTAAGAAAAGAACTTATTAATCCAACTACGCGTCGAGCTATCGACAATGTGATCGGCAGGGCAAAAATGGATTCGCAACTACTAAAGACGTTTGCGGAGAGTTCCCACCCTCGAGATCTCAAGATACTGAAAGAAATGCTCGAGGAGGGCACAGGAAAGTGGGCACGCGTCAAAAATGCGCTTTCAGAAGCGAGTTCCTATGTTCCGTGGAGCGGACTGCTAAAAGCATTTATGGCCTTTATGGTGGTGATCCAGGTCAAACAGGTGACGAGCGACTGGAAAGCCGGTGATTACGAAAAGGCTTTTCAGAGTATATTGACGGACGCCGGGTTTTTGGTGAGCTTCCCCGTGGGAATGTTGGCAATGATCGTCTCATCGATCATAGAGGATGCTAAGGACGCCGGCTACGCTCTTGTGACCCGTTACCAGGACTGCGAGGATCTCCTTGCCGGCATCTATGAGGTCAAAGGCCGCGAACAGATCAGCGACGACCAGAAAGCAGAGACAAATGTTGCACAACTTGCTACCAAGTATGCCGACAAAGATGATGTCATCAAGATAGTGGCCGAACATGCACACCTTGCAGCGAGCCGTGGAGAAGGCGGGAAAGAGACCAAAAAGGTTGACGCAGAGGTCGAAAAGAAACTGATAGAGCGCTGCACGCCGGAGATCATCGGTAAATGGAATAACAAACGGGCCGAACTTATAGGTGATGCCGTCGAGATACTGAATACGATCCAGACCCAAATCGAGGCGATCGGCGTCAGCGGCAACGTGACCCCTGATCCGTCCGTTTTGCGAATCGGCAAGGCAGACGTTGAGGCGTCGGCGAGTTTTGACAGGAGCGGTGCGGACGAATCGAAACTTATTGACAAATACATCACCGCACTTCGCGATCTCGGAGGCGATAAACACGTTGTTGCCGTCTCGGTGAAACACAGCTATCGATGGCTAGCGGATAATCGTCAGTTTTCGATCGACGAAGAAGATTTCTCGTCAAGCAGGCCGATCTTTAATCGCGATCTCACAAGCCGGAAGCTAAGCTTCGGGGACGCCAATCCGCATACCGCGCAGCTCGAATACATACTGTCCATCGACGTGATGACAAGCGCCGACGACGTTCAGGCGGCTAAAGGTTATCTAGTGCGGGCGTTTAGCAAAAAGGTCCCGTTTCAGATCACGGTTATCGATAACGAAACGCCGACGCCGACGCCGACCGCTTCGCCCGGGCCATCTGGAAAGATCGAACTCATCGTATCGCCTGCCGAGGTGAAGGCTACTGAGAAATTTAACGTACGAGCAAAATTACCGCCTGAACTGGCTGCGGCCGCGAAATCGTTTAACTGGTACAGCTCGGCCGATCTGATCAATTGGGAGGGCGACCGGTGGCATACGACAGGTTCGGAGGCCGTCATGAGGTTTGGCCCCGGCGTCGGTCGCTCAAGCGACAAGGCCGCATTCGACCCGAATCAGAGGATCAGCCTGAACGTTCTGGATGCGCAAAAACATGAGATCGGCCGAGCGGAGATAACCATCAAGCTTAAATCGATCGCAATTCAGGCGTCGGCAATGAATTCATGGGATTGGAGCGCAGATTCGGCGGGCATTCACCTTAAACGCAAGTCAGCCTCTAAAAAGGCACGCTGCGGCGATAAGGATTGTACGGCCACGGTACAGGCGAATATCGATATTACCTGGTGTGAATCCTGTCCGGCGAATGCCGAGGAACTAAAGAAGGCGGTCGGGTCGATGCATGGAGGATTTCTCCGCACCCAAAACTATCGGGTCACACCGGGCAAGGAAGAGAGCATTACGATCGCGGGCTACTCCGGCAGCTTCGCGAATAAAACACCGCAGTATTATGTCGAGGGCAATCCCGAAGGCTTGGTCGATCTCGCATTCCCCGCTGTGACTTCCTTTGTTGGCGGCGTCGCTATGAAGGATGGTATTGCGATCTGCTTCAGAGGTACAGCTTGGGGAGGCGGTACGAGATTGGGCGAATCCGGTTCCTTTTGGTTTGACGACTCACCCTTTGTTAACCAACAGGGCAAAGCGGCCTACAGCGAAATGATGGCGATTCTGACATCAGTGACGCTCGGTCCCGATGCCAACGTGAAGCAACTTCCCTACAAAGGTCCCGCACTTGACGGCTCTGATCTACCGAGCCTCAAGCTCGTTCTCTCGCCCAATAACAAGAAACTGAGAAAGGGCGATGTCGTTAATGTTCAGGTGGTAATCGAACACGATGAGAATGTCGAAAAGCCCCTTCGATTTGAATGGACAGGCGATCACGCCGGAAACGGTCCCAACGTCCAGTTTCTCGCGACCAAACCAGGCAAGCAAACACTTGCCGTTAATGTAACGGATGTCGGCAGCGCGGCGGTCGAATTCGAGGTCGAGGACCTTCAGGCAAAGATCATACAGGTTTCGCCAACCGGCCCGAAAATAATGGTCGGAACACCGGCGACATTTTCCGCACAACTGCTGTCCGGCGGCCAGCCGTTGTCGGGGAACTATGTTTATAGATGGCAACCCACGCCGGACGTCAAATTTGACCCGGCCGAAGGCCCGGCAAACCAGGCAAAGGCCATTTTCAGCCGTCCGGGACGTCAACGAGTGTTTGTTCAGATCCTCGAGAAGAAAGGCGAGGTACTCCAGACGCTTGCCGAGTCGGAACAGATCGAGGTTGAGATCGTCAAGCCCGACTTTAAGATCACCTTCGAACCTCAGAGTGTGCAGGTCGGCAAAGAGGTCAAGGCCGTTATTCAACTCCAGCCCGTTGATCTGAAGGACATTGATTTCCGATGGGAACTCACGACCAACGGCAAACTGATTCGCGAATCTCAGGATAAGCGCGAGATCACGTTTATCCCATTGGATACGGAGCCCGTTACAGTAGCGGCACGCGCACGCGTGCCATTTCCGGGGGACGATCTCGGGTCACAAACCGCGACGATCACAGCTCAGAAAATAGATGTCAAGGTCAACGTTCTCGGTGCCGAAGGTCCGAAACCGCAGATATGGAAAGAAGGCGTCGGACTCGTTCCGCTGGAGACGGGCATTGCGGTAAACCAATTTGTTGGATTTCGTGCGGATGTTACGCCGGCGCAGGAAGACCTGCGTTACGAATGGTCGCTCAACGAAGATTCGCACTTTGCCGGCAATAACCTGGGGCAGCAGATCCGCGTCTCTAGAAGCCAGACCGGAACGGGCGAGGCAACCGTTATCGTTCGGGACAAGAACGGTCTCGAACTTGGCCGCGGCACAGGGACATTCAGCGTGACCGTTTCACAGGCAGATCTCGACATTACCAAAACCCGTGCGGGAGCGGCCGCGAAACTCGCTCAGGCGAAAGAGCTTATCCCAAAAGGCAAACTCGACGGAGCGATCGCTCTTGCCGACGAGGCCAGCGGGCTCGACCCGAAAAACGCGGAAGCAGCAACGCTCTCAAACAAATGGAAAGTTGAGCGGACCACGATCGAGACCCAGTTGAGCAAGGCTCGCTCACTAATGAGTCAACAGAAATTCAAAGACGCGGCCAGGGAAATGGCGGTGGCAAAAAACCTGCACGGCCAATATAAGCCTGTGCTTGACGCCGAAAAAGAGCTCGCCGACGCGGCTGCAAAATATGAGTCCGGCTCGGGCGAGGGGATCAGGCAGGTCAAACTGGGCGACGATCTTTACGAGAATTCAAATTACCAGGCTGCCATCGCCGCATATAACAAAGCCCTTGCCGCCGATCCAAATTCGGCTGCCGCCTACGCAGGAAGATGCCTTGCGAAACGAGGCTCAAGCGACACAGGCGCTCCGCAAGACTGTGAAAAGGCCTTACAGCTAGACCCCAATAATGCTGACGCTTATCGCGGCCGAAGCATGATCAAACGCGGGAATAACGACTTGCAGGGAGCTCTCGCCGACGCCGATCGATCGATCGCATTAGCTCCGGAGAACTACCGTTCGTACCTTACGCGGGGTCTGACAAAAGACGCCCTGAAAGACTTGAGCGGAGCCCTGGCCGACTACAACCGGTCGATCCAGCTCAATTCAAATTACGCGATGTCGTACTACTATCGCGGCACCGTAAAATTAAATCTTAAGGACAATAGTGGAGCACTTGCGGACCTCGATCGGTTTGTTTCGTTAAGCCCGAAAAACAGCATTGGTTACAACAATCGCGGTCTTGCATACGAACGGCTCGGCGATACAAAGCACGCGATAGCTGATTATGAGACAGTGATCGCTCTCGATCCAAAGAACGAGATTGCCAAGACGAACCTGGCGAACTTGCGCGCGAAGCTGGCCGGCGAGGATCGCTTAGGACGTGAATGGAGCGAGACCGAAAACGCTTTCATTGGCCGCTGGGTGCGTCGGGGCAATTCGAAGATATGGGATGCCAGCTGGAATAACGGCGCTGTCGCGGAACTCTCCATAAGCATCGCGGGCGACAAAGTAACGATCAGCCGCAGGGATGTCGCCGGGCCTTCAATAGGACTCACCGGCATTTACGAAGGGACGCTCGCGCTTGACGGAACCATGCATGGCACCGAAACCGTCACGTTTGCGGGCAATCTCACCAACAGTAGGTTTGATTGGCAAGCGCGCATCGTGGCGCCAGTTAACGTCCCCCCGCCGCCGGTGAAACCGCCGACTGGATCGGATTCGCGAAATCTGGCGCTAAACCGACCGGCGAAACAGAGCAGTATATCTTCATGGTCGCATCCGAACGGCTCTCAAGGCGGGGTTGATGGAGTTATTGGCGCAGACTACGGCTTTCATACGGAAATTCAGGCAAATCCGTGGTGGCAGGTTGACCTCGGAGCGGTGAAGTCTCTGTCAGAGATCCGCATCTTCAACCGGCATGACTGCTGTCTTGAGCGGGCCCGTACAATACAGGTTCTGCTGTCCAATGACGGCGTCACATGGAATCGGGCGTTCAGCAATCCCGGCACTATCTTTGGCGCCGACGGATCGCCTTTGATCGTCTCGGTCAAAGGGCTTTCCGCCCGGTTCGTACGGCTGCAGTTGGCGGAAACCAATTATCTTCACCTTGACGAGGTCGAGGTGTATGGCACGGATTCGCCGGGAACAGTTGTGACTCCGACCGACACGACCCATCCACCAACGCCGGCCGATGCGACGCCGAAGGGCACCCCTGTCGAAATCTTCAACGGCATGAATACGGGCGGCGTAAGTAACGGGCCGACCGTGCCGACCGTGGTGACCTTCTCGAAACCGTTCATGATTACCTCGGTAATGAACTACCACTGGAACAATGGTCGCGGGACTCAGAGGCCCGGAACGATCTCACTAAGGGGATCGGACGGCGCCGTTTACGGGCCTTGGGCGGCAAAGGGAATCAACATCGGTACCAACACTCCGAACGGCTTCTGGGAGGTGCAGCCAAATGTCATGATTCCCGCCGGCACCTATACGATCGACGATTCGGACCTATCAACCTGGGCGCAAAACGGCCAGAGCGGAGGCCGCGGTTTTTCAACCGTGAAAGGCTATTTGACGGACGGAGCTCCGGTTTCGCCGTCGACACCGCCACCACCGTCTACGCCGGGCCGCATGACGATCTCTTTAACCTATGTGAACGGATCAGCGCAATACGTTCATATTTTTGCGACGGGCGAGACCTTCGCACCTATCAACCGGTTATCTCCGGGCGGCCGCCGCGTTGCATCAGGCGAAGGGCCGATATTCACAAAGGTCACGGTCTACGCCGGCGTCAATGGGCAAGTGCTCGATTCACTGACTTTTAACGTGGTCCCAAACGGAAAGTACACGGTGACGTTCGGCAACAATAATCGGTTGAGTGTCAAGTAATACTTGCTGGGGAGCGCCTGACCGGCATGCAAACCAGTGTTACCTAAGGCAGCTTAATGATGTTTGAGACATCCTTTTCGCAACGATATTAACTCGTATCGAGTCCAGCATCCGAATAAAGTCTAAGTGGGATAACGCACCGACCCAGGCTTTTTGATCGGCTCTAATTAGCGGTAAGAGCGAGTCAAAACGGATGAGAAATGAATGACTTACCGTACGCATATTCGATAATGGTTACCTATAGGAAACTACCCACGATCTTCTGGCCGTCACCCGAAACGCATTTGTTCCGCACCGCCGGTTTTCTTGTTGTACTTCTTTTCATGGCTGCCCAAACCTGGGGATTTCAGGAACCGATGAAGATGCCAATGCCATCGCCAACGCCCAAGCCGGTCGCGATTGTGAGGAGTCCGACTCCAACGCCAATGCCGAGCGGGATGGTAATGAGTCCGACTCCAACGCCAAAGCCGGGCGGGATGGTAATGAGTCCGACTCCAACGCCAAAGCCGGGCGGGATGGTGATGACTCCAACTCCAACGCCGGATATGACAAACATGAAGCCGGGGGGCGGCACTTCGAAGGTCGACGACATGGCTGATGTCATGATGGGCGCCGCCGGGCTTGTTCCGCACGAATTGATGGTCGGAAAAGCCGGGAGCTGGATGGTTAGCTATCACTTCATGATCGACCGGCTGGACGGCAAACTCGACGGGACCCGCGGGGTAAGCGACGTGTCCGTTCTTAATCGGTTTGCTACTTCGCCGACCGACATGACGATGAAAATGCATATGTTCATGGTCATGTATTCACCGACCGATCGACTTACGCTGATGGCGATGCTCAACTACACCAAAATGTCGATGGGCGAACTCCACCATGACGGAACCCGATCAATTGAACAAAGCGAAGGTATTAATGACATCGAATTGCGCGCCAATTATGTCCTGTATGCACGGAAAGATCTTCGGCATCGTTTTCTTTTTCACGCCGGGGTCACTCTTCCAACCGGGTCCATCAATGCGCGTGACGCTGCGGGTGCGCGGCTGGAATATCCGATGCAGCTCGGGTCAGGTACGTTTTCTCTGATGCCCGGTTTCACCTATCTTGGTCAAGCTGTGCCGTGGGGTTGGGGCGTTGAATTCGTTCCCACGCTGCGGATCGGCACGAACAGTAATGGTTACCGGCTGGGAAATAACTACCAGCCGAGCGTTTGGGGTGCGAGGCGGATAACTCCGTGGCTGAGCCTGACAGCTCGTCTGGATGGTGACATTTGGAAGAATATCAAAGGTGCCGATCCGACGCTCGACCGTCTGGATGAGCCGACCAAGGACCCGCTGCTCCAGGGCGGAAGGCGGCTTGATCTTGTATTAAGAACGAGCATTCACCCGGCTGAGGGAGCATTGAAGGGGCATGCGTTTTTTGTCGATGTCGATAAGCCGATCTATCAATCATTGGATGGTCCACAACTTAAACGACGCTGGGCGGTCAGGTTAGGTTGGCATTGGGAATTTTGACCCTCCTCACGATGCAGGAGCGCGAAGCTTTTCGCAGTTAACCATGCGGTGAACGCCAGAATGTCCAGCAAATACGGTGCTTCTTTAATGGCCTGCGAGTTGCACAACGAGAATTTATAAGTAGCTTTTATGTTTTAAATCAGTCCGGTTTAGCCGAGGTTAATAACAGAGATCTGAATTGGAGAAAATTATGAGAAATCAAATTTTGATGATATGCACGCTGGTCCTGGTAGTTCTCTTAGGAGCCGGCGGCATTGCTGCTCAAGACGCCAACAAAATGAAAGGCGGCGGAATGGGCATGGCGGGAATGAAGAATGATCCGCATCACAAGCTGATGATGGCCTACATGATGACTATGTCCGAATTTGCAAAAGCGCTCCGGGCCCAGGCAATAGGCCCAAAGGCCATGGACGTTGAATCTGCGCGAGCAGCCGTATCTGAGTTGCGGCATAACCTCGATGCAATGGAGGCTGCCCGTCAAAAACACATGGACGCGATGAGCGCCGATATGAAAGCAAACATGAAGACGATGATGGACAAGATGGAGACGGGGCAGACAATGGTAAAGGAACAGATCATTGCGCTCGAGACGGCGGTCCAGGCCGATCAGCCGGACGCCAAACAAGTCGCCATGCATGCCAACGCTCTGCTCAAGCATTTCAGAATGATGAAGATGACGCCCGCCGGCAAAAAGGCCCATAAGAAAATGCAGATGAAGAAAAAGATGAAAATGACAATGTAAGCGTCGGTTTGATGCGAGCATCGTAAGTCGCGAGCCAAATTTTGAGGTAGAGGAGATCGAGGTTATGAGCGAATCAAAAAATACGACATTAATTATCGCGTTCGTCGTTGTAATCGTGCTGTTTCTGATCTTTGGCGGCGGCGCGATTTCAGGTTCATTTATGGGCGGCGGAATGATGGGCGGTGGGACAATGGGCTATGGCCGCTTCGGCGGGTACGGCTGGATGTGGTTCCCGACCCTGATCGTTCTCGGCATCGGTGTATTGCTTGGCTGGATGCTATTTGGAAAGAGGAGATAACCGGTCCCCAAACAATGGCAACGCCGCCGCGGGAATAGCCGCAAGATAGAGCGAAGGACGCAAAATAAAAGAGAGATCAGAATCATATCTGATCTCTCTTTCTTGTAATTCGCTTCTGTTCGCGGGCTATATCTCTATCTTTTTTGACTTTTTACTTTTGCCTTTGAGCTAGCCTTTCCGCAACTCGGTTAGGACCTGCTTTGCGACGGCCTTTAAGGTATCGAAAACGCCCGTGCCGTTTGTCGCGACTGCTTCAAAGACGGGCTCGCCTTTACGTGACAATTCGTGCGACAGCTCCTCGATCGGCGTAACGTTTGGCAGATCACGTTTATTCAACTGGAGTACGTACGGTATCTGGTCCAGGTGATAGCCTTGCGAGCCCAGGTTCTCCTCGAGGTTATAGAGAGATTCGATATTGGCGTCCATGCGCTCGTCCTGGCTGTCGGCGACAAAGACGACGCCGTCGACACCCTTGAGGATCAGCTTGCGCGAAGCGTCGTAATAGACCTGCCCCGGCACCGTATAAAGATGAAACCGCGTCTTAAACCCGCGCACCGTGCCCAGTTCGAGCGGCATAAAGTCAAAGAACAGCGTTCGGTCGGTCTCGGTAGCAAGGCTTATAAGCTTGCCCTTTGCCTGCGGAGCAGTCGAATCGTATATGTATTGCAGATTAGTGGTCTTGCCGCAAAGGCCCGGCCCGTAGTAAACGATCTTGCAGTTGATCTCACGCGATGCGTAGTTAATAAACGTCATGGTGGTTGGGGTTGATCTTTGATCTTTGATCTTTGATTTTGGATCTTTGAAATTTTATCAAAGGTCAAAGATCCAAAATCGAAAATCAGCTAAATAGGCTATCAATATCTTCATCCGTTATTTCGGAGAAGAAAGAATTGTTATTAAGGCGATATGCTTCCGAATGTGCCATCGCCTCGTCCAAAACTGCGGCGACGTCAAAGCTGCCGCGCTTTGATCTTATCTTAACCAGGGAGAGTGTCGAGCGTTCGTCAAAGACAATGACAAGCAGGCTGCGACCGATGACCGAAATATAGATGCTCTCGTGCTCGCCCTCATGATAAACCGACGGGAAAACGTCTTCGCCGATCAGCTTTGCCATGCTCGAAGTAGCAGCGACGTTGCCTGCGGCAAGCGAGGAAAAGCTGGTCGTGTCCATATCGCCGATCTCGCCGTGAAAAGCGATCGGCTGGCCATCGCGATCGACCAAAAAGACGACACGAGCGGCACACTCAACGCAGATCCGCTCAAGTACGGTCTTAAGCTTATGAAATTGCTCTTCGTGTAAAATAAAAGGCGTTTCTGCCATGAAGTGTTCGCGGGCGATCAGCAGGGCTGATGCGGTGGATGTCTATCGTCGGTAGATTGGTATTGGCAAAGCGGTCGGATGGCCTTGACGAGCAGACCGCAACTCCAAATCTAACATAATAAAGATGTAATGAACAAGCTTTTTTGAAAGTGAAAAAGGACAAATGTGAAAAAGGGAAAAAGTGAAAAAGGGAAAAAGTGAAAAGTCCAGAACCGGGAGCAATAGCGACCGGTGTATTTCAACAACGTCTGCTATAGTCGTCCTTTTTCCGCTAACCGACCCTTAAATCATCTAGTTATCAATGGCCTTTTGCAAAAAACTATTGGCACCCTCGCTTTGGAGCTTTTCAGCTGATGCCGGAACTTTTCCCGGTGACTTTGGAACTTTATTCGGTGATTTTGGAACTTTATTCGGTGACTTTGGAACTTTATTCGGTGACTTTGGTACTTTATTCGGTGACTTTGGTACTTTATTCGGTGATTTTCGGACTTTTTCAGCTGATTCTGGGACCTTTTCAGCTGGTTCTGAGACGTTTCCAGCGCACGTTGGGATCTATACAAGGGAAACGGATCCGTTTCGCGTGAATCTTAGAACCAGCCGGATTGTTCCGAATTTGACCAAAGCACTGCAGCTGAAACAAATCGCTTTTCGAATGAGAGTTCTATCTGGAAAACCCTCGATGGTGTCTGGGGATGGTCACGGCCCCGCTGATAAATCGCGTCGGGAGCAAATTACCTTCGGCGTCTGCTGTGCTGTCCTTGGTTATCGCGTCGGTGAACGCGACCGTTGTAGTTTCACCCGCTGTGTTGCCGACAACGTCGAATGTGATGGTTACTAACCGGCCGTTAGCCAAGGCGTCAGTGGTATCTACCAGGATCGCGAGCTGCCCTTCATCACTTTTCGCAGTATTGGTTGTCAGGACAGTTTCAAATGAAGCATCCGGGGCCAGACTCACCAGAGGATTTGCCAGCTTCTTTGGATCAAAGCCGAGTGTGAATGCGACAGCCGCTTCGTCACCCTGGCTATCCATGTCGACGTACAAAACAACCTTTCCGGCGGGCGATGTGTCGGATTGAACAACCGAAACCACCCGCTGTGTCCATATCGAATTGAGATCATCAACGACATTTTTCCACGGCTCGAATACCGGACGAAGAGCTCTAAACGTCCCCGGTACGAAGTCCATAGGGTCAAGACCGGCCACATACCGTCGCACCTGGATGGTGTCGCCGGCTGTCAGAACGCCATCGCCATGCGATGCCAGCGGTGCTACGTCTGCACGGATGAATTCGTTCGCATCCGGCGTTTGTGTTCCAACTACAAACTGCCGTTCGACGATCACGTCCGCCGACAATAGCTGTCCGTCACCATTCGGCCGAGATGATACGTCGCCGTAGATTCGTTGAATATTAACGACGCCATCGACATATGCAGTCGGGACCGTGTTGCCAAAAAGGTCCGACGTGCTCCGCTGTGTAGGCATATCGCCAAACGACAGGACTGATGCTCCAAGTGGCGCCTGGGGTGCCACGTTGAATGTAATGATGGCAAAATCGCTGGTCGGCGGCGACGGGGCGAACGTATTTGCCGAATCGATCAGCATCCCGATCATTCCCTGATTCACATCGTTCATATTCGTGGTGATCGAAGATCCGGCCGGTGCCCCGGGTCCAACCGTTACCACAGGAGAACTAAGGGCAGTCGGGTCGAAACTGACCGAAAAGGTCGCCGCAGTCTCATCCCCGAAAGCATCGAATTCCACCGGTACCGCAACTTGACCGCCGCGCGACCCGATCGCCGTACCGAAATGCATTGTGCGCGTAGCCGGCTGCGACAATGTTTTAGATGGCGCGACTATAGTTGGCCCCAGTTCCTGGGCCTCGGCAATTTTGAGGACGTAAAGAGAGACACAAAATCCAACACCACAAACGAGTAATAAAAAGAGGATGTTTTTCATACATTTAGGGGACGGGTCAAAGAGGAATGGAGAAAGGAGAATTGAGAATGGCGACGCGAAATCAAATCATCACGTGTGCTTGTGAATGTCCTCAAATCGTTGTTCATACTTTGGCTGGATCGACCAAAAGGGAAACGAGAGCGGTGAATCGAAAACGGAGGATTGAATGCAAGATACAACCTTTGCCTGTGACTGTCCTTTAATCATCTTAAAGGTTTTCGTTTACTCAAAACAACAAAAATGATCTGATGCTTGCATCGAAAATGGAGAATTGAGAATCGAAGATCGATAATTTCATTAGACGAGCACGCCACATTTCAAGCCGTAACATCGTTGAGCTAACAAAGCAAGGCCAACCCATGTCTCATCCTTTCGGATAAGTCCTAAGGGTTAACTTGGTGGTATGACCAATGGTATTACTCACGAATGAGCGTTGCAAAGGTAACTATCTCGATTGAAGATTCGCTTCTCAGACGAGTTGACCGGCTGGTCCGTTCCCGTAGGTTCGCAAATCGTAGCCAGGCCATACAAGAGGCCGTCGAAGAGAAAATCTCACGCCTCGATAAAACGCGGCTTGCCCGGGAGTGTGCGAGACTCGATCCGACGATCGAGCAAACTATGGCCGACGAAGGATTGGCCTCGGAGTTAAAAGAATGGCCCGAATATTGAGAGGTGATATCTATTGGGCCGATCTCGATCCGACACAAGGTAACGAACAACAAGGTCGCCGTCCAGTTCTTATCGTAAGCCACGAAGTCTTTAACGAACGCTCCGGAACCGTTATTGCGATGACTGTCACAAGTCAGGAGCAACGTGCCGGATTTCCGTTAACGCTCGAATTGTCTGAGAGGGCTCTACCGAAACGATTATGGGTAAAGATCAGTCAAATCCGATCGTTGTCGGTAAAACGTTTGGGGAAAAAAGCCGGCCGCGCCAATTTCGAAGAAATAGAGCTAGCCGTCGAAGGTCTAAACGAGATCATCGGATCGTAGTGTCGAAACGCCGGGACTACGTTTCCTTGATCGTCGGGTTGCCCCCGAACCTGTATACAGTGGCCTTTTCAGGGACTTCGCTTATATCCGGTAAGACAATCAACCGGGGGGTTATATAATGGTCGAGATGCTTAACCTTACACATAAAGTTCTTTTCATCGGGATCATTCTTTTTGTTTGCTTTGCTTTGCTCGGCGGATGCCGTACAGATACCTTGAACAGCAACGCAGTGGCACAACCGGACGCAAACACCGCCGGCGGAACGTCCCCGGCACAGCCGCCAAAATCGTTTTCGGCCGCGGATGTTGCCAAACTGAGATGGATCGAGGGTACCTGGCGCGGAACGGGTGAAAACATGGATCCGAGGTACGAACGCTACACGCTGGACGGAGATACGGTTTTGGTGCTCGATAACTTTGGCAGCGAAAAGATGGATAAGCCGGTAGACACCCTACGATTTGAGCTAAAGGACGGGGAGTTTGGGACCGCTAACACTTCTGCGCACTGGGCGGCGACCGAGATCACCGATGATTCCGCCACCTTCTTACGCTTCGCCCCCGAGAAGCCGAAAGGTGAAGCTCCTGCCGGTCATCCGCAAATGGCCGATTCGCCGAGATCGATCCACTGGCAGAACAATAAAGATGGCACGTGGAAGGCAGTTATCGATTGGCCGCCGAAGGGCGATCAGCCGGTACCGCAAACTGTGCTGTTAATGGAGCGGTGGCCGCAGGGCGGGCAAAAGTGAAAAAGTGAAAAGGTGAAAAGGTGAAAAAGTGAAAAAGTGAAAAAGAAAAACCGGCACCGCATTTGTTTTATGCGATCCGCGTTACGCGTGAAGAGCTTTTCACTGATCCAACAAAACTAAGTTCTTAATAGCTGCATTGCTATTCGTGAACTCAAGATCTGAAGTATATTGACGAGGGCGAGTTTCCGGAGTTTCAATTAAGCGCGCAATATTTCGGTGACGGCTGAGCGAAAGATGAGCAGGGCTATATAATAGTCACCATGCTTACTACATCTTCTCTTAAAGTTCATTTCTTTATCATCATTCTTTTTTTCGCTATCACGTTATCTGGTGGATGCCGGACGGGGAATTCTAACAGCAACACTCAATCTCCGCAGGCTGCCGCGACGCCGCAGACTGCAGCTTCACCGGGTGCACCGGCCCCTGTTCAGGTTAAGCCGGCAACGCCCTTTTCTTCTACAGATGTTGCTAAGTTGAAATGGGTCGAAGGTACATGGCGGGCCAGCGGCGAGGACATGGAGCCGTCATACGAGCGTTACCGGTTCGACGACGATAAGGCCATCATGATCGAGAGCTTTGAAGATGAAAAGATGGACAAGCCTTCCGAGAGTACACGATTCGAGCTGAAGGACGGCGAGTTTACTGCAATGAGCGGAAAATCGCGCTGGACCGCAAATGAGATCACCGATGATTCGGTTACGTTCTTCCGGGTTTCGATAGAACAGTCGAAGCCTTCCAATGCCCCGGCCAGCCACCCACCGGTAGAGATGCCCGATTACGGGCCAAGATCGCTTCGCTGGCAAAACAATAAGGATGGCACATGGAAAGTCACGGTCGACTGGCCCGAGACGGGCGATCAGAAGGCAATGCAGAAAAGCTTTGTGATGGAGCGGTGGCCGCAAGGCGGCCAAAGTCAGAAATAAAAAGTGAAAATGGGTAAAAGTGAAAAAGTGAAAAAGGTGACGGTGTGAGATCTCGCCAGCCGAACACATTTGCGTACGGTTTTCCGCGTATCGAGCACGAGAAGCTTGGTCTTAAGCGGGGGCTTATTGAGCCTGCTGCATCAGTTCCAGCTTGCGCGCGATCTCTTGCCCCTCGGCTACGCGTTTACTAGGGTTCCGAAGGGCTTGGAGCACGGTATTGTACCCACCGTCGAACTGCCTTTTCATCATGAACGGGCTTGGCGCCGGCAGAGCGTCCGATGTCCCGGAAGCACGAAAGGCGTCGAGCTGTTTGAGGAAATACTCTGGTTCCGGATAATTCACCAGAATCTCCTTAAGACGGCTGATCGCCAGGTCTCGCCCCTCGAAGAAGCGAGTGACCATCTGTGACCGCTTCGAAGTATCGTCTCCCCAACTTCCACCATCGCCAAATTCAACATAATCGACAGAGATCGTTAGATGTGCGGTAGCGACGAGATTGATGGGAAACGAAGGTTGTGACTGCCCGGGCTGAAACAGACGCGACCCAAATACGACTATACTCGCGGTTCTGGCCTTTTCACTTTGTACTACAATGACAAAGCCGCGGACGGGGGTCATTCCCACATTCTCTATCTTCGCTGTTAACGTCTTATTTGGCACGGTATCCCAATTAATTCGTGCATTTGGTGGAAGATTTGTTGGCGTCGACGGAGCGAACGAGTTAATGCCAAGCACCTCCAGCTTTAGAGGACTGCCCGGTTGATCAGCGATCTCATATGTTACCGCGGGCACCTCCTGTTGGTCAGGAGCTTTATTTTGGCTATATGCCGGGGCTGACAGGCATGCGGTGATCAGAGCCGCAAAAAGAAAAAGTACAGTTTTCATGGGAAGTCTCTCCTATAGCGTGAAACATAGCACATTTCTTGTCGCGCGCGTTACCACAAAACAAGTGACGTTGGGCGGTTCCTGTCTATTATGGAGCTTTGATTGGTCTGTAAATGCAAAAGTGCTAAAATCCAAGGCGTCGGCATGCGCTCGCCGTCGATTTCGAGCAATTTATTAGTGTTTTGCATCTTGCCCTTTTCGGACCCACCAAAGACGCACGCCTGCCGAACGCAGGTCGATCTGACCTAACGATGAAGAACCATCTATTTTCCGACATTTCGACCGGATTGAGTTTTGTCGCGATCGGCGGTGGCAATGGGCTGTCGACGCTGCTTTCCGGTTTGAAGAAATACGTCGACGCCGAACAGACCGAACCGGTATGGATCAGGCATCTCGCGGCGATCGTTGCCGTTACCGACGACGGTGGCAGCTCGGGTCGGCTCCGCGACGAATTACAGATGCCGCCGCCGGGTGATATCCGCAACTGCATGGTTGCGTTGAGCGAGGACTCGCAGCTGTTGTCAAAGCTGTTTCGTTACCGGTTTCGCGGCGAGGGCCAGCTCGGCGGCCATAGCTTTGGTAATTTGTTTCTTGCCGCACTCAGCGAGATCACCGGGGATTTCGCCGAGGCCGTAAAACTCTCGTCCGAGATACTTGCAAGTAAAGGGCACATCTATCCGGCGACCATCGCCGACGTGCGGCTTGCCGCGGAACTTAACGATGGTAGCATCGTCAAGGGCGAGACAAATATCTCGAAGGTCGGATTACAGATCAAGCGTCTCTATCTCGATCCCGCCGGGTGCAAACCGATGCCGGAAACCCTGGCGGCGATCGAAGCGGCCGATGTGATCACGGTCGGTCCGGGTTCTCTGTTTACGAGCCTTCTGCCGCCTGTTCTGGTAGAGGGCGTCGCCGATGCGATCGCGTCGTCAAAGGCGGTCAAGATGTTTGTCTGCAACCTGATGACTCAGCCGGGCGAAACCGATAGCTTTTCGGCCCGAAAGCACCTCGAGATCTTTCGGCAATATGCCCCGCAGATCGATTTTGATTATGTGATCGTAAACGATCATCCGATCTCTAAAGACCAGGCCGCTAAATATGCCGAGGAAGGTGCCGAACAGATCGGCGTGAAAGGGTCTATCGCGGGAGCGACCATCGAAGGGGCCGAGATCGTCTATGGTAACCTGTTGGATGAAGGCGAGATGGTCCGGCACGATCCCAAAAAGCTTGCCCAGGTGACCTTGCTGTGCGGTTTGCAGCCTCTCGAGAATGCTTCTTTGGCGAGCTCGACGTGAGATCGGCTGTCCCTGAGTGGAACAACGAAATTTTCAACGCCAAGACGCTAAGATCGCAAGGTGAGACCAACAAAAAGTTAGAATACTCAACGTGAAAGCTGATCTCGATGTACTAATAATGGCCGCCGGTCTCGGCACGCGAATGAAATCGAATCGCGCCAAGGTTTTGCATGAGCTTGACGGACGCCCGCTTGTAAATCACATCTGCGAAACCGCGAGCTTGCTCGAGCCCCGTAAGATATATGTCATCGTCGGGCACCAGGCCGATGAGGTGAAGAAAGCCGTGTTGGCGGAATTTGATGAATCCCGCGTCGTTTTCGTCCTTCAGCAACAACAGCTTGGAACCGGTGATGCCGTAAATGCGGCGCGCGAGCACCTCGCGAACAAGGAAGGCACGCTGCTTGTGCTCTCGGGCGACGTGCCGTTGATCAGGGTCGAAACGTTGCAGGAGATGCTCGATACTCATGCCAGGTTTCGCGGTCGCGGAGCCGCATGTACGCTGCTGTCGGTACGTCTAAAGGAACCATTTGGATACGGCCGCGTGGTTCGGGATGAGAATGATGATTTTCAGTCGATCGTTGAGCAGCGAGACTTAAGCGACGAGAAGGCTGAGATCGATGAGGTCAACGCTGGTTTCTATTGTTTCGATATCCGGAAGCTGTTTAGTGCCCTTGCGCAACTCGGTAACGACAATGCCCAGGGAGAATATTACCTGACCGACGTCCCGCAGATCCTGCTTAGCGACGGCGAAGACGTTGCGGTGTTTCAATGTAAGAACCCGCTTGAGGTCGAAGGGGTCAATGATCGCCGGCAGCTTGCGGAAATGGAACGCCGGATCCGCGATCGCACGCTTCGCCGGTTAATGCTTGAGGGAGGCGTGACATTTATCGATCCTTCTTCGTCCTATGTTAGCTCGCGCTCCGTCATCGGACGGGACACGGTCATTTACCCAAACGTTAGTATCGAGGGAGAGAGCCAGATCGGCGAGTCCTGCCTGATCCGCTCGGGGACCCGCATCGAGAATTCGATCATCGGCAACGGTGTTGAGGTTCGCGATAACTGTCTGATCACCGATTCGACGCTCAGAGATGAATGCACGATTGGACCGATGGCCCACCTCCGCGGTCATGCGGATATCGGGACCAATGCGAAGATCGGAAACTTCGTCGAGGTAAAAAAGAGCAAGATCGGCCGCGGCACAAAGGCGAGTCACCTGACGTATCTTGGCGACGCAACGCTTGGCGAAGATACGAATATCGGTGCCGGTACGATCACCTGCAACTTCGATGGCAAACATAAGCACGAAACACACATCGGATCGGGCGTGAAGATCGGTTCAGACACGATGCTCATAGCGCCCGTGACGGTCGGCGACGGTGCAGTGACGGGTGCAGGAAGCGTTGTTACAAAAGATGTTGAGCCGAATACGTTGGTGGCCGGTGTGCCCGCGCGACCGATCAAGCCGGGGACGGGTGACAGGTGACGAGTGCAAGATAGGCGACAGCCGACGGAGTTGGGTTAATTCCGTTTACTGTTGACTGTTTACCGTTTACTAATTTATGTGTGGAATTTTTGGATACGTCGGAAATAAGAAAGTTGTGCCGTTGATCATCGACGGCCTCAGGAAGCTCGAATATCGTGGTTACGATTCGGCCGGGATCGCCGTTGCGGATGATCAGCATCATCTTGAGCTGCGGCGTGCCGAGGGCAAGCTCAGAAACCTCGAGGAGGCGATAAGGGAACATCCGCTCGAGGGGAATTACGGCATCGGGCATACACGTTGGGCAACACATGGCCGCCCGACCGAGGAAAACGCTCACCCACACCGCGATCAGTCAGGCCGCGTCGTCGTCGTGCACAACGGCATCATTGAAAACTATCTGCAGTTGAAGGAACGTCTGCAGGCCCTCGGCCATATCTTCAAGACCGAGACCGACACCGAGGTCGTCGCGCATCTCATCGGATATTACGTTGAGACTGATCACCTCTCCCTTGAACTTGCCGTCCGCAAAAGCGTCAAAGAGCTGCGCGGGATATTTGCGCTTTCGATAATCTCGCGCGACGAGCCCGACACGATTATCTCCGTTCGCGAGGGTCCACCTGTCGTTATCGGTCTTGGCGATGGCGAGTATTTTGTGGCGTCCGATATACCGCCGATCCTCGCTCACACCCGCAATATGTTCTTTCTTGGGGACGGTCAAATAGCGGTATTAACGAAACAAGGCGTGCGAGTTACCGATTTTGACGGCGCCCCGATCGAGCCCGACATTCAACGGATCACGTGGGACCCGGTCATGGTCGAAAAGGGTGGTTTCAAGCATTTCATGCTCAAAGAGATCTATGAGCAGCCGCATGCGGTCCGTGACACGGTCCAGGGCAGGGTCTCGCTCGATACCGGAAAGGTCTATCTCGAGGAGATGAACATCTCCGAGGACGATTTTCGAGCTGTTGCATCGATAAAGATAGCTGCTTGCGGCACTTCGTGGCATGCCGGGCTCGCCGGCAGGTACATGATCGAACAACTCGCCCGCGTATCGGTCGATGTCGATTACGCATCGGAATTTCGATACCGCGATCCCGTACTTTCGAAAAATGATCTCGTCATCGTCATATCGCAATCAGGCGAGACCGCGGATACGATCGCCGCCATGCGCGAAGCAAAGCAAGCGGGCTGTAAGGTGCTCGCGATCTGTAACGTAAAGGGATCGATGATCACACGTGAGGCTGACGGTACTATTCTGACTCACGCCGGGCCCGAGATCGGAGTCGCGTCAACCAAAGCCTTCACCTCGCAGATGGTCGCGCTTTATCTATTTGCACTTTATTTAGCTGAGTTGAGAGGCACCGTCGACTCCGAGCGGGCCAAAAAACTCGCACAGGATCTGGCTGAGCTGCCACTGAAGATCGAGCATTTACTAAACAACGCAGATTCGATCGATGAGTTATCAAGAGAGTTCTTCCGCGTCCAGGATTTTCTCTACCTTGGCCGCGGTATCAATTTTCCCGTCGCTCTCGAGGGAGCTCTAAAACTGAAAGAGATCAGCTATATTCACGCAGAGGGTTATCCCGCCGGCGAAATGAAGCACGGCCCCAATGCCCTGATCGACGAGAAGCTGCCTGTTGTGGTTGTCAATACGTGCGAGAGAGGAAATGCCGGCAGCGAGCTGAGGTACGAGAAGACCCATTCGAATATCGTCGAGGTCAAGGCCCGCGACGGGATCATAATTTCACTTCTAACACATGGCGACACTATGAGCTCAACAGTTTCTGACCACGTCATCGAGATCCCTGAGACATCAGATCTTTTGGGACCGATCCTTTCGATAGTGCCGCTGCAGCTGCTGTCGTATCACATTGCGGTTCGCCGCGGTTGCGATGTCGATCAGCCAAGAAATCTGGCGAAATCGGTAACGGTGGAATGAGCTAGAGGTAACGTATATGAAAGCAATTGTCGTCCACGAATTCGGGCCGCCCGAGGTGATGCAACTCGAGGATGTCGAGACACCGCAGCCGACGGGAACACAAGTGCTTGTACGTGTTCACGCGGCCGGAGTGAATCCGGTCGAAACTTACATCCGCGGCGGCAACTATCCAAGCAAGCCGGCTTTACCGTACACCCCGGGCAAGGATGCGGCCGGCGTTGTCGACGCGGTTGGCGATAAGGTAACGCGGTTCAAGATCGGGGATCGGGTGTACACCGCCAATTCGATCACCGGCACCTATGCCGAGTACACGATTGTCGATGAGATCGATCTCGGACGCTTACCCGAAAACACTAGTTTCGACGAGGGAGCGGGTATCTGGACACCTTATGCAACATCGTATAGATCGGAAGAGCACACGTCTGAACTC
>OCZT010001127.1_pt1 | contig 27576 bp, 25 predicted proteins | sample 1539031 | NCBI WGS metagenome assembly OCZT01 (sample SAMEA3539308, study PRJEB22396) | soil metagenome | biome: tundra; feature: field; material: soil | place: USA | collected 2010-05 | depth 0.15 m | reverse complement strand
GCGTGTTCGAGCGCGGCATCCGCGGAGACCGGCGTGCCGTTCGTCAGCACCGCCAGCGGGACGCCGTGCCCGGCGAGCGCGCGCAGTGCCGGCGCGACGTCGCCGTACGCCGGCATCGTCCGCCAGGCTTCGACGAGCGAGGCGCGCTGCTGCACGTCGAGCGCGACCGCGCGCTGCGCGCAGGTGTGCTCGAGCGCGAGCGCGGTCAGCTCGTCGAAGTCGCGGTAGCGCTGCGCCAGCGATGAAAGGAACGAGTACTCGAGCTGCTTTCGGCGCCAGTCCGCGACGAACGCCGCCGCGTCGCCGACACCCGCGGCGTCGACGTGCACGGCCATCGACTCGATCGTCAAGATCGTGCCGTAGAGATCGAAGACGACGGCTCGAACGGCCATCGCTACGTCCGTCCCGCGATCGTACGTTCGAGGAAGCGCAGCACGCGGGTGAGCGGGAAATCGCGCTCGACGAGCGGTTTCGTGAGGATCGTGCGCAGCCCGACGAGCTTGGCGCCGAGCACGTCGGTGAAGAGCTGGTCGCCGATGACGATCGTCGCGCCGCGCGGCGTGCCGAGCAGCTTGAGCGCCCGCAGGAACGCAAACGGCAGCGGCTTGAGCGCGTTCGAGACGACCGGAATCCCGAGCTGCGCGCCGACCGACGCGACCCGTTCGGTGAAGTTGTTCGAGACCAGCACCAAGGCGAAGCCGCGGTCCCGGGCGCCGGCGACCCATTCGGCGACGCCCGGCGCCAATTCGGGCCGGCGATAGGCGCAAACGGTGTTGTCCAGGTCGACGACGATCCCGCGGACGCCCGCCTCGGCCAGCAGATCGAGCGAGACAGCCGTCAGGGTGTCGGCGTGATGGTCGGCCCGGAACCTCTCCACGCTATCCCCGGTTCCGTCCACAGCCCGCTCACCCCGCTCGCCGCGAGTGCACATGGCCTGCTTGCCACCCTCCACAGAAAAGAAAAAGTCGTCCCCGCCCATTCACAAGGTCCCCGGATCGCAGTACAATATCTAGTACATCCCGGCGGGAATAGGCACAAGCGATTGTACCCAAGCCCGTTCTGGGGCGTGCTAGGGATTGACGAAATCGAACAGACGTTCGATAATTTCTGGTCCCCGCACACCGCTTTCACCGCGACCAAGAGGACGCAGCCGGCATGAAGTTCTCGCGCACCTATTCCGCCCCCGGCGAACCCTACGCCGGAATCGATTTCGAGCCGCGAACCTCGCGGATCGCCAACCCCGACGGCAAGGTTGTTTTCGAGCTGAAGGACATCGACATCCCGACCGGCTGGAGCCAGGTCGCGACCGATATTCTCGCTCAAAAGTATTTCCGCAAGGCCGGCGTGCCGACTGCCACCGTGCGCGTCCCCGAGGACGGCGTCCCGGCGTGGCTGTGGCGTTCGGAGCCGGCCTCCGACGCGACCTTCGTCGGCGAGACCGATGCGCGCCAAGTGTTTCATCGCCTTGCCGGCTGCTGGACGTATTGGGGCTTCAAGCACGACTACTTCGACAACGAGTTCGAAGCGCGCGCCTATTACGACGAGATGTGCGCGATGCTCGCCCGCCAGATCGGTGCTGCAAATAGCCCCCAGTGGTTCAACACGGGCCTGCACTGGGCGTACGGGATCGCGGGACCGGCCCAAGGCCACTACTACATCGACCCCAAGACCGCCCAGCTCATGGAGTCGACGTCGGCGTACGAGCACCCAGCTCCTCATGCGTGCCTTCCGTATAGAGCGCTTGTCTCGACGCCCGATGGTCCGGTCCCGATCGGCGAGATCGTCGAACGGAATCTCATTGGACTAGCGGTGTACGATATGGCCGGCACAACGAACGTGCTCGCCGTGAAGCACAACGGGGTCAAGCGTGTCGTGCGCGTTCGACTCTCCGGTGATAAGTCGATCGACGTAACGGCCGACCACATCGTGCTCGCTCGGCGCTCGCCGAACCACGCGTATCAATGGCTCGGCGCCGGTGATCTCGGCCCCGGCTGGTACGTCATCGAGCGCAGCGACTTCGCGATGTCGTTCGCCCAACGCACCGCGGCATTCGATGCGCGAGCCGGCTCGATGCGAACCCTTGAAGCGCCGCCAAAGCACGACCTGCTCGGGACGGTCGACGTTCGAGTGCTCGGCGTCGACCATGTCGGATTCGAAGATGTCTACGACATCGAGACCGAGTCGCATACATTCCTCACGAACGACATTATCGTTCACAACTGCTTCATCCAGAGCGTGAGCGACGATCTCGTCAATGAGGGCGGGATCATGGACCTTTGGGTTCGTGAAGCGCGCATTTTTAAGTACGGATCAGGTACGGGCTCTGACTTCTCCAACATTCGCGGCGAAGGTGAAAAGCTGTCTGGCGGTGGCACGTCGTCGGGATTGATGTCCTTCTTGAAGGTCGGCGATCGCGCTGCCGGTGCGATCAAGTCCGGCGGCACGACGCGGCGCGCTGCAAAGATGTGCGTTCTCAAACTTGACCACCCTGACATCGAAGAGTTCATCACGTGGAAGGTGACGGAGGAGCAGAAAGTCTCCGACCTGGTCGCCGGTTCGATCACGTGCGAGAAGCATCTGAACGCTATCATGAAGGCCGCGACCGACGCGAAGGTGCCGGAATCCGCGCGCCTCGACCCGACGTACAACACCGGGCTGAAGGCCGCGATGCGTGCGGCGTTGGGCGCCGGAATCCCGCCGGCAAACATCCAGTACGCGCTCGACTACGCGAAGCAAGGTTACAAAGAGCTGAAGATCGAGACGTACGACACGAACTGGGATTCGAAGGCGTACGGAACCGTCTCCGGCCAGAACTCGAACAACTCGGTCCGCATCCCGAACGAGTTCTTTGCACGACTCGACGCGGGCCAGACGTGGGATCTCATTCGGCGCACTGACGGCCGCATCCATAAGACCTTGCCCGCAGCCGACCTCTGGGAAAAGATCGGGCTCGCCGCATGGCAGTGCGCCGATCCCGGCGTGCAATACGATACGACACTGAACGAGTGGCACACGTGCCCGGTTGATGGGCGTATCAATGCAAGCAACCCCTGTTCCGAATACGTCTTCCTCGACGACACCGCGTGTTTCGCGCCCGAGACGCGCATCAGCACGCCGCATGGATTGCGGACGGTCGAAGAACTGTACCTCGCACAGCAGAGCGGACAGCATGTCGTCGTCACCACCGATCTGCATGGCGAGAACGACCATCGGCGCATGACGTCGCACCGCCCCGCGTACGTGACGAAGGTCGGCGTGCGTGACGTCTATCGGATGACGCTCAAGGACGGCCGTCAGATCCGCGCTACGGCGGACCATCGTTTCCTGGCGAACGAAGGAACGTGGAAGCGGCTCGATCAGATCGTTCCGGGTGAGGATCGCGTCGCGATCCGCGAAAGCGGCAACCCGATCGCGTTCTCTTCGCCGGAAACCGACGCAAAGCGCTGGCAAATGCTGGGCTGGCTTAGCGGCGACGGTGTCTTCTCGAAGGATACCGTAGCGCTCGTCTTCGGCCCCACAGAGGGTGCGACGGCGATCGCGATGACCGAGCAGCTCAACGAGTTGAAGGCCGCCGCCGCGGGCGACGCGGACGTGCGCCTTTCGACGGTTGGGGTTCAGCGCAGCGGCGTGATGCAAGTGACGACGTCACAAACCTCACTCGTCAAGTACCTCGAGAATCGGTATGGCTTCCGTCAGGGAACCGCAATCACGAAAAACGTACCGTCGACGATTCACGCGACGGCCGATGATCTCAAGGTCGCGTATCTCCAAGGCCTGTTCTCGGCGGACGGCTGCATCCTGGCGAATAAGTCAGGCATCGAGCCAGAGGTAATGCTCGCGTCATCTTCTCCAGAGATGCTTCGCTCGGTTCAACTGCTGTTGTCGGATATTGGCGTCACCTCGCGGATTGCGTGGATGCACCCCCAAGGTCGGAAGAACCCGCAAGGTCAGCTCCATGTCTACAATCAGCAAGCGCGCAAGTTCTTGGCGCTCGTGGGTTTCCCGTGTTCGGAGGCCAAACACAAGAAGGCCGAACAAATCCTTGGGCGCCCGTTCCTCGGCGCGCTTAAAAACCCGCGTGCACCGAAGGTCGTCTCGATCGAGCGCGCCGGCACCACGACGGTCTACGACGTTACCGAGCCGGCAACGCGCTCGGTGATCGTCGAGGGCATGATCGCTCATAATTGCAATCTCGCCTCGCTCAATCTCGCAACCTTCCTCGACGAAGCGGGACACTTCGACGCGCGCAAGTTCGCCGATGCGTGCCGAATCTGGACGTTCACGCTCGAGATCAGCGTCCTCATGGCGCAGTTCCCGAGCGCCGAAATCGCGCGGCGTTCCTACATGTATCGCACGCTCGGCCTAGGGTACGCGAATATGGGAACGCTGCTGATGCAGCTCGGTTTGCCGTACGATTCCGAAGAAGGTTTCGGATGGTGCGCCGCGATCTCGGCGCTGATGACGGGCATGGCGTACAAGACGTCGGCAGAGATGGCGCGCGAGCTCGGGCCGTTCCCCGGTTACGATCGCAACGCCGAGCACATGGGCCGCGTGCTCCGCAATCACCGTCGCGCTGCGTATACGGTGCCGGCGAACGACTACGAGGAGCTCACGGTCACGCCGACCACGCATCAGCCGACGCTCTTCACGCAAGAAACGTGGGCGCTGGCGCGCTCGACGTGGGACAACGCGCTCGCGATCGGCGAAGTCGCGGGTTATCGCAACGCGCAAGTCACGTGCATCGCCCCGACTGGAACTATAGGCCTGGTGATGGACTGTGACACCACCGGGATCGAGCCGGACTTCGCGTTGGTGAAGTTCAAGAAACTCGCCGGTGGCGGTTACTTCAAGATCGTCAATCAGTCGGTTGAGCCGGCGCTACGCCGCCTCGGCTACAACAACGAGCAGATCGCGGCTATCGAGACGTTCGCCAAAGGCACGAACACGCTCGAAGGCACGCCGCACATCAACAAGGCCACGCTCAAGGCGAAGGGCTTCGACGACGACGCGGTTGCCAAGATCGAGTCGCAGCTACTCGGCGCCTTCGAGATCGGCTTCGTCTTCAACCAGCACGTGCTGGGCGAGGAGTTCTGCCGCGAGAAACTCGGCATGACCACCGAACAGCTCGCTGACTGGAACCACTCGATCCTGCAGGACACACTGGGCTTCAGCCAGTCGCAGATCGAGGAAGCCTCCGACGTGATCTGCGGCCGCATGACGCTCGAAGGCGCGCCGTTCCTCAAGGACGAGCACCTGCCGGTGTTCGACTGCGCGACCCCGTGCGGCAAACACGGCGCGCGGTTCATCCGGCCACTGGCACACGTCGACATGATGGCCGCCGCACAGCCGTTCGTTTCCGGGGCCATTTCCAAAACAATAAATCTTCCGCAAACGGCGACGATCGCCGACGTCAAAGAAGCGTACCGTTACTCGTGGGAAAAGATGATCAAGGCGGTCGCGCTCTACCGTGACGGATCGAAACTCTCGCAGCCGCTCGCGGCGAGCTACGACGTCGGCGCGGAGGACGAACTCGACCAGCCGGTGACGGCCTACGAGGGTCCGATCCAAATCGCGGAGCGCGTCGTGTACCGGTACATCGCGAAGCGCCGGCGCATGCCCGACCGGCGCGGGGGCTATACGCAGAAAGCCGTCATCGGGGGGCACAAAGTCTACCTCCGCACCGGCGAATACGACGACAAGTCGATCGGCGAGATCTTCATCGACATGCACAAGGAAGGCGCCGCCTTCCGCAGCCTGATGAACAACTTCGCGATCGCCGTATCGCTCGGGCTGCAGCACGGGGTCCCGCTCGAGGAATACGTCGACGCGTTCACGTTCACGCGCTTCGAGCCGAACGGTCCCGTCGTCGGCCATGCGAACATCAAGATGGCGACCTCGATCCTTGACTACATCTTCCGTGAGCTTGCAGTGAGCTATCTGGGCCGCTACGATCTCGCGCAAGTCCAGCCATCCCAGGCGCTCGACGCGATGGGGCCCGAGCCGGAGTACGTCGGCGAGGAAGACAGCGGCGAAGTCCATATCATCGCCACCGCCCTTCCGCCGAAGGCCGGTACGCCGGCCACGCCGGCCATCACCACGCGCGTGCTGGAACCGGTCGGCGCCGTCGGATCGGCGGCCGTCGGAACTCCGGCCAAAGGCCAGATCGTCGCCGCGAAGACACGCGAGGCGATCGCGAAGGGCTACAGCGGCGACGCCTGCACGCAGTGCGGTGGCTTCACGCTCGTGCGCAACGGCACGTGCCTAAAGTGCGACAGCTGCGGCACCACGAGCGGCTGTTCGTAGAACCCCCGGATTTTCATCAAACGTTACAACTCCCGGACATCTAGTCGTGTCTGAAGCCGCTCGCTAAGTGGGGTCGCCGGCGTTTCGCCGGCGGCGCCAACCCTTTGCGGTAAGCGTATTTTGAAGCGCGACGCGCGTGGCTTCGCCGGCTCCCGCTCGACTCTTGCGCCATCCTCGCATCACAATAGGCCCAACCGCTCACCCCAACCCTAGGAGCTTTCGAGCGGCCCGGTACGGCCGGAGGTCGCGCCCCGTTAGCTCTTAGTTTGAGTTTGCGGTATCGGCACCCGATCTATAAAGGGAAGGCGTGGAAGACCGGGCGCTTTGCTCTTGAAATCATGGGCCCCGGCGTGTGTACCGTCATCCAAACCGAAGCCGCTGACGGCGAGGTTTGGAAAGCGAACGGAATCGCGCCGGCGGCGATCGACATTCTGCCCTCGCCTCCCGATTCAGCGACACCGGTCCCGCCGGCGTTTGACAATCCGGAGCACAATCCGATCGGCATCATTTCGTGCCGGTTCAGCCTGTATTGGGGCCGCGGCGCCCACGGAACGGTGCGCTTCCGGAATCTCTCGCCACGACCGATCGACAGCATCACGTTCCGCGGTCTGTTCGGCGAGGCCGGCATCGACGTCGTCAAGCGCGGCATCTTCACGCCAGGGGCCTTCGTCAACACCGGGGATATGATTCGGCACGAGCTGCCGGCGAACGTCTATCAGGAGTACGAAACGCTCGACTCGCCGGCGAGCTGCGTTGCGGTCAGCGTGCACTACGTTGATGGTACCGTTTGGCAAAACCCAAGAGTGAGTCCCACGGAGCCCCCGTTCCCCGTTGGTGTCCCGTGACGTATGCCCGAGCTTCCTGACGCGGACCGCGGACATTCACAGCGTCTAGCGGTGCGGAAGACGAGCGCGGCAACCGCGGCGAGAAACGCGGCCCGCGAGAGCGTTACGCGAATGTGCATCCGGGCGCATTCGGACGCCGCTGGCCGGTTCACCTCCGTCTCGCTCGCCGTCTGAACTGGCGCGTGCGAGAGCAGTCCATAAACGATCAAACGTACGCCCCGTACGTAGTGCTCCAGTATTCGTTCGGACATATCGCCGGTGACTGCGGTTAAAGCCGATGCTCGCACCGAGTCGATGTTCGGCGTCCCTGGAGGGCCACAAAGCGTTAGACCGGTGTCGGGGTGAGGCTCGCGTTCGCTCGCGCTGTCCTTAATGACCCAAGGGAGGCATCGCTCGGAGCCGAAGGTGCGGTACAATCTGCTCGAACGAGGAGTTCCTAAGATGCACCGCACGGCGCTCGCCATTGCCGGCTTCGCAGCCGTCGTCCTCGCCTTCACGCCCGAACCGCCGTCGGCCGCGGGCCTCGGGTTCGTCGCAATGGTGAAGTCGACACATCCGATCGCCTATTATCGCCTCACCGGGATGAGCGGGTCGAGCGAGGTCGGTTCCTCGACGTACACGGCCGTCGGCGGCGTCAGCCCGGTCGCCAACGCCTCATTGTGCGCGCCGATCAGCGTCCCCGGCAACCAGTGTACGTTCTTTGACGGCACCTCCGGGTACTTCGACACGTCGCAAATGGGCGGGATACATGGCGCGGGGAGCATCATGGCTTGGGTGCATCTGACCGCTCGGCCGAAGTTGACCGGCCGCATCTCCTACGTCGCCGGGATCTCGCAGAACGGCAACGATTTCGATGTGCAATTCGAGCCGGACAATACCCTCCGATTTTACACCGCTGCCGCACCGTACGTGGCGTACAGCCCGCCCTTGGCGACGTTCGAGGGAGAGTGGCATCTCGTCGTCGCCACCTTGAGCGAGGGCACCGGAGTGCGCGCGATCTATTGGGATGGGAAGCTCGCCAAGAGGGATAGCGGAGGGGGCACACCCGGCAAGACCAACGAGTTCTCGATCGGCGAGAGCAAAATCTTCCATGGACGCTACTTCAACGGAAGCATCAGCGATGTCGCGCTTTGGAACACCGCGCTCACTGAGGACACCGTCGAGAAGATCTACGCATCGCGCTTGAACGCCCCATAGCGTCGGCGGCGTAACCGTCGCGACCGACCGGCCGGTGTGTCGACAGGCTTCGTACGGATTTCGGGTATCGAAGGTCGCAGTATGAAGATGCGTCAGGGGACGATCGCCGCAGCGGCGGTCGTCGTCGGTGTTGCGGCGCTGTCGCCGTATTCGTCCGCAGCCGGACCGGTACCGGCCGCGCGAATTACCGCCGCGCAGGCTGCTGCCGTTACGAAACTCGTTCGCCGGGAGATGGCAACGCAGAAGATCCCTGGCCTTGCGATCGAGGTCGCTGTAGCGGGACGTACCGTCTACGCACGCGGTTTCGGCGTGCGATCCCCCGGCCAGCCCGTCACGAATGCCACGATTTTTCCGATCGGCTCCATCACCAAACAGTTCACGGCGGGCTGCGTCGTGTTGCTCGCTGAGCAGCACAGCCTCGATCTGGACAGTCCGGTGAGCCGCTACCTTCCGAAGGCGCCAAACGGCGAGCGCGTCACGGTCCGCGAGTTGCTCGACCAAACGAGCGGCCTCGCGGACTACACCGAACAGCCGGCCTTGCAAACCGCCGTAGGCAAGGACAAGCTGACGAAGCTCGAGCCGGAACGGCTGCTCGCCATGATCGCGCGGAAGCCGCTGAAATTCAAGCCCGGGACCCGCTTCGAGTATAGCAACACCAACTATCTGCTCGCGGGAATGATCGTCGAGGCAGTCGGCGGCGAACCGTTCGGCACATTTCTACGCGAGCACCTCACGGAGCCCATAGGGTTGCATAGCATGCAGTATCTCGCTACATCCATCCCGGCGGGGTCGAACGTGACACGCGGCTACACCATGAAGGACGAACGCTTCGTCCTGGTGCCGCGAATTACAATGAGCTGGGCGCAGGGAGCCGGCGCGATTGCGAGCGATGCACACGACCTGGTCGAATGGGACGACGCGTTCTTTCACGGCCGGGTCGTTGCGCCGAACTTCGTGCGGACAATGACGACCGCCGTGAAAGAAGATTACGGCTACGGCTGGGTGATCGATCGCCTGCGTGGAGAGCGCATGGTCTGGCACAACGGCGCGCTTCCGGGTGCGCACGCGATGAATGCCTTCTTCCCGCGCTCGAACATGGAGATCGTGGTCCTCACGAACGTCGTGAGCGCGAAACCGGAAGCGATCGCCAAGGAAGTTCGGGCGATCGTTGCCCGCCCGTGAACGGGCCTATGGTGTCGTGATCGACTCTCCCACGACCGGGTAGGTCGGCGACATCCAGGTCGTGCCGTCGGCGAAGTCGACGATCTCCGGGCTCACCACGATCCGGCCAACGGCGAACGCCGGCACCCCCTCTGCGGGCGAGTACATGAACGTATCGCCGTCCCAGCGCCCCTGGATGCCCTCGCAGGCCGAACCGGAGTCGTCGGCCGGCGTCCCGGGCGCGAATTTTCCCCTACTGTCCAGCGTCTCGATCCCGCCGATCTTTCCGGTGCGATCAACGATCGCAAGGTCGACGCGAACACGCTTCACACCGCGCGGGTCGCGGTTGCCGAACACCATGCAGATCTGCTGCGAGCGAAGCGTCTGCGGTAGGGCAGCGAGGACCTGCAGCAAACCGGGACCCGACGGCGGTCCGCCTCCGGTCTGCATCGCGCTTTCGTACCGGAACGCGTCGGTGAGCTCGATCGGCGAACCCGTCATGGCGCGCGTCGTGATGCGCGGCGGACCGGCCGCGACTGCGGCACTGAACGGCGGCGCAACGGGAAGCGTGACGTGATCGCCGGTTTGCGGAACCTGGTCGGTGCGCCACGCGGTGCCGTCGTCGTAGACGATCTCGCGCGCCGAGACCAGAATTGCGGCGACCTCCTGCACCGGGGCGTTCTTGTTCGCGCGATAGACGAACGTCGAGCGAGCCGCCGCTCCGGCGGCACCGAACCCGTGGCAATTGCCGTTTCCGATATCCTGTCCGTTGCTGCCGACCGAGAACGCCGACCGCGTGTCGACCAAGAACTTGCCGCGCGGGTACATGACGTCGACGTCGACGACGGTACCGGTCGCATCGACCAGCGCCAAACTCAGGCCGACCTTCGTGGCCAGGCGCGGACCGTGGTTGACGAACACGACGCAGGCGACGTTCTGCAGGTTGCGCCTGCTGTCGAGCACGTACGACGTTGCGCCCGTGATCTCGATCGCGCTGGGCCGCGCCGGATCGCCGGCGATGAGCGGAGGGAACCCTGCTGCGGCAGCCGGAGCGCCGCTCGCGCACATGGCACCGAGCGCAGCTACGCCAAACCCGATCGTACCCGCGGCACGGGCGAGCGTTATGTTCATCGCAAGGATTCTATCATAGCGAAGCTGGGAGTCGACACTCGGCGCAGCGTAACCTCCGGGTGGGCGAAGAAGCGCTGCGGTCCGTCGATCCCGGCGGGATCGAGGTGTTTTCCAGCGATCTCGATGCGTTTCGCGCCGCGCTCACGGTCGAGAACCGCACCCTCAAGCGCGCGTTGACCGATCCACGCATCATCAGCGGGATCGGCAACGCCTATTCCGACGAAATCCTCCACGCGGCGCGACTGTCCCCGATCCGGCTCACGCGAAATCTCACGCCGCCGGAATGGAAACGCCTCTTCACCGCGACCCGCACGACACTCCAACTCTGGATCGACCGGTTCCGAACCGAGGCGAAGGCGAAGTTCCCGGAGCACGTCACCGCGTTTCACGACGAGATGGCGGCGCACGGCAGGTACGGCAAACCGTGTCCCACGTGCGGAGAAACGATTCGCCGAATCCGCTACGCCGACAACGAAACCAACTATTGCCCGCGCTGCCAGACCGGCGGAAAGATCCTTGCCGACCGCGGGCTCTCCCGGCTCTTGGGGGCAGACTGGCCGCGAACCCTCGAAGAACTCGAGGCGCCCAAACGGTGACCTGCCAAACCGCGCGACGCTAGCTTCCGACGCCCATCGCGCGCTTCACCGCGTCGGTCGTGGCTCGGGCGGTTGGCCTCAGCTGCTCTGCAGCGCGCTGCAGGACCTCACGGACGACCGCGCGATCGCGCACCAGCTCATCGTACCGCTCGCGTATTGGACGCAGCGTCTCGACGAGCACATCGACAAGTTCTTTCTTGAGGTCGCCGTAGCCGCGCGCGTTTGCGAAGTGCGCCTCCGCCTCTGATTGTGTCTGGCCGGTTGCGGCCATATAGATGCCAAGCAGGTTGGTCACGCCAGGTCGGGTGGGATCCACGCGGATCTCACGCCCGCTGTCGGTCTGCGCGGCCATGACGGTCTTTCTGATCTGGTCCGGTGGATCGAGGACACCCACCGCATGATACGAGCCCGGCGCGCTCTTCGACATCTTCTTCGTGGGGTCGTCCAAGCCCATGATCCGCGCGCCTGCCGCGGGAACGGTCGCCTCGGGCAGGACGAAAACCTCGCCGTACGTCGCGTTGAAGCGCAGCGCGAGGTCGCGGGTGAGTTCGATGTGTTGCTTCTGATCCTCGCCGACCGGGACGTGCGTCGTGCGGTAGAGGAGAATGTCGGCCGCCATCAGGACCGGATAGGTGAACAGGCCGACCCGAACCTCGCCTTTTTGCGCCTCGGACTTTTCCTTGAACTGCGTCATGCGATTGAGCTGCCCCACCGAGCCCACGCACGAGAGGTACCACGTCAGCTCGGCGTGCTCGCGCACGTCGCTTTGCACGTACAGCCGCGACTTGGCGGTGTCTATGCCGGCAGCAAGCAGCAGGGTCGCGGTGTCGATGATCTGCACGGCGAGCACCGCGGGGTCTTGCGGCACCGTGAGCGCATGCATGTCGACCAGGCAAAAGATGTTCTCCGCGTCGTCCTGGCCCGCAACCCACTGCTTGATGGCGCCGAAGTAGTTCCCGATATGAATTGTGCCCGTCGGCTGGATTCCGGAGAAGACGACCTTGGAGCGCATAGCCGTCTTGCGTTCGAGGTTGCCGAACACGCGGTCCTTCAACACACGACGGTTTCTATTTGTCCTTCACGAAATACTCGTCGGCTGCGGCCTGCGTCTCTTCGGAGCTCTGCTCTTTCAACTGCTGGTTGATGCCCCACTCGTGACCGAAGGGGTCGGCGATCTTTCCGTAGCGCGCGCCCCAGAAAAGATTCTGCACGGGCATGAGCACGCGCGCGCCGGCGGCCAAGGCGCGCTCGACGAGCACATCTGCGTCATCGACCATGAGCGTGATGCGCACGCATGTTCCGCCCAACGTCTGCGGCGTCTTGCACGTACCACCTTCGCTGTTGTCAAACTCATCGCTGACAAAACATGTGTGCCCGTCCAGAATTATTTCGCCGTGCATGAGCTTCTTGCCGTCCGGAGACATCATCCGGTGTCCCTCTTCAGCGCCAAACACTTCTTTGTAGAATTCGAGAGCCGCAAGGCCGTTCGCGACGACCAAGTGGGGAACGAACTGATCTTTTCGATGCATGTCTGCTCCTCTCACTGCGACGCCGGGCTGGCCATCAGCAGCACCTTGCCGGCGGTCATATGAGCTGCATAGTTCTGAAGGGCTTGGGAAACGTGCTCCAACGGATAGCGTGCCTGAATCTCCGTCTTGAGATCGCCGCCGAGCAATTTCTGAACCTGACTGGTAACACGGAGCTGGCGGAGCAGATTTCGATCGCGCACCCAGTCGGTTAGGTACAAGCCCTCGACAGACTTTCGCTCAAAGATCAGCGACGCTATCTGAATCTGTACCGGCGCGTCCGATAGCGCTCCATAGACGATCAAACGGCTCCCCTTGGGTTGCGCGCGCAGTATTCGTTCGGGCATATCGCCGGCGACTGCGTCAAAGCCGATGCTCGCGCCAAGTCGATGGCACTGATCGCGCAGCTCGGCGTCGAACTCCGGAGCACTACTGTCCAGTACGTGCTCCGCGCCCATCTCTTGCAGGAGACGGACCTGCTCGGCACGGCGCACGACGTTGATCACGGGGATCGAGAACCTCCGCGCAAGCCGTATCACCATCTTCCCCAGAGCGCTAGCCGCCGCGGTCTGAACCACGGATCGATGGCGCCCACGCCGCGCCTCATCCATGAGTGCCCATGCCATCAGCGGGTTCACGAGCATCGTCGCACCCTGTTCCATGTCGACGTGTTTCTGCAACGGAACGCAAAGCCGCGCCGAGGTAACCATATATTCGGCCCATGTGCCGCTCGCCACGTTCACGTCAGCGGCGGTGCAAGCCACGCGTCGCCCCTTGAGCAACCTCGGTAGAATTCCGCTTCCGGCTGCGACGACCGTGCCGCTTCCTTCAAATCCGGGGACAGCAGGCAGCGGCTTCTTGAAGCCATAGAGGCCGCGAACGAACAGGAGGTCCGAGGGATTGATTGGCGAGGCATGCATCCGTACGAGCACCTCACCAGGACCTGGCTGAGGCACAGCTATCTCGGCAACAGCCAGACTCTCCGGTTTCCCGTCATAGGCGAGAAGCCGCACGGCGAGCATCGTGGTGGGTCCTTCCATCCAAGGATACATACTGGTTGGAATATGTGCATCGTACCGGTAGACCTTCTCGTCGTTTATTCCGGCGAAGGGTCTCGGGTGATCGGCGCGGCATACGACGCGCATGCTGATCGACCGCCTGGACCATCTCGTGATCAACGTGCGCGACGTCGAGGCCAGCGCCGCGTGGTATCAACGCGTACTGGGGCTCGAACGGGTCGACTTCGCGCCGGCGGCAATTTACTCGAAGTCGCGAGCTACAACCGGCACAACTAAGGTCCGGCCGCGCGGTTCTTTCGCCCGCCTCAGACAGGCTCGGAGACGTACTCCGAGATCACCCCTGCGAGCGTTGGAATGAAGGTGGCCGCGGGTTCCGTCTGGTTGCGACCCTTGCTCTTGGCTTGATAGAGCGCGGAGTCGGCGGCCTTCACGAGCGCGGACGGCGAAGTCGACCCATTCGGATTCGGCGACACGCGCCCAACCCCGATGCTCACCGTGACGATGCCGTGGGGGCTGCCGACATGGGCGATGTTCAGCGCGACGACCGCGCGGCGGATTGCCTCGCCGACCGCAAACGCGCCCGGCGAGCTCGTGTCGGGAAGAAAGACCGCAAACTCCTCGCCACCATAGCGTGCTGCGAGATCCGCGGGTCGACCGAGAGCACCGGAGATGCATCCGGCGATGCTCTTGAGGACGTTGTCACCGGCTTGATGCCCGTAGCGATCGTTATAGCCCTTGAACTCGTCGGCGTCGATCATGAGAAAGGCCAGCGACGTACCCGCCCGGACGGCGCGCCGCCATTCGCGACCGAGCACGGCCTCGAATTGGTGTCGATTCCCGAGCCCCGTGAGACCGTCCACTAAGACGAGCCGCTCCAGCAGCGCCTCCGCGGTCTCGCGCTTCTTGATTTGTCGCACGAGGTACCCGCCGAGGATCGCCACGATGGAGATCATACCCACCAGCTCGACCAAGCTGAGCAGCGTCTCCCAGCGCCAGGCAGCGAGGACCTCGTCTTCCGCCACGCCGACCACGATCAACAGCGGATACCGGCTCACCCGGTGATATGCGTAGAACCGCGAAATGCCGTCGACGACGGAGCGGTTCTCATAACTCCCCGCCGCTGTCTGCGGGAGCGCCGACCGGAAAAATGGTGCCTTCGCGATGCTCTTTCCGATATTCGCTTGCTCGAAGGGCTTGCGCACCAGGATGGTGCCGTCCGCTAGTGCGAGCGTGATGATACCGGATCGTTCAATATCGACCTGGTTATAGAGGTGGAGAAAATAGTCGCCCGAGATGGTCGCCATCGCCAATCCGGCAAAGCTGCCGTCGGCGCGATTCAAGCGTCGCGTTACCGTGATGATCCAACTCCCGTCGGTCCGGCTGCGTACCGTGCGTCCGATGTGAGTCGTCTGGCCGGCGTGCGTTCGATGAAAAATGAAATACGGCCGGTCTCGGTAGTTCGCGTTCTTGAGTTGTGGAAGAGCGTTGACCAAGCCATTGCCGCCGGCGTCAACGATGAAGAGATTGTGCAGCACGCGGAGCTGCTTGACGTGCTCGGACATCACCTTTTGCAGGCGCCGCAGCGCTCGCGGTTGCGACCCGTCGGTTTCCGCGCGATCGACGAGCTCCCCAAGCACGCCGTCGACCGTCTGAAAGCTATCGGTCGCCTGCTGCGAGAGCGATTGCGCCAAGTTGGTCGTCTGCTGCGACGAGGCGTGGACATCCGCGGCCCGATTGTTCCAGGTCTCTTGTCCGGTCAGCCCGATCGCCAGCAGGCAGACCACGACCATGAATGCGAGCACGCCTTGGCGCAGCGATAGGGGCTTGAAGCCCCGGCGCGAGCGGTTGACTGGTTTACGAACGGAAAACACTCGACCGTTTCTTCGCCGCCTCTGAGTACACGCGACGATTGGATGTACCGCCACCCGGTGACGTCTCGGATTCAGTATTCCCGATCCGAGTAACGGAGAGGGGTCTTCCAGGATCGAGCGCCGGTCGAGGGGCGGTCGCGCCTACCTAGGGCTGCTGCAGGATCGGTGGGCCGCTGACCCAGGGGACCGCTCGCTTTGCGCCCGTAGCCATCTCGATCACGCAGCTCGGGCAGCGATTATTATTGCGCCTCGGGTTTCCGCAGCCGCTTTAGTCGGCGAAAGGATCGGGCGGAGGCGCCTCGGCGTAGTCGATGACGACGGTCTTGGTCTCCAGGTACTCGTTCACCGCGTCGAAACCGTTCTCCCGACCGATGCCGCTCATTTTGTAGCCCCCGTACGGGAGCATCCAGTGAACGGGGCGGTACGTGTTCACCGAAACGAGGCCGGATTCGAGTTGCGCGGCGACGCGATGCGCGCGCCCGATGTCGCGCGTCCACAGTCCGGCGACCAAGCCGTACACAACGTCGTTCGCCATTGCAACGGCCTCCGCTTCGCTGTCGAACGGGATCACCGAGAGGACCGGCCCAAAGATCTCCTCTTGCGCCAGACGTGAACGGTTGTCGACCTCGCCGAAAATCGTCGGCTCGACGAAATACCCGCGCTCGAAGCCGGCCGGCCGCTTTCCGCCGAGCAGCAGCCGGTAGCCTTCGTCCTTGCCGAGCTGAATGTAGCGATTCGTCTTGTCGAGCTGCACCGCAGACGTCTGCGGGCCGATGTGCGTCGTAGGGTCCAGCGGCATGCCGACACGGATGCGACCGGCACGTTGCACGAGCATATCGACCACGACGTCGTAGACCGTGCGCTGCACGAACAGCCGCGACCCTAGCGAGCACGACTGACCCGTCGACCGAAACGCCCCGTGCGTCGCCACCGTGGCCGCGCGGTCTAAATCTGCGTCCGCGAAAATGATGTGCGGCGACTTGCCGCCGCACTCGAACGAGATGCGTTTCAAGTTCACGGCCGCACTCTTCATGATCTCTTGCGCCGTGCGGTGCTCGCCGGTGAACGTGATCTTGTTGACGTTCGGATGCGCCGCGATCGCCGCGCCGGCGATATGTCCGTAGCCCGGCACGACGTTGACGACACCGGGCGGGAAGCCTGCCTCGGTAACGAGTTTAGCGAGCTCCATCGCGCTCACCGGCGTCAGCTCGGCGGGCTTCAGCACGACCGTGCATCCGCAGGCAAGCGCCGGGCCGAGCTTCCACGCGTACAGGCTCATCGGCGAGTTCCACGGCAGAATCGCGCCGACGACGCCGACCGGCTCCCGCCGTGTGAAGGCGTGCGCATCGGGCTTGTACGGGATCGTCTCGCCGTAGATCTTGTCCGCGGCGCCCGCGTAAAAGGTCAGCCAGTCGGCGGCGCGCTGCATCTCCCCGATCGTATCGCGCAGCGGTTTGCCGTTGTCGCGGCTCTCGATCTCGGCGAGCGTACGCGCATCGCGGGTAATGAGCGCACCCAGCTTGTGCAGCAAGGCGCCGCGCGCCGTCGGCGTCAGCCTCGCCCACGGCCCGCGCAGGGCCTCGCGCGCGGCGGCGACCGCGCGATCGACGTCCACTTCGTCGGCCTCGGCGACGAGCGCCCAAACCTCTTCGCAGGCCGGGTCGATCGATGAGATCATCCGGCCCGAATGGGGCGCAATCCACGCACCGCCGATGAACAGCTGCGCGTATTGCCGAGGGACGTCCACTGCGATGGCCATGCTCTCTCCTTCAGACGGGCAGAAGGATTCGCCGCCTGGCAACGCGATTGTCTGACAATCCTGGTGACAATGTCAACGAACGCATTGGTCCGGATCGAAGCGGTTCGTCGCGTATTCTTTCGCCGCGATACCGAGCAACTGGCCCTCGACGCAGTTTCGCTCGAGATCGCGTCCGGGAGCTTCGTCTGCATCGTTGGGCCCAGCGGTTGCGGAAAGTCGACGCTTCTCAATATGATCGCCGGTTTGATCGCGCCGACCAGCGGCCGCATTACGAACGCCGGGACGCTCGTCGACGGGCCGCGGCTCAACGTCGGCTACCTCACGCAGAAGGATACGCTGCTGCCCTGGCGTGATGTCCTGCGCAACGTCGAAATGCCGCTCGAGATCCGCAAGGTTCCAACCGCCGAGCGGGTTCGCAAGGCACGTGACCTCATCGAGGTCGTCGGGTTGCGGGGGCGCGAGCGGGCCTACCCGCGCGAGCTCTCCGGCGGGATGGCGCGACGTGCGTCGCTCGCACGGCTGCTGATCGCCGACCCCGACCTGCTGCTCCTCGACGAGCCCTTCTCGGCGCTCGACGCCCAGCTGCGACAGGAGATGCAAAACGAACTCCTGCGGCTCTGGGGAGGCAGCGGAAAGACGGTGATCTTCGTAACGCACGACCTCGAAGAGGCGATCGCACTCGGAGACCGGGTTGTCGTGCTCGGCGAGCGCGGACGGATCGTGCGCGACGAGCAGATCGGGCTGGAGCGGCCACGGGATGTCGTCGCGATCCGGCGCCGTCCCGAGTTCCACGCGATCGAGGCTCGCCTTTGGGACGCCCTGGCGGCGCACTACCGGCCGGGGCCCGCCCCCTCATGAGCGCTGCGACGGTGACGGCCAGCGCGTCGCAGGGCAAGCCCCGCGACGCAGCTCGCCGGCTGCGCATCTACGGCTGGCGCCTGGCATTGTTCGTTGCCGGCATCGCGTTGTGGCAAGCGGCGTCGCTGCTCAAGGGTGCGGCCTTCTACATCAGCAGCCCCAGCGCCATCTGGGCGCGCGAGACGCAGTGGTTCGCGGACGGAACGTTGCTGTTTCACACGACGATCACGATCGAAGAGACCGTGGCAGGCTTCGCGCTGGGCGCCGTCGCGGGGATCGCGGCCGGGTTCATCATCGGACCGCAGCGCGACGTCGGCGAAGTCCTCGATCCCTTCATCATCGCGCTCTATTCGATACCGAAGGTCGCATTGGCGCCGCTCTTCATCGTCTGGTTCGGCATCGGCATCTGGATGAAGATCATCCTCGCGATGGTGACCGTCTTCTTCATCGTGTTCTTCAACACGGTCGCCGGCGTGCGCAACGTCGATCCGGACCTCGTCAACGCGGTGTGGCTGATGGGCGGATCATCCCGCGAAATTCTCTTCAAGGTCATCGTCCCGCACGCGCTGAGCGCGGCGATCACCGGCGTGCGGATCGCGATCCCGTATGCGCTGATCGGCGCGATCGTCGGCGAGCTGATCGCCAGCAACCGCGGGATCGGCTATCTGGTATCGTCGGCAGCGAGCCAATTCGACACCGCCGGCGTCTTCGCGGCGCTCATCGTTCTCACCGTTCTCGCCACCGTTCTCAATTCGCTGGTGAACGTCGTCGACCGGCGCACGTCGCGCTGGAAAGTCGACGCGGATCTCTCGCTCCGTCCGAACTGAGGTGCTCATGTCGATCCCACGCCGTCGCTTTCTCCAATCGGCCGCCGCATTGTCCGTCGCTCCCGCGTTCGCCCGGCCCGCGGCGGCCGCCAGCGTGACGGAGCTCGCCGTCGGTTCGATCGGGCATTCGATCGCCCACTTTCCGCTCTACGTCGGCGCGCAGCAGGGGTTCTTCCAGCAGAACGGCGTCGACATCGGGAAGGTGACGGAGTTCTCGACCGGAGCGCTGGTCGGCACGGCGGTCACCGCGGGCAGCCTCGATATCGGCTCTTCGGTGATTACCGACGTCTTCTCGCTGGCCAAGGCCGGCCGGTCGGTGAAGATCCTCTCGGTGAGCGCAGGTTCGTACTACATCGACATCGTCGCTTCGAAGGCGTTTCTACAAGCCTCCAAGCTCAACGACAGGAGCAGCATCGGCGATAAGATTCGCGCGATGCGCGGCAAGAACATCGGCGTCACCGGGCCGGGCAGCGGTACCGAGGCGCTCGTGCTGTACTTGCTCAAACTCGGGAGCATCGACCGTACGCGCGACGTCCAACTCGTCAACGTCGGCGCAAACATTCCGGCCGTGTTGGCGACGCTGCGTACCGGGCGCGTCGACCTGGTCTCGTTCGCGTGGCCGCTCGGCCAGCAGGCGCAGGTCGAGGATATCGGCGAGACGTTCATCAGCCCGGCGCGCGGCGACCTTCCGGAGATGACCCACGAGATCCAAGGGGTCGTCTACACGACGCAGGACGAGATCGACAAGAAGCATGCCGCGATGGTCGGCTTCATTCGCGGGTACGCCAAGGCGTGCACGACGATCCTGAAAGACCCGGTGCGCACCCGCGAACTGCTCAAAGGTTTCTATCCGAACCTCGACCCGAAGGCGCTCGATCTCACCCTCGACGTGTACCGCTCGACGTCGGTCTCCTCGAACCCGATGCCGAGCGAGGTCGGGTTCCTGCGCGCGGTCAAGTTTCACCAAGCCGCCGGCCTCATCTCCGAGCCGTATGCGTACAACGACATCGTCGCGACGAAAGTGATCGCGGATGCTGTCGGCAAGCGATAAGGCGTGGTCCGACGTCGTTCTGGAGACGTTGAAAGCGAACGACGTCCGTCTCGCGGTCTACGTCCCCGATAAGATCCTCATCCCGTTGATCGACGGAGTCGTGGCCGATCCGTTCTTCAAGGCCGTGTGCGCGACGCGCGAGGAGGAGGCACTCGGCATCTGCGCGGGAGCGTGGATGGGCGGAATGCGCAGCATCCTGATGATGCAGACAAGTGGTTTCGGAAACATCCCCAACGCCCTCGCGTCACTCGCCGTCGCATACCAGATTCCGGTTATTTTGCTGATCTCGGAACGGGGTGCGCTCGGTGAGTTCAACGCGGGACAGGTCTGGTCGAGCCGCGTCGTGGCGCCGGTGTGCACGGCGCTCGGAATCCCGCACTACGCGATCGAACGCCTTGACGACGTCGAGTTCATCCTGGATCGATCGATCAAACAAGCCGTTGCGACGCAATCGCCCGCTGCGCTCGTGCTCTCGCCGCTGCTGACCGGCGGCAAGGTGTTCGCCGCATGAGCGAACGCATGCGTCGCATCGACCTGATGCGGCGGCTCACCGGGATGCTGCACGATGAAGCCGTCGTCGGCGGCATCGGGAACACCAACTTCGACCTTTTCGCAGCGGGTCACCGTCCACAGAACTTCTACATGCTGGGGAGTATGGGCCTCGCTTTCCCGATCGCGCTGGGCGTCGCGCTGGCGCAACCGGAGCGGCGCGTCATCGGGATCGAAGGCGACGGGTCGCTGCTGATGAACCTGGGCTGTCTCGCCACGATCGGAACGGTTGCGCCGGCGAATCTAACGCTGATCGTGATGGACAATGCGTCCTACCAAATCACGGGCGGCCAGCCGAGCGCGAGCGCAGCCGGGGCCGATTTCGTCGCCATTGCGCGCGGCGCGGGGATCGCGCGCAGCGAGTGGTCGCGGGATCCCGACGATTTCGCGCGGCTGGTCGAAGGGGCGCTCCAGAGCATCGGCCCCTCGCTGATCGGCGCTCGAATCGACGAAGCCCCCGCTGCCGGCCAGCCGGCGCGCGACCCGGCGCAGATACGCGATCGGTTCATGCAGGCGATGGGGACTCGCAAGGAGTTCGGCACGGGGTAACCGGAGCGCTTCGCTCCGCTTACATGGGCGGCACGAGGCCGTTCTTCCCGACGTTGACGCGGCCGCTCGAAAGGGTGCCGTCGGGACCGCGCTGCGCGATGATGTAGACGTGCGCTCCGAGGACGAGCGCTTTGGCGTCACCGGCTTCGTATGCCACGATCGGCGTATCTTTGGAGACGAAGAGCTTTTTCTCGCCGCCTTTGTACTTGAGCGTCAGAACACGGTCGCCGACACTTTCGACCACCGCGCTCGTGTCGACCGTACCGTTGGTCATCGTGCTTTGCGGGCCGAGGTCGTAGGGTCGATGTCCTTCACCGGTGCCGCGCATCGCTTCGGGGAAGATGTGCACCTCTTGGGCCCGCAGGGTGCCGTCGGGCTGCGTGACCGCAGCACTCCCAACATAGGTCCCGGGAACGATTTTTGCGAGGTCGGACTTCACCACCGAGACGACGCGAAAGCCGTCGGTCAGCGTGACGCGGCGATTCTCACCTGCGGTCGCGACGGTGAGCACGTTGCCTTCGAGACTCACGATCGTGCCGCGAATCCGCGTCGTAGTGTCTTGCCCGAACGCCGGCGCGGCGCCGATCGCAAGCAGGGAAAAAAGGAGCGCGATGCGTTTCATCCGGGAGCCCTACTGGCAGCGGGCGCTGCCCGTCAGCATGGTATGATTCGGGCACGATGCACTTCCGCCGACCGTTCTTCCTACTCGCCGCCGTCGCACTCCTGGCGGCCGGCCCGGTCGCGATCGGCGGCAAGATCACGGAGTTCGCCGGCCCGACGGGCGGCGTGCTGCGATCGATCGCGCCCGGGCCCGACGGAAACATCTGGTTCGTCGAGGACAGCCGCGACAAGATCGGGCTCATAACGCCGAGCGGCAAGGTGACGGAGTACCCGATCCCAATGCCGCCCAGAACCTCGTCCGCGCAGCCGTACGGCATCGCGCCGGGACCCGACGGCAACCTGTGGTTCACCGAAGGGGCGAGGGGGCGGATCGGTCGCATCACCCCGTCGGGGACGATCGTGGAGTTCTTCATCCCCAACGGCAGCAGTCAGCCAACCGGGATCGTGGCCGGGCCCGATCGGGCACTCTGGTTCACCGAGAACGGCGGCAACAAAATCGGCCGAATCACGCTCACCGGAGCGACGACGGAATTCACGATTCCGTCGGCTCGCGCGTTCCCGTTTTCGATCGCGGCCGGACGCGACGGCAACCTCTGGTTCACCGAGTACGGCGTCGGCAAGATCGGGCGCATCACGCCCGCCGGCGCGATCAGCGAGTTCTCTCTACCGACCGCCGGGGGACATCCGTTCGGTATTGCCGCGGGACCCGACGGCAACCTGTGGTTCACGGAGAACTCCGCCGACAAGATCGGACGCATCACGCCTTCGGGCGCGATCGCCGAGTTCCCCATTCCGACGCCGAACGCCGGGCCGCTCGGCATCGCGACGGGCGCGGACGGCAACGTGTGGTTCACCGAAGGCTCGCTGTCGAACCACGCGCACAAGATCGGACGGATCACGCCGGCAGGCGCCCTCGCCGAATACCCGCTGCCGACGGCCGCGGCGCAGCCGTTCGCGATCACCGTCGCCCCCGACGGCAAGATCTGGTTCACCGAGAATCAGCAGAACGCGAACCGCATCGGCCTATTGCAGTAATTCCCCCGACGCCGTGCGCGCTCGTTACGGCGGCTGAGGCGTCTGCCAAACGATACCGAACCGCTGGGCGCCGCGAGCGACCGCCTTTGCGGCCTCTTGTTCTCGACTCTTCGGCGATGCGCTGGTTTCGAGCGAATGAAGAAGCCGAGCCGAGATAGCGGCTACGTCATCGACTGCCGCCAGGAACGAAGCTTCGTTCGCCTGCGACGGTTTGGTGAATCCGCTGATCTTCCTCACGAACTGCAGCGACGCCCCAGCGTGCGTCGCCCGGCCGGCACCCTCTTGGCTGGAATCGCGACGTGTCCGGAGAAGCGTGTGGGAGGCGCGCCCTTTGGAGGACGTTGGGTTATCGATCGCCACGATTTTACGACGCTGCTCGGGGCTTCGCTGCTCGCCCCTGCGCTCTCCGCCTGCGCGGGGACGGCGGTGGAGGAGCCGTCGCCGGCGGTCACGCCGGCGCCGTTCGCGGACACCGTACGAACGATCCGCGCGGCCATCGCCCGCGACGCCGCGGATCCGCTGATCCTTCCGGCCGGGCTGTCGCGACTGTACGAGCACGGACGACCGACGGAACACGCGGTCGTGCTCTTCCATGGCTTCACCAACTGCCCCCAACAGTTCGACGAGCTCGCCCGCGGCTATTACGCCCGCGGCTGCAACGTGTACGTGCCCCGCATCCCGCACCACGGTCTGAAGGATCGGCTGACGCGCGATCTCGACAACCTCACCGTGGGCAAGCTCGAGCGCTTCGCGGATGAGACGTTCGTCCTCGCTCGCGGCCTTGGCACGAGCGTCGCGGCACTCGGGCTCTCTCTGGGCGGCGCGCTCGTGCTTTGGCTGGCGAAAACGCAGCCGATCGACCTCGCCGTCCCGATCGCACCGTTTCTCCTGCCGCTGCCCGACCCGCAGTTCGTCGGCGCGCCGGCGCTACGGCTGCTGCTTACGATCCCCAGCATGTATTGGTGGTGGGACGTCCGCATAAAGGAGCACACCAAGCCCGATTACGCCTATCCGGGCTACACGACGCACGCAATCGCCGAGCTGGTCTTCCTCGGCGACGCGATCCGCGCCGGCGCATCCGCGACGAAGCCGCGAGCCCGGCGCTGCGTCATCGTGCTCAACGAACTCGACAACGCCGTCGACAACCGCGTCACGCGAAGCCTGCTCGCAACCTGGAACCGCGACGGAGCGGGCTACCGCGAACTGGTTCTTGCCGGGATCCCGCCGAGGCGGCACGACGTCATCGACCCGACGACCTTCCCTCAGGGACGGACGCTGGTCTACCCGGTGCTGGAATCGCTCGTGCTCGGCTGACGCGCGCCCGCCCCGCTACTTGCGGTGGTGCAGGATGAACTGATTGCCCTCGGGGTCTTCGCCGAACGCCATGTGACAAACCGGCGTATCGGTGACCTCTCCGGCCTCGTGGAACTTCACGCCGCGGCCCCTCGCAAGGTCGACCGCCTTCGCGACATCGTCGACGGCGAACATCGCGCTGCCGCTTGGAGTCTTGGCTCCGCCTTCGGTACCGTAAATGCCGAAGCTGCTCCCGTCCGGGAACGCCCACTCGGCCAGACGCCCCTCCCACTCGGTCTCGGGCGCCGCGCCGAGCAATCCCGTGTAGAATTCCTTCAGGAGGGCGACGTCTCCAACGGTGTAGTACGTCGCATCGATCCCAGTGACTTTCATGCCGGTCCTCCATTCGAACGAGAGGCGAGACCAGAACGTACGGAGGGCGCTCTAGCCCTCCTGCTCGGTGGGCCGGATGAGCATCTCGTTGACCGCCACGTGACGCGGGCGGCTGATCACGTACAGGATCGCGTCCGCGATATCCCGCGCCTCGAGCCGCTCCACACCAGCGAAGCGCTTCTTCATCTGCTCCCGCACGTCGGGACGGTTGTGACCCGCAAGCTCGGTCGTGACGGCGCCGGGCTCGACCAGCGCGACGCGGACGTGCTGCCGCGTCACTTCCTGGCGCAGCGCCTCGCTGTACGCGCCGACCGCGAACTTGGTCGCGTTGTAGACGCCCGCGTTCGCCCGCGCGACGCGCCCCGCGACCGAGCTCACGTTGACGACGTCCGCGACGCGCCGCGGTTCGCTCTCCGCCGCGCGCTGCAGGTGTGGCAGCGCGGCGAGCGTGCAGAGCGTCAACGCGGTGAAGTTCAAGTCGACCATCCGATGCCACTCGCTCGGATCGGCGCCTGGAATCGCGCCGAGCAGCATGACGCCGGCGTTGTTCACCAGCGCATCGAGCCGGCCGAACCGTTCCACGGTGAGCTCGACGATCGACGCGGGTTGCACGGGGTCGGTGATATCCGCTTCGAGCACGAGCGCTTCGACGCCGCAGGCGCGCAGCAGCGTGGCCAAATTGTCGAGACGGTCCTTGCGCCGCGCCGCGATCGCGACGTTCATTCCGGCCGAGGCGAGCGCGAGCGCCGTCGCTTCTCCGATCCCGGAGCTCGCACCGGTGATGAGCGCGGTCGTGCCTTTGAGGGTCTGTGTCATGGAAGCCAGGACACGCGCACCCGCCGGAAGGAGGCGCGGCGGCGCTCCTTCCGGTGGGCGGGCTAGCGGCAGACGGCGGTTATACCGACGTTTGCTGCCTTGAGCGCGGTAACGGCCTGACCTTCCGCGGCGTGGTCGATGCTAAGGCACAAGTTCGAGCTGGATTTCACGCCCGCCGGCGTCGGGATCATCCTCGCGGGAACGCCCGAGTCCCGGAGCGTCTTCGTGGCGATCATCGTACCCGCGTTCGACGAAAACACCAGCACTACGTTCTCCATACCTTACGACTTGGCGGCGGCGAGCTGCTGGTCCAGTTGATCCTGGAGGGCTGTGATCGTCTCCTGTTCGCGCATGAGCGCTGCCGCCGTCTCTCGCGAGGTAAAATCGACCAAGTCTTCGAGACGCGTGAACAACGTACTGATGGCGACGGTGAGCCAGAAAAGAACGCCACACTCGATCACGACGGCAATCGCGTGGAGGGCAACCCGGTCGATCCCTTCTTCCGGGAAGACGTTTGCCGGTACGACGAGATCGAGCAGCAAGTGATGCGCAGCCGTCAGTGCGGCGGCAATCGCTATCGGGCGCCAATCGACGTACGCCGTGAGCATTGCGAACACGCCGAAGAAGTACATGTGGTAGTCGACCTGCCAGTCGCCGTTGCCGGCGATACCGCTGAAATGGCCGCGCCCAGCGTACACGAACAAGATCGGCCCGAACGTGAGAGCGATCGCGATGATCGAACGCAGCGCGAGTCCGTCGCGCAGCTTCCAAGCCGACAGCGTGGCCACGAGCGCGATCAGGAGCGCCACGGCCATCGGCTCGCGCCATGGATTCCGGGCCATGAGCGCGACCGCTCCAACCAAGAGAACGTGAGCCCAGATGACCCACACGAAAATCTTCGTGGCCTGCACCCGGATCGAGCCGAGCGAAAAGGAGCTAGGCAAGAGAAAACCTCTCTTCAGAAAGAAAAGCCCGGTACCCGGAGTATCGGCTCGCCCGGCGGGCAGCTTTACCCGGGCGGCTGCCCAGCCGATGGCGTATACGCCCTCACGATGCCGGAGTCTCCTCCCCTTGCTCGCGCCTTGCGCGCCGCGCTGCTCTTCCGGCAACCGTCGCTCGATCCGGCGCAGCTTCCGGCGGCGCTCTTCGCGGAGACGGCCGTACGGTGCGATGATGCGGATCGTGTCTACCAGGCGGCGATCGCCGGCGTGCTCGCGTCAGACGCCGCGCGCGACGTGCTTGCGGCCGCGAGCGCGTTTCGGGAGCGTGTCCGCGAGATCCGCGCGGCCGCGCGAAGAGAGATCGACGCGCTCCTCGTTCGCAGCGGGAACGTTCCAATCGACTTCGATCCGCTCGACGTCGTGTCGCCTCGGGTCGGCGGACTGAACCACGTCGAGATCGTGCGGCTCGCCGACTTCTGCGATCGCGCACGGCTGCAGGTCGGCGGCTTGCGAACCGAGGCGAACGCGCGGATCGCGCCGCTCCTCTCGGAGGCCTCGCGCGGCGAACTCGCTTCCGCCAAGCGCGCGCGTATCACCGCTTTTCACGGCGCCGTGCACGCCGAGCTCGCGCGGTTGGGCGCGCTCGAGCGTTTCTCTCAGACGGTGGAGTCGCTCGCGACGCTCGCCGACGGGTGGTATTGACCCTAGCGAACCGCGGGCTGCGCTTCCAGCGCGTCGCCGACCGCCTTGCCGGCGTACACGACGGCTTCGCGGCCTTGCTCGAACAGCGCGATGAACGAGAAGAACGCGTGGATCATCCCGGGGTACACCTTCAGGTCGACCGCGACGCCGTCGGCGCGCAGCCGCTCCGCGTAGGCGACGCCCTGGTCGTGCAGCGGGTCGCATTCGGCCAGGATGATCGTCGCCGGCGGCAGCCCGCGCAGCGTCGCGGCGCGCACGGCGAGCACGTACGGGATCTCCATCATCTCCGGTCGCGGGACGTGGCAGCGCCCGTAGAACGCCATACGCTCGCCGGTCAGAAAGTGGCCGTCTTTGTAGGCCATGTATGACGCGCTGGTGGTGTCGTGGTCGACGCCGGGATAGACCAGCATCTGATAGGCGATGCGCGGGCCGCCGGCGTCGCGCGCCTTGAGCGCCACGTTGGCAGCGAGGCCGCCGCCGGCGCTGTCGCCGCCGACCGCGAGTCGCGTCGGGTCCGCGCCGAGCTCCGCGCC
>OCZT010001126.1_pt1 | contig 27604 bp, 22 predicted proteins | sample 1539031 | NCBI WGS metagenome assembly OCZT01 (sample SAMEA3539308, study PRJEB22396) | soil metagenome | biome: tundra; feature: field; material: soil | place: USA | collected 2010-05 | depth 0.15 m | reverse complement strand
ACGTGTGCTCTTCCGATCTCCCCCGCAGCGCGTTGACCACCGCCCCTACCAGCGCCAGGTCGTCGCTCTTCGGTATCACTTCAAACACGTAGCCTTGCAGCGAGCTCATCTTCACCATCTCCTGGACGCACTGGTTCAATAACCCCACATTCACGAACCGCGCATTCAGACCCGAGATGTAAAATTTTCCCGGCCCACTCATGTGAATGCTCGACGCCGTCGCCGCCGCCAGCGCGCGGTGCCACAGCAGGGCGAACTCGGCGCAACGAGGATCCTCTCCACGCTTCGCCTGTTCGAAAACCTCCTCCGGCTCCAGGTCGAGAAACCGCAGCCGCATCGCGCGATGGCCCATGATTCCTTCCAGGTGCCCTCGCCCTCCGCAGCCGCAGAATTTTTCGTTGGGATCGAGCGTCACCACGATGTGCCCGCCCTCCCAAACTCCGTCCGCCACCGGATATCTTCCGAACCCGATCCCGTTGCCCAGCGTCCACACCCGCACCAGTTGATCCAGCTTGTCGTGCTTCGCCGCGATCCCCGCCGCCACCACGTCGGCGTCGTTCGATACCGCTACTTTCTCGCATTCGATGCCGCGCTCGGTCAACGCCGCGCGCATCAGCGTTTCCATCGGCGCGCCTTTCAACTGATGCAGATTGGGCGACTCCTGAATCACCCCGTTGCGGCAGATCCCCGGAAACGCCAGGCCGATCGCCTCCACCGGTTCCCCCTCCGCGCGCGCTTTAATCTCATCCGCAATCCGGCCGATCATCTCGTCCGACGGCATCACCTGCAGCGCGTCGGCGCCGCTGCCGTCCATCGGATACGACGAAATTTCGCCAACCACCGAGTCGCCTTCGACGACGCCCCACGCAATGCGTTCGCTGACCACCACTCCAATGCTTCGTGGCATATTTTCTTTAAAACCTCGCGAGCTTGTTAATCCCGTTGAACGCGGCGGCCTTGTAGCATTCCGCCAGCGTCGGGTAGTTGAACACCGTATCGACGAAGTAGTCGATCTTGCCCTTCAGCGTCAGAACCGCCTGTCCGATGTGCACCAGCTCGCTCGCGCCCTCTCCGATGATGTGCACTCCCAGGATCTCTCTTGTTTCGCGGTGAAAAATAATCTTGAGGCGTCCGGTGGTGTCCCCGCGAATCTGTCCGCGCGCGATCTCGCGATAATACGCCACGCCCACTTCGTACGGCACGTCCTCATCGGTCAACTGCTCTTCCGTCTTGCCGATAAACGAAATCTCCGGAATCGTGTAAATCCCGTAAGGATACGTCGCCGGATTCGAATGCGCCGCAATCCCGCAGGCATTGGCCGCCGCAATGCGCCCCTGCTCCATCGAGACCGACGCCAGGCTCGGGAAACCGATCACGTCGCCCACGGCGTAAATGTGCGGCTGCTTCGTCACAAAGTTTTCATCCACTGGAATCCGTCCGCGCGAATCGGCCTCGATCCCCGCCGCCGCCAGATTCAATTCGTCCACGTTGCCTTGCCGCCCTACCGCGTACAGCAACGCGTCGCCCGATAACTTTTTATTGCTCTCCAGATTCGCCACCACGGAGCCGTCCGCCGCCGCCTCCACGCTCGAAACGCCCTCATTCAAGCGCAGCGTCACGCGCCGGTCGCGCAGATGATACGACAGCGCCTCGACAATCTCCGCATCGGCGAACTCCAGTAGCCGCGGACGCTTCTCCACCAGGATTACGCGCACTCCGAGAATACAGAACATGCAGGTGTACTCGACGCCGATCACGCCTCCGCCTACCACGATCAGCGTTTTCGGAATCTCCTGCATCTGCAGAATCTGGTCGCTGTTGACGATCCGCCGCCCGTCGATCGGCACCTTCGCCGACCCAGCCGGCTTCGTTCCCGTCGCGATCACGATCTTCGCCGCCTGGTAGTCCACCGACCCGCGCAAATTCGTCACCCGCAGCGTGTTTGGATCGACGAAGCTGGCTGCCCCGAACAGCACCTCGATGTTGTTGCGCGAAAGTTGCCCCTGCGTCACGTCGATCTCGGTCTTGATCACGTGCTGCACGCGGAACACAAGATCGGCCATCGTGATCTTTTCTTTCACCCGATAATTCGAGCCGTAAATATCCTGGTAGTTGTATCCGGAAAGATGCAGCACCGCTTCCCGCATCGTTTTGCTGGGAATCGTCCCGGTATTGACCGAGGTCCCTCCCACCGCCTCGGCTCTCTCGATCACAGCGACGTGCCTGCCGGACTTCGCCGCCTGAATCGCTGCCCTTTGCCCGGCCGGCCCCGAGCCGATGACGATCATGTCGAAGGTCTGCATACCTACGAAGCCAGTATAGAGAGATTCAGAGGATGCCGCCTGTCACGGAGCTGTAAACGCGACCCTGTCACGATGCCCCAGCCGCCAGCCCCATGCGTCAGCTTGGGGCTAAGTGTGCGAAGGAAAAAGCACCACGCTGACGAATGGGGCTGGACCGCCCGAAGTGTTTTCAGGAGTGCGGCAGCCTAGAACTGCATCCTGATGACTAACTGCATGATGCGCGGATCGGCCGCTCCGTTGATCGTCCCGAAGCCATTAATGTTGTTCAGCGACCCGTCCGCCTTCAAATAAAGATTCGTCGGATTCGGGTTGGTCAGCGAGGCGAAATTCAACGTGCTGTTGACGCCCGTGAACTGCGCGTGATTGAAGGCGTTGAAGGCGTCGGCGCGGAACTGGAACTTCAGCCGTTCCTTCACCGTAAAGCTTTTCTGTAGCGAGATGTCCCAGTCGTTGACGCCGGGGCCGGTCAGGTAATTCACGCCCGATTCCAGCCCGATGCTGCCCACCTGCGGAGCGGCAAACGCGGCAGGATTGATGCGATTGTACGGGCCGCCGGAGGTGTTCAAATACGGATCGCCGAGGATACGCCACCCGCGCCCCCTCGGTCGACGAACCGGTGATGTTCTGCTGGCTCACGCCGGTGATGCTGTATCCCACCCCGAACGGAGCGCCGCTTTCAAAGCGCGTGAACCCGGAGAGCTGCCAATTGTAGCGCCGGTCGTTGCTCGACGGACCGTAGTAGGCCATCCGCGTGAATTGATCCGGGCGAACGAAGTTGGTGTCGCCCGAGGCGGTCGTCAGATTTTTGCTCCAGGTGTAGGACATGCCGACAAACAGCCGGCCCACGCGGCGGTCCAGCGTCACCTGCAGTGAATTGTAATTTCCCGTCGCGGTCGATTCATACAGATTGATATCGCTGATGCCTTGCAATCCCCGCAGGAACTGCGAGGGCAGCGCGCTGTTGCCCAGCAGGGCGGTCGAGCTCAGTGTCGGGTCCTGATATTGCGGCAGGAACGCCGTTCCATACGGCACGTAATTCAGGTTCCGGTTGTCCTGCAAGTGCCGCGAAAGGCTGCCCACGTAGGCGGTGTCGAGAATCATGTCGAAAGGCAGCTTGGTTTGAACGCCGAACGTGTAGCTGTACAGAGTCGGAATCTTGCTGGTCGGATCGTTGGCATAAAACGCCGACGGAGACAGCAGAGAACCACCCTGGCCGATCGAGCTGATATTGCCGAAGTTCAGCGTCGGCTGAATTCCCAGCGGCGGATTACGCACGTAATCGAATACCCGGTTGCCCTGGATGCGGTCGTAATAAATCCCCGCGCCCGTGCGGATTACGATATTCTGTTTCCCCGTCACGTCATAGGCCAAGCCCAGCCTCGGCCCGATCTGCGGCGGCGGCGCCGGTTGCAGGTATTCGGAAAGGCCGCACTGGCCCGCCTGGCAGATTCCATTGGCCACCGATCCCGAACCCGGCACGATGTAACCGATATCGGCCGCCGGCAGCACCTGCCCGGTCACCGGATCTACCGCCGAACGCTTCCCGTTGACCAGTTGCGGCAGATACATCCGCGGCGCCTGCGACCCCTTCCACTGGCTCAGCACGAACGTCGAGGCCTGCTTCGACTGGTCGTACTGCGGCTGATAATAAGCCACGCGCAGTCCGTAATCCAGCGTCAGCCGGCTGGCGATCTTCCAGGTATCCTGCACGTAAAACTCGACGTTCCAATACCGGTATTGCCCGTTGATGAAGTTCGCCGCCTGCGAGAAGGAGTTGTAGGTGCCCAGCGCAGCATTGGAGAAGCCAAAGCCGGTGTCGTACGGGTTGGCCGAATTGTCGCCCAGGTTATAACTGCCGTCGAAGGCGCCGAAAGAAGTCTGATTCTTGCGGCTGCGCTGCAAGTACATGCCCGCCTTGATGGTGTGCTGCTTCCACACCTTCGCGATGCTGTCGGTGATATCGATGGTCGTGTTGTAGTTGATGAACGGCGCATCGCTGCTGCCCCAACCCGGTCCGTTGGCCAGGCGGCTGCCGCCGAAAGCGACCACCGGAATATAGTCGTTCTGCACCGCGTTGTTATACAGCAAAGGAAGATTCACGCCGGAGGCGGCGCGCGTCAGCGCCGTGCCGGTCTGCGCGATCAAAATGCTGTTATCGCTGACGCCGATGTTGAATTCGTTGGTCATCGTCGGCGAGATCACGTAGGTGCTCCCCAGCGACCACAGGTACCCTGGATTTGCGTATTCGATCGGGACGATCGGCAGATTCGCTCCCAGCACGAACGATCCGTAATCCGACTGGTAGGTGTTGCTGTTCTTGATGTAGCTGCCGAAAACGCGCAGATTCGACGTAATGTTGTAATCGATGCGGATCAGGTCCTCGCGGCGCGGATACTGATCCGATACCTGGGACTGATAGTTATAGCCCTTGATGCAGCCCGCCGCGCCCGGCGTCTGGGTGCAGGCATTCGAAACGTTGGGCAGCGGCATAAACTTCAGCAGCGCGATGCCGGGCGCGTACAGGCGGTTGGCCGGAATCGCATTATTCGGAAACGGCGCACCGACCGTCGGATCCATGATCGTGAACGGATTTCCGTTGTTATCCACGCTCTTCGAGAAATCGCCCGTCCGCTCCAGCGCCGTGGGCACCGTCACGTTGTGCGTCCCTTGGGGACGCAACTGGCGCTGGAATTCCTCGCTCCAGAAGAAGAACAGTTTGTTCTTGGTCGGCAGCACCTTCGGAATGTACGCCGGCCCGCCGATCGTATAGCCGAGATCGTTGAACCGGAATTTATTCCTCGGAAGCCCGTTGCGATTGTTCAGCCAGTTGTTGGCGTTCAGACTGTCGTTGCGATGGAACCAATACGTGCTCCCGTGGAACTGCGAGGTTCCGCTTTTCGTCACCACGCTGATCTGCGCTCCCATCGAGCGGCCGAATTCTGCCTGATAGACTCCGGCCAGAATACGAAACTCCTGCACCGAATCCAGGCTGACCGTCGCGTTGACCGACCCGTTCGATCCCGTATCCACGTTGCTGATGCCGTTGATCGTCAACTGGTTCGAATTCACGCGCACGCCGTTGGCCGAAACGTTCGCCAGGCCCCCCGGTCCGGCTGTTTCCAGGTTCACCGTGCTCACCACGCCGGGGACGGTTTTCACCAGGTCCAGATAACTGCGGCTGTTCACCGCGATATTCTCCATCTGCTTGCCGACCAGCGCCATCGACCTCTCCGCGCTCTCCGTCTGCAACTGCACCGCCTCCGCCGTCACCTCAATCCGCTCGCTCAAGGACCCGACTTCCATCGGCACGGTCCCCAGCGCCAGTTTCTCGTTCGCCGTCAGCGCGATACCCGTCCGCTCGTATTTTTTGAACCCCGCCGCCTCCACGCTTATCGTGTAGGTTCCCGGCGGAATCTGCGTAAAAACGAATCGTCCCGCTTCGTCGGTCTTGGCCGTCAGCGTGAATTTCTGTTCTTGCTCGCGCAGCGTGACCGTTCCGTTGGGGATCGCCGCGTGCTGCGCGTCCATCAGCTCGCCCGTAATCGATCCGCTGATCGTCTGCGCGGGCATGTACACGCTCAAGCTCGCCAGCAATCCCATAATTGTCATTAATTTCGTCATGACCAAAGCTCCTTTACTATGAAGGTGAAATGGCTCAGCCGGAAGCATGGTAGAGGAACAGCGGAGAGCGGCTTCCAGGGCCGGCGGAGGTGGTTGCAACCTGGCAATCCCATAAAGTTCGAGGCTCAAACAAGTCTCGATGCAATATGACCTGAACGAACGGTAAATGCAAAGTATTTTATGCAAATGTAACTCTTTTTGGGAATTATGCGCCGCCAGCCGCAAACGTGCTAGCCTCCCGAATATGCCCTCGCGCCGCGAATTCCTCTACGCAGCCGCCGCCCTCACCGCCGCCCGAGCCTCCGCCGAAACTCCCGACATCGAAGAAGCCTCGCTCACCGATCTGCATGCCGGCCTCACCACCGGCCGCTTCACCTCTGTCGCCCTGGTCGAGCAATACTCCGCCCGCATCGCGACCATCGACAAAAAGATAAATTCGATCATCGAGCTCAATCCCGATGCGCCCTCCATCGCCGACGCCCTCGATCGCGAGCGCAAGCAAAAAGGCGCGCGCAGCCCCCTCCACGGCCTCCCGATCCTCATCAAGGACAACATCGATACCGCCGACAAAATGATGACCACCGCGGGATCGCTGGCGCTAGCCGGCTCTCTCGCTCCCAAAGATGCCGTCCTCGTCACCCGCCTGCGCGACGCCGGGGCCATCCTCCTCGGAAAAACCAATTTGAGCGAATGGGCCAACTACCGCTCCAGCCACTCCACCAGCGGATGGAGCGGACGTGGAGGCCAGACCCGCAATCCGTATTGCCTCGACCGCAATCCTTCCGGTTCCAGCTCCGGATCGGGCGCCGCCGTCGCCTCTAGCCTCTGCGCTGCTGCGGTGGGGACCGAAACCGACGGCAGCGTCGTCTCGCCCTCATCCATGTGCGGCCTCGTCGGCATCAAACCGACCATCGGCATGATTCCCGGCGCCGGTATCGTGCCCATTTCGCATCGCCAGGACACCGCCGGTCCCATGGCCCGCACCGTCACCGACGCCGCTCTGCTGCTCGCCGCGCTCACCGGCGCAAGCTACGGCCGTGCGCTCGATCCCAATGGACTGAAAGGCGCGCGCATCGGCGTCGCTCGCCAGCTTTTCGGCTTCAACGATCATGTCGATAAAATGATGATCGACGTGCTCGACACGCTCTCAAAGCTGGGGGCGGAACTGGTCGATCCCGTCAACATCGCCACGTTTTCCAAACTCAGCGAGATGGAGAACGAAGCAATGTCCTGGGAGTTCAAGAGCGACCTGAACGCCTACCTCGCCGCCCGAGGCGGAACCATGCTTACGCTGGCCGACCTGATCTCGTTCAACGAAAAAAATCGCGCCCGCGAGATGCTGCATTTCGATCAGGACCTGTTCATCAAAGCCGAAGCCCGCGGCGCTCTATCGTCCAAAGCCTATCGCGACCTGGAATCGAAATTGAGCCACGCGTCGAAGGGCGACGGCATCGACCGCGTCATGGTCGATCACAAACTCGACGCCCTGGTCGCTCCCACCGATTCACCCGCCTGGCCCATCGATTACGTGCTCGGCGACCATCAGGTCTCGACCACTTCAACGCCCGCCGCCATCGCCGGATACCCGCACGTAACGGTCCCTGCGTTTCAGGTCTACGGCCTGCCCGTGGGCGTGTCCTTCTTCGGATCCCCGCGCACCGAAGTCAAACTGATCCGCTACGCCTACGCCTTCGAGCAAGCCACCAACGCCCGCAAGCCTCCGCAGTATTTGGCAACAGTGAAGCTCTAACGAGATTCATTAGCCATGTCAGACCTCTGACTGTCGCAGCCCTCTTGTGGGGCGGCCAATTTTGGCGGCAGCCGCCCTTTCAGGCGGCTCTGACGTTGCGTTACGATAATTGTGCCCGCCGAAGGCCGCCTGATGGCCCGTTTCGGGGACGGATGAAACGGCAATGAAAGCGCTCACGATTCTATTCGTCCTGACCGCCGCAAGCACGCTTCAGGCCCAGTCGGGAGGGGGACTGGCGGACCTGCGAAAGCTGTTGGAGTCGATCGCGAGAGCGTCAGATTCAGGCTCCGTTCCCACACCCGAAGCACTTTCCGAGCGCCTTGGCACTTTGGAAACCGTATTGAGGAGTGCTCCCGCGGAAGACATTCGTCCCCTGGTATCTGTTGCTACCGGTTGCTTGAGCTCGCCCCTCATTTCGGTTCGCAAGGACTGCCTGCTTGCTTTAAGTCCAGTCACGATATTGCGATTTGACAGCGCCGTCCTGCTGTCACCGCAACTGCCCCAGGTCGCGGCACTGCTCGACGATGACGATCCCTCGATTCGCACGATGGCCGCCTTAATTCTTGCGGCAATGCGTCCGCATCCGCCGCCAGAAATACTCGGAATTGTGATGCCGCGCATATCCGATCCTAAAAAGCCTCCGGATGACATCGCGAGCTTGATCGCGGTTCTGCTTGCAACGGACTCGACAAGTACACCGGTTATAAGAACTATATTGAGTGTTGTGGAGCTGCGGGTCGATAGAGGAATCACGGGTGGCGTACTCGGGCGATTTGGAGCGGTTAGGTGCACCAATGAACTTGCACTGAACTTTATAGACAAATCGCTCGAAAGCGCCGACGCGGGCGTCAGGGATGCTGCTGTTTCGTCATTGCTCCCGCAAAGCGGGGCTGTCTTGCGGAGATTCCAGCCGAGGCTGATGCAGATGGCTAGTGACGCCAACGAGAATGCGCGCATTCGAGCCACTGCGGAGGAGTTGCTACGGTCGGTTCGTTGAGCTGTTGTGCTCCGTAAGAGTTCGGCCGTAGTAGGGCGGCGTTAGCTTACGTCGTCGCGTAGTAGCCTTCGCGCGCCTGCACCACCAGACCTTTACCCTTCGCGGTGACTTTGATTTTGCGGAACCCCGAGCCGACGTCGCTCTTGTCCGGCGAGTATCCCAAGTTGTACTGACTACGCAGTTCTTCCTCGATCTGCTCGTAGATCTTTTCGATCGGCATCTTCTTCGAAACTTCGAAGAAAGCGCCCCCTGTCTCCCTCGAGATCCTTTGCAGAATTTTCGTTCCGTCGCCGCGCGGCATCTGCTGCGGCCTGCCGCGCCCGCCTCCGCCTCCGCCGCCCATCCCTCCGCGACGCCCCATCCCCGGCCCGCCGAAGCTTGGATTGAAATTAGACTGCTCCTGATCGGCGAAATAAATGGAGTAGACCAATGTGTCGGCGCGCTGCGCCGCTTCAATACACTCCGACAGCGAACTCCGGCTGCCATGATCGTCGCCGTCGGTCAGCAAAATCATCGCTTTGCGGCCTTGCAGCTTTTTTAATTCTTCATTGGACCCCAGCAAAATCGCGTCGTAGAGGATCGTCCCCCCGCGCGGCTGACCTCCGCCCGAAGAATTCGGATCGTTGCGCCGTTGCAACTGGCGGGGAGAGGCGCCTTCCACGTCGTTGAGGGCCGATTGGAGCTTTTTCTTCGATGACGTAAGCTCCTGCATTTCCTCGGCTTCGGCGTCGAATTTGATCAGAAACGCCTTGTCCCTGTCCTCGCGCATCACTTGCGAGATAAACTCGGAAGTCGCCGTTTTTTCCTTGCCCAGCACCCTCCGCTGGCTGCCGCTGGTATCCACCATCAGGCCCAGGGTCAGCGGCAAATCGGTTTCGCGCGAGAAATACTTGATGGTCTGCGGACGCCCATCTTCTTCAATCGTAAAGTCTTCCTGTTTCAGGTCCTTAACCACTTCGTTCTTGCTGTTGTGGACGTTGGCGAAGACGTTCACGACCTTGACGTCACCCTTAAAGTTGGCGTTCGTTTTCTCCTGCGCGCGAAGAGGAAAAAACGCGGCAGCGCCGAGCAACAGATCGCGACGGGAAACAAGCATACCTCATTCGACGTACATTTGGTCCGCCGGTGTACAGTCGAAGTGAGTGACTCTCCTGCTCTTATTGCTGTTCGCGCATCGCTATCCGGTGGAGGGAGTGGTGGTCGAAACCATCCCCGCGCAGCGGCAGATGGTGGTGGCGCACAGGCCGATCGACAACTACATGCCCGCCATGACCATGCCGTTCCGGGTGGGGCGCGGCGTGGATCTGGACCGGCTCACGCCGGGGACGCGCGTCGGATTTGAACTGAACGTCGGCAAGAACGCCTCCATCGCGCGCAAAGTGCGCGTTCTGGCGCCCTCAAGCGACGTTATTTTGCCCAAAACACCGCTCAACAAGGTCCTCATTGACCATAAAATGCCCGCATTTTCGTTGATCGATCAGACCGGCAAAACGGTGTCTCTTTCCGATTTCGCGGGCAAGGTGGTGGTGGTGGACTTCATTTACACGCGTTGCCCCCTGCCCGATGTCTGCCCGCGGCTATCCGCAACTTTTGGGTCGGTTTCGAAGAAGATGCCCGACGTGGAGTTCCTGTCCATTACCATCGATCCGCAATTCGATACGCCGGCGGTGTTGTCGGAATATGCGCGCCGGTGGCAGGCTGGACCATCGTGGCGGTTTCTAACAGGCACTTCGGAGCAGATTCAGGAAGTGGCGGGATTGTTCGGATTGATCTACTGGCCCGAAGAAGGTTCGATCACGCATACCGTCGCGACGGCGGTGATCGGGCGCGATGGAACGCTCAAGGCAAAAATCGAGGGAGCCGGCTACCGGCCGGATCAACTGCGAGCATTGATCGAACACGCGTTACAATAAGCCGCATGTGGAAACTTCTTCCGATTTGTGCAGTCGCATTGGCGCAAACGAAATCGCCCGACCTTTGCGTGCCTCCTCCATCGGGGACGGCTCCGGCGCTGCCCGCGCACATCATGACCGGACAGGGGACGGTGCACCTGGCGATCGCCACTTCGAATCCAAAGGCGCAGCAGTTTTTCGACCAGGGGCTGGCGCAGTTGCATTCGTTCTGGGCGGTCGAGGCCGAGCGGAGTTTTCTGCAGGCGGCCGAACTCGATCCGGAGGCTCCCATGCCTTGGTGGGGCGTGGCCATGATTTCGGCGGGCGATTACCGGCCGCGGTTTCAGATCGAGGGGCTCGCAATCTCCTACGGGACCGATGCACGCACCACGCCGACGCGGGCGAAAGCGGCTGCCGAGAGAGCGATCGCGCTCAGCGGGAAAGCCACCGATCTCGAAAAAATGTACATCGCATCGATCGCGGCGCGGAGACTTCCCGGTCCGGTGGATGCCAATGACGGGTATGTTGCCGGATTGCGGGCGATTATCGCCAAATATCCCCAGGAAGTGGAAGCGAGGCTGTTCCTTTCGCTGCACATCATGCGCGGCTACGAACTGCCGTCGCATACGCCGCGAGAGGGCACCATGGAAGCCGTGGACATTCTGCGCGCGCTGCTGAAAGAAGCGCCGGAGCATCCCGGTGTGCATCATTACGTGATTCACGCCTGGGAAGGTTCGACGTTCGCCAAGGACGCCTGGCCGAGCTGCGAAAAGTACGCACAACTGGTGCCAAACATTCCGCATGCGTTGCACATGCCCGGTCATATCTATTCGCAGACCGGAAAATTCGCGGAGGCGGAAAAATCGTTCGGCGACGCGGCGGTGAACGAACTGGACTACATCCATGCCGACGCGCTTTACGGCACGGGCCACCATGGCCACAATGTGCACTATCTTTCCACGGCGTACGCGTTCGACGGGCAGTACGACAAGGCCAAGGAAGCGGCGCAATCGCTGTTGGAATTCAAGGAAAACCCACGCGAACTGGCGCAAGTCGACGGGAATTTTTCGGCGAAGCGGCAGGGCTGGTTCGCGCTAATGCGGGCGATGGTGCTGTCGGAGAATTGGGATGAAATTCTGGACGGGCATTCTCTGCCGGTGTACGACAGGCCGCGCGAACAGGCGTGGAGACACTGGGCGATGGGCGTGGCGTGGGCGTCGAAAGGGAACGCGGCGGCGGCCAATGAAGAGGCGAAGCAATTGGATGCAACGTTCCGGCAGTATGAAGAAATCGTCAAGCGGAAGCCCCCGATGGAATTGACTGTGGCGCGGGAGGAATTGGCGGGCCACATTCAGGCGGCCGAAGGGAAGGCCGCAAAAGGATTGAAAACGCTCGAAAACGCGTCAACAATGCAGCGAAAACTGCGTTATTCGGAGCCTGCTTACTATCCCAGGCCAGTGGCGGAAGCACTGGGCGAAGTGGCGTTGAGGCACGGAAAACGCTCGACCGCGGAAGCGGCGTTCCGGTCGAGTCTGGAGGACCTGCCAGGGAGCGTGCGGTCGGTCAACGGGTTGCGGGATGCGCAGAAGAGTGGAAATAAGCAAGTGGGAGTGGAGTAGATCGCTCCCTGCGGTCGCGGCTCGGTTTAGAGGAAGGTTGGCACAGGCCGATTACCAATCGGCCGCAGGCCGCCAGCCTGCCCCACATGGTTTTCATCCACAGAGCCGGAGGGGGAAATAAAAAAGCCGGTGAGTACTCGGAGGAAGATACTCACCGGCCGGCTCACCACTACCGCGAGGTCGTAGCGCGCCGAACTGTTGGGCAAGTCACCGGGCAGACGGCGATCATCGCCCTAGAGAAAGAGACGCTGTGAAACCGGTTAAGGTTTCCCAACTGGACAATTTCATCGTATCACTGCAATTCCCGTCTGTACAGCGATTTTCGGGGTGTGAGAACACAATCGCACCCAAAAACATGCTTAGCTCCATAGTACGAGTACGAATCCACACAAAATATGGAGTTTATACAGAAGCTTACAAAATCCGATCTAACCGTTAGTTGAAAAAAATTTTGGGCGCCAGACAATTGGCTCGATGCGGCCTATCACGAAGATGTAAGATGCCGCCCCTAGAGCAAGCACTACACCTACCACGGCAAACGCATACACAAAATGACCGTTGTCTCGAACAATGAGGCCTGTTAGCCACGGAGCTATCACGCCGGCAAGATTTCCGATGGCATTCTGCATCCCGCTCCAGCGTCCGGCGGCGGCGGGTCCGGCCAGGGTCTGGCCAATCAACCAGGGATGGGAACTGTAGCAACCAAAGGAAATGCACGCGAAGATCAGAACGCCCAGCGAAGCGCTTTGGCTTTGTAACAGAGGGACGGCTACAATAACGATGGCTCCGATAAGCCCTCCGGCAGCGAACATTTTGCGAACAAAAGTCGGCGAACCTCCGCGCTGCACGAGGCGATCCGAAATCACTCCGCTGATGAGCGAGGCGAGGCCGACCGCCCAGAAGGCCATGGAACCAAAACGGCCCATGGCGGCTTCGGAATAATGGCGCTCGCGGACCAGATACCAGGGCAGCCAGGTGAGCAGAAAATACCACACGTAGTTTCCGCAAAATAGGCAAAGAAACGTTCCCCAGGCCGAGCGCTGACCGGCAATTTCGAGCAGGCCGGGTCCGACTTCAAGGCCAGAGTGCGCGACCACATGTTCGGATGGCCGCGAGGCGCGGAGAGTGACCCAGATCCAGGGCGCAAGCCACAACATGCTGACGAGGCCGATGCCGATGAACAGGGGGCGCCAGCCGAAGTGGCTGACGATGACGGCTCCGATCATCAGGCCGAGCGCGGGTCCGGCCTTGCAGCCGGCGTCGATCAGACCATTGGCGAGTCCGCGCTGTTCTTCGGGAAAACCTTGCGCGATGATCTTGGAATAGGCAGGATAGGCGACGGATTCTCCCACGCCGAGCAGGAGCCGCAGAGCGAGGATGGTGAGAAATCCGCCGGCCAGACCGGTGAGCGCGGTGGCGGCCGACCAGATGAAGAACCCTCCCGCGAAGATCCAATAAACGGAGTAGCGATCGATCAGCCAGCCGGCGACGATCTGCATTGCCGCGTAGGTCCAGAAGAAGGACGAGAGCAGGATTCCGATTTTTTCGGGGTCCAACTGGAGTTCGCTCGAGAGGCGGCTGGCGGCGAGGGAAAGATTCGTGCGATCGATGTAGTTGATGGTGACCGAAACCACCAGCAGGGATAGCAGGATCCATTGGCCGCGGGAGCGCGCCGTCATTTTAATTTTTCGTTCAGCACCGCGGCGAGCCGGTAACCGGCGATCGCGATTCGCTGCTGGGCGACCTTGGCCGCATTGGCTTCATAGCCGGACGGCAAAGGAATGGGATGTTCACGGGTCCCGGTTTCGAGCCCGAAGGTGTACACATCGCTGAGGGAGATTTTGTATCCCTCCTCGATCCACTTCTCCGGTCTCTTTTCGTTGTGGCGCGCGGCGGGATGCGCCGTGGTCGCGTCGGCGATGTATTTCGCGGCGTAGTCATCGCTCAAGTCCCGGCCGGCTGCGCCGTCCCAAAGGGAGTGAAGATTCCTGCCGTTGGGGCCGACGTAGACAAGGTTCCCACCCTGATCGCCCTTGGGCATCGACTTCAGGAAGCGGCTGACGCAGTGGAGCGGTTGATGGACGTCGCCTGCGATGTGTTCGAGCCACGGCAGCAGGTACGCGGGATTGGAGGCGCTGGTGGGAGGGACGTCAGCCTTGGTTCCGATGATGGGGAGAATGCGATTCAGCTCGGAGAGGGCATGCGGAGGTTTTTGCTTCTCGGCTTCGGCTCCATCGGGCGCGATCGGCGTATCGTAATAATGCCAGGTGGTGTGACGGGCCATGTCGGGAAAGCCGGGGAGCAATTGGGTGGGCGAGGCGTTGGAGCGGGTCTCGTCGTAAAATCGCGGATCGCCCTTGATCTCATCGGGCCATACGGCGGCGGCGATGAATGCGGCGCGGGCGCGGGCCTTCGGGTCGGCGGAGGCGACATCGCGGAGAAACGTTTTTTCGTAATCGGGATGCTGGCGGATCAACGCATCGACGCGGGCGCGGGCTTTCGGAGTGAGTCGATCGTAGGCGATGGCGGCGATGAGACGGTGTCCGGTGGCATTCCAGCCAAAAGCGGGCGAGGCGGCGGAGAAGAGTATGGAAAACGACGCGGCTAGCAGACCGAGGTAACGCATCACGGATTTTCGAGCATAGCATAGGCTTCATTTCAATCGCGGCATGAGGCCTACACGGTCGATGCCGGCTCCGCGGGCTTCGTCGAGCACGCGGGCGATGTCCTCAAAATCGAGAGACGGAGCGCCGGCGACGAAGACGATGCCATCGGGACGGCGGACGAGGATCTGCTTCAGGCGGTCGGCCAGATTGTCCCAGGCGACGGGTTCGGTGTTGATGTCGAGACTGCGGTCGGGATGCACGCTGACCACGATTTCGCGCGGCGGAGGAGGGGGCTGGTTGCTATCGGCAGGCGGCTGCGGAACATTGGCATCGAGGCCGGTGGAGTGCTGAGGGATGATGACCATGAAGATGATGAGAAGGACGAGGAGGACGTCGATGAGCGGCGTCACATTGATTTCGCCTTGTTTTCCGCTGGTCATTGCCATGCCCGATTGGACACCGCAGGCGGAGGGAAGTTCCGGCGGAACATAAACGCGCCGTTCGCGTCTAATTTTCATTCAATATGCGCAAGGATCTACTCCACGCAGTGCGAGGCTTGTGGCAGAGCCCGGTGTTCGCGTTGACCGCGATTTTAACGATCGCGCTGGGAATCGGGGCGAGCACGGCGATTTTCAGCGTCGCCAACGCGGTGTTGCTGCGGCCGCTTCCTTATAAGGCTCCGGATCGGCTGGTGCTGCCGTGGGTGGAGATGCGGGCGCGCCACATTTTGGACGGCACGTTCTCGGTAGAAGGCTTTATCGACCTCCGGACAGGCGCTTCGATGTTCGAGGATCTCGGGGCCCTGTTTACTTTTCGTGGAGCGACTCCGGCGGAGAATGGGACTCTCGAGCAGGTTAGCTTCGGCTTGGTGACGCCGAACTTTTTCCGCCTGCTGGGCGCGCGGGTGAGGCTGGGGCGGGATTTCATCGATGCGGATGGTCTGCCTCAGCCTCCGGCCGATCCAGCGGCGCGCGGAGGGCAAGCTCCTCAAAGAATTCCCGCGATCTCGATCCTGAGCTACGAGTACTGGCAGCGGCGATATGGGAGCGATCCGAGTGTCGTCGGGCGTACGATTAACGGAGCGCTGATCGTGGGAGTGCTCGAGCCAAACTTCGAGTTACTGTTCCCGCCCAGCGCGAATATCGAACGGACACCTGAAATCTGGACGGCGCTGCGGCTGGCCTACGATCAGAGCCAGAGGCATAGCATCGGCTTCCACCTGGTGGGGCGGCTGAAGCCGGGCGCGACGATTGAGCAGGCGCAATCGCAGGCGGAGAGATTCGCGGCCGAGGAGCGCAGAATCGACTTAATCGAACGAGCCGCGGATTATCACGTCAGGCTGGAGCCGATGCATAAAGATCTGGTGGCGGAGGTGAGGCCCACGATTCTGGCGCTGATGGGCGCGGTGATTTTCCTGCTACTCATCGCCTGCGTGAATGTGGCGAATCTGCTGATGGTGCGGTCGTCGTTGCGCGAGCGCGAGCTTTCGGTGCGGACGGCGCTGGGCGCAAGCCGCTGGCGGCTGATGCGGCAGATGCTGGCCGAGAGCGTCGTGATTGCGGGATGTGGGACCCTGGTCGGGCTCGGCCTCGCACGGGTGGGGATTCACCAACTGATTGTGATGGGGCCGACGAATCTGCCGCGGCTGGGATCGATCGCGATCGACCCGGTGGTGCTGGCGTTCTCAGCGGCGGCGGGGTTGGTAGCGGCGGCGATTTTCGGAGTGATCCCGGCGCTGCGAGCGTCGCGTCCGGATGTGATGCAGGTGCTGCGGTGCAGCGGTCGCACGGCGAGCCTGGGCGGAGGCAGAGTGCTGCGTAACGCGGCGGTGGTAATCGAGGTGGCGCTGTCATTCGTGCTGCTGATTGGGTCGGGGCTGATGTTCCGGAGTTTTGTGGCGCTACAGCACATCGATCCGGGGTACGATCCGCGCGGTGTACTGACGTTTCTGCTAGCTGGCGGGCGAGGAAAAACGCCGGCGGAGCGCGCTGCCTTCGCGCACGATCTGCAAGGCCGGTTGGCGGCGATGCCGGGCGTACAGGCGGTGAGCGCGGCAGTGCCGTTCCCCTGGACGGGCGATTCAATCCTTTGCGCTGGGGAAAGGAAGAGGCGCAGGCAGATCCGAGCAAATTCCAGGCGGCCGATTGCGAGGAGGTGCTGCCGGGTTACTTCGAGACGATGAAGACGAAGCTGATCGAGGGGCGGACATTTACCGATGCCGATAATTTGCCGACGCGCAGTGTGGTGGTGATCGACGAGATGCTGGCGAAGAAAGCGTTCCCTGGCGAATCGGCAATCGGGAAAAGGATTTTGATTCGCTTGCGGACGCCGGAAGCGGAGTTTGTCGAGGTGATTGGGGTGGTGGCGCATGAGCGGGCGATGTCGCTGGCACAGGAAGGTCGCGAACAATATTATTTAACGGACGGGTTCGCGGGTCATGGGCGCGCGGATCGATGGGCGATCCGCACAGGAGGAGATCCGGGGCATTTCGCGGCGGCGGTCAAGGCAGAACTGGCCAAGGTGGATCCACATCTGGCCATGTTCGAGGTGCGACCCATGGATGTTTTAGTGGATCAGGCGGAGGCGGGGACGCGATTTTCGTTGATGCTGATCGGCGTGTTCGCGGTGATCGCGGTGCTGCTGGCGGCGGTGGGACTTTATGGCGTGCTCTCGACGGTGGTGCGGCAGAGAACGTCGGAGATCGGGGTCCGCATGGCTCTGGGCGCGGCGCCGGCGCGCATTTTCGGACTGGTGATCGGACATGGGCTGCGATTGAGCGCGGCTGGAATCGGGCTTGGGCTGTTGGCTGCGCTGGGACTGACCCGCGTGATGTCGACCATGCTGGTGGGCGTGAAGGCGTCCGATCCGGTGACGTATGGGGTGATGGCGGTGATGTTTTTCGCCATCGCGGCGCTGGCGTGCTGGGTGCCGGGGCGTCGCGCGGCGGGGCTCGATCCGATCGTGGCGCTGCGGGACGAATAGATACAATGGGGGCATGCTTCATGTGCCGATTCTCCGCAAAGGCGTTCCATATCGCAGCCTGGATATCGTAAAAACTCCGCATCATCGCACCAAGGAAACGTTTGTCGAACTGAGCCAGGCAAATGTCGGACTGATCCGGCGCGACCTTCTCGACCAGAAGACTCCACGCGAGGCGCTGGCAAAATATTCGACGGCGGAGTTGATCGACATCAGCAAGCGGGCGGCAGATATTTTCTCTAACGACACGCTACCGATCGGGGATGCGACGCAGACGCCCGAAGAATACGTGGTGCAGCTTTCGGCGACGACGGGCATGCCGTATACGCTGGTCCGCCGCAACATGAAAAAAATCCACGCGGCGCTGGCGGAGATGGAGGCCGTGATCGCGGGGCTGACGCGCAAAATTCCGTACGACGTGCTCGACCGGGGCTTTGGTTCGGGCTTGAGTTTTTTCCCGCGCACGGAATCGCTGGGGATCGTGCTCCCGAGCAATTCGCCCGGAGTGCATTCGCTGTGGACGCCCGCGTTCGCGCTGAAAATTCCGCTGGTGCTGAAACCGGGGAGCGCGGAGCCGTGGACGCCGTATCGTCTGATCCAGGCTCTCATTCGCGCGGGCGCGCCTCCGGCGGCGTTCAGCTACTACCCGGCCGACCACGCGGGAGGCGGAGAAATTCTGCGCCAGTGCGGTCGCGGCATGGTATTCGGCGACGTCGGGTCGACGAAGATCTGGGCCAACGATCCTCGCGTCGAGGTGCACGGGCCGGGATTCAGCAAGGTCGTCATCGGCGAGGATTGCGCGGACGAGTGGGAGAAATATATCGACGTGATGGTGGCGTCGATTGCGGCGAACTCCGGCCGGTCCTGCGTGAAGGCGTCGAGCGAGTGGACGCCTCGGCATGGACATGAGATCGCCGAAGCGCTAGCGGAGCGATTATCGAAAATTGTCCCGCGCGCGGCGGACGATCCGGAAGCGGAGTTGTCGCCATTTGCCGACGGCGGCGTGGCGTCGCGGATCTCGAAGATGATTGATGGCGATTTGTATACGCCGGGCGCCCGCGACGTGTCTGTGTCGTACCGCGGCGCGGAACGATGCGTTGTGCGCGGCGGGTCGACCTATTTGTTGCCGACCATAGTCGAGTGCTCGGTGGATCATCCGCTGGCGAATCGCGAGTATCTGTTCCCGTTCGCGAGCGTCGTTGAGATTCCCCAAGCGCAGTTGCCTGAGGCGTTGGGGCAATCGCTAGTGGTGACGGCTCTCACGAACGATGCTCAGTTCCGGCAAAGGCTGCTGAGTTCAAATTTAGTCGGGAGACTAAATTTCGGCCCAATTCCGACGGGCCAGATTACCTGGGATCAGCCGCATGAGGGGAATTTGTTCGATCATCTGTATGCCCGGAGGGCGTTCCAGGCGGCTTGATTTATGCTTCGATACCATGTGGCTTTCTATCTTCCTCACGCGGTCGGTGAAATGGTCGTCGCCGAAGCTCTCGATTTCCCCGGCGCGGTGAGTCAGGGTTTCGATTTGCCGGACGCACGGCTGATGATTGCCAGCGCAATGGAAGATCTCGCCCAGATTTTGTTGGAGGAAGGCAAGCCTTTGCCGACCCCAAACGCCGACACGGCGGCGTTCGATGCGGACCTGATCGAGCTTGTGCCGCTATCGGTTCACGTAGGATCGCCGCGGGCGTGAAGCGTCACGAACTGATCCACCACCTGCAGCGCGAGGGCTGCCGGTTGGATCGCGAAGGCGGGCGGCACACGATTTACGAGAACCCAGCTAATGGGGTGAAGGCTCCTGTGCCACGACACGGGGAGATCGACAACCGGTTGGCGCGGAAGATCTGTAAGCAGCTTGGGATCAAGCCAATCTGATCACGAGGTGAACTTACTCCGCCGCGAGCTTGATTAACTGCTCGGCGTGCTTTAGCGCTTCCGCGGTCACTCGTTCGCCTGACAGCATTCGGCCGATTTCTTTGGTGCGTTGCGCGGGCGACAGTTCCACGATCGACGCAAGCGTGCGGCCTCGCTCTTCGTGCTTTTCTACGTAGTAATGATGGTCGGCGAAGCCGGCGATTTGCGGCAAATGCGTAACGCAGAGGATCTGGCTGGAGGTCGACAGTTTTTTGAGCCGTCGGCCGACGGCTTCGGCGGCGCTGCCTCCCACTCCGGCGTCAACCTCGTCGAAAACCACGGTGCGGGGCGTGCCTTTCCCCGGCCTTGAAGTGCAGGTTTTGAGCGCCAGCGCCACGCGCGACAGTTCCCCGCCCGAGGCGATTCGGTCGAGTGGTTTCGGCTCCTCACCGGCGTTGGCCGACATCAGGAATTCGACCGCATCCGCACCGTGTTCCGACCAGGGCGCAGGGGTAACGCGGATCTCGATGCGGGTGCGCTCCATCGCCAGCGAGGCCAGCTCGGTTTCGACGTTCTTTGACAGGCGTTTTGCGGCTGACGTCCTTGCGGCGGTCAATTTCTTGGCGGCGGCCTCGTAAGATGCGGCCAACTCCGCGACCTCTTTGCGCAACGCCGTCTGACGATCGCTCGATGTTTCTACCGTGTTCAGTTCGCGGCGGACGTCCTCCAGGAACACCAGCACTTCATCGATCGTCGTCCCATACTTGCGCTTCAGCTTTTCGAGCGCGGCCATGCGGGATTCCACTTCATCGAGGCGCGCGGGATCGGCTTCCAGCTTGCCCAGATAATGGCGCAAGGCATCGGCGGCCTCTTCGACCGCGAAAACGGCGGGCTTCAGAGTCGAGGCGATGATGGCCACTCCTTCGTCGATCCGCGCCAGTTCGTCGAGCTTTTTCAGGACGACCTTCAACTGCGCGGTGGCGCTCTCTTCTGCGTCGTAAAGCGCGGCGTACGCGGCATTCGCCGATTCCTCGATCTTTACGACGTTGCGCAGAACACGACGCTCGTTTTCCAGCTCGGCGTCTTCACCCGCTCGCGGCGAAACCGTCTCGATTTCGTTGCGCTGGAAGCTCCACAGATCGGCAAGCCGGAGTTTTTCCTGCGCGGTTCGCTCCAGTTCTTCCAGTTCGGCGGTCGCCCGGCGCCAGCCAGCATATAGCGACACGATCGCATCATCCGATCCGGCGAACGAATCCAGCATTTCGCGCTGGGCGTCCGATCGAAAAAGCTGCTGCTGGTCGTGCTGGCCGTGGATATCGCCCAGGTACGGGGCTAGTTCCCGCAGCAGCGCCCCGGTGACCGGACGGCTGGCGACGAACGCTCGCGATTTGCCGTTGGCCAGGATTTCGCGCTCGACGAGCACCTCGTTATCCTCAATCTCGATCCCCGCTCCATCGAGCAACCGGGCCAGCGCGGGGCTGGGCGACACCTCAAAAATGCCGGAAACGCGGGCGCGGTCAGCTCCGGCGCGGACCATGTCGGCCGAGGCGCGGCCGCCGAACAACAGGCCCAGCGCGTCGACGACGATCGACTTACCGCTGCCGGTCTCTCCGGTCAGCAGGTTCAGGCCGCGGTGGAATCGAACGCGGAGGCGCTCGATGACCGCGTAGTTTTCGACGGCGAGTTCGGCGATCACGTTCAGATTATAGCCAATAGGGCGCTAAAACATTTCTTTCCGCTTCTGTTTGATAGGCGTTTCCGCTTACAATGAAATTGGGTGCAAACGGGATTGAACCAGCTCTTTCTGGAAGTCAACTTCTGGGAGCTAGTGAAGAACTCCGGGCCGGTGACCTTGGCGGTGCTGGGAACCCTGGTGATTTGTTCACTTTCTTCCTGGACCATTATTTTTTCGAAGTGGAGCGCGTTCCGCCGCGCCCGCAACGCGAATCTGCGGTTCCTGCGCGCGTTCCGCAAATCGACGCGCCTGGACGCCGTCGCCGCGGCCACCGAGCAATTTCGCGCCGCGCCACTGGTGGTGGTTTTCGATTTCGGATACAGCGAGGTTTGCCGGCAAATGGCGGCCCGAGGGATCATCGGCAACAAGCCGGCGCTGGAGCGCACGCTGCAAATCGGAATGAGCGAGGAGATCAGCCGGCTGGAGCAGAGCATGAGCTGGCTGGCGACGATCGCCACGGTTTCGCCGTTTATCGGCCTGTTCGGCACGGTGGTGGGCATCATCGACGCGTTTCAACAACTGGCGCTTTCGGGCTCGACCAGCATGCGGACGGTGGCGCCGGGCATCGCTTCGGCACTGATCACCACCGGCGTGGGCCTGTTCGCGGCCATTCCGGCGGCGGTGTTTTACAACTTCTTCGGAAACGCGGTGAAGGAGATGGGCGCGCGGATGGACGATTTTTCCCTCGAATTCCTGAACATGACGGAAAGGAATTTCGAGGAACCGAAATAGAATAGGGATATGTTCTCCACAGGTGGATCGAGTGGCGGATTTCGCGGGCGGCGTCGCTTTGGCGCTTCGAACGGCGTTCTTTCCGAAATGAACGTGGTGCCGCTGGTGGACGTGGTGCTGGTGCTGTTGATCATCTTCATGCTGACTGCGCACGTGATGGATTACGGCCTGGAAGTGAACGTGCCGAAGGTCAAGGCCACGAAAGAAAACACCGATGTGCTTCCGACGGTGACCATCTCCAGCGACCAGACCTTGCACCTGAACGAGAAAAAGATCAACATCCACGATTTGCAGGCGCGGTTGGAGCAACAATTCAAGGGACAGACAACCGTCTACCTTGCCGCGGACGGGGCGATCCGCTGGGAGCTTTTGGCGCAAGTGATGGCGGAGCTATCATCGGCAAAGTACCAGATCCGCATGGTGACGAAACCTCTGGAGTCGGGCAAATGACGATGGCCCAAATGACTTTCGGCGGAGCAGTTCTGGCGCGGCCCGATCCCAAGGGGCGGCCGTTCGCTTTCTCCATCGTGCTCCATGGATCGCTCATCGGCGCGTTTCTGGCCTTGAACTGGATCAATTCGAGCGGCGACAAGTTTGGCGATCCCAACGCGGGCGGCACGAGCGTGGGCATTGAAGCGGTGGATAAAATCCCTCTGGCGCATTCGGGGCCTAAGAACCCGGTGGCTCACGATAGCGAATCGGAAGCGCCGCAGGCTCCGCCCGAAAAGGTCGCGAAGGAAAAAGAAGTCATCCCTCCGGATGCGGTGAAGCTGAACCTCCACAACGAGAAGAAAAAAAACAAGGCCAGGGAAGAGAGCGTCAAGCGTCATCTCCCGTCGTTCGATCAGCTCGAAAAGAATCAACTGTACAGCAAGACGCCGCAGGCGGTGTCGAGTCCTCTGTTCAGCCAGTTGCCTGGATCGGGACGAGTGGGCATGGGCGCGAACACAACGCTTGGGACTCGGTTCGGGGGTTATGCGCAGCAGATTCAGGAACTGATCGCGCGGAACTGGCGCACCGCAGACGTGACGGTGCAAACCGCGCCTCCCGTGATCGCGACGTTCGATCTGATGAAGGACGGAAGCATTCGCAATCTGGCGATTCTGCAAGGGAGCGGTGTTTCCTCCCTTGATTTTTCGGTGCGCAGAGCGATTGAGGGGGTGACGTTTCCGCCCATTCCTCCGGGTTTCGATCACAATTCCGCAAAGTGCGAGTTTACATTCGAGCTGAAAAAATGAAGATCAAACTAATTCTGGCATCATTGGCCGCGCTGGCCGCCGGCGCGATTTTCGTCCAGGGCGAGCAGCAGATAGGCGGCACCATCGTCGGGCACGGCCAAAAGCCAAAGATCGCGGTCATCGATTTTCGCGGCACCGGCGACGCCCAGAAATTCATGACGACCTTCAACACGGCGCTGTGGGATGAATTGAACAATTCGGGCGTGTTGGAAATGGTCGGAAAGACGTTTTATCCGCTGGAGGTTCCGCAGCAACCGCAGGATTTCAAGCCGCCCACGACGGCCGCTCCTTTGCGTCGCGGCGATCCGCCCCGAACCGTAAAGAATGGACCTTGGCTGACCGATTGGTCCGGTCCGCCGACCAATGCGAACTATCTGGCATTCGGCTATACCGCGGTGCAGGACGGGCGATTGTTGCTGCGCGGGTTCCTGTTCAACGTCGGGCAACAGGATCTGGGCACCGCGCAGGTGATCGGCAAGTTGTACTTCGGTTCGTTGGACGAGGACGGCGCGAAGAAAGTGGCACGCGAATTCGCCGCGGACATTCTGCAACAGTTCGGCATGAAGAGCCTTTCGGGCACCAAGATCTACTTCGTGTCGGACCGCTCCGGCAACAAGGAAATCTGGTCCATGGACTACGACGGGTCGAATCAGAAGCAGATGACGAATTACAAAACCATCTCCAAGGATCCGGCCGTCTCCGCCGACGGCAAAATGTTCGCGTTCCACACGCTGACGAAAACGGGCTGGCAGATTATGGTGCATTCCGTGGAAACCGGGAAAAAACTGCCGTTCTACAACATGGTGACGTCGACCATTGAGACGCCCGAGTTTGCGCCCGATAGCAAGCACCTGCTGTTCGCCGCCACCGTCGACGGCTGGCTGCAAATCTGCATGACGGACCTGAACGGCGGCAATCTCACCCGCCTGTCGCACGTGCGAGCGCTGGAGGTTTCGCCGAAGGTGAATCCGAAGACGGGCCGCGACGTGCTGTTTATTTCCGGCCGCAGCGGGATCGAACAGCTCTGGAAGATGTCCATCGACGGGTCCGATGTGGAGAGGGTCACCAACGGCGAAGGCTACGTGGCCAATCCCTCGTGGAACCCGAATGGTCAGATGATCGCGTTCGCCTGGACGCGAGGGTTTGAGCCGGGGGCGTACAACATCTTTGTGATGGACCTGGCCAGTAAGGCAATCAACCAGCTTACGTCGGATTCGGGCAAGAATGAGAGTCCGTTCTGGGCGCCGGATGGCGTTCATCTGGTCTATCAAAATACGCCGGCGCACGGGCGGGCCGCTCAGATTTACACGATGCTCGCCGATCGGAAGAATCAGCAGAAGTTGACCACCCAGGGCGATAACACGCAGCCGGTGTGGGCGAACGCGATAAACTAATCTAAGATACGGGAAAGGAAGACAATGCGTAATCTTTCGAGAACACTCGGCAGTGTAGTGTTCGCGGCGGCTTTGATGATATCGGCCGCGGGCTGTAAGAAGAAGGCTCCGATCGTGAATACTCCTCCGCCGACGACGGCGCCCACGAGGACGACAGAGCCTCCTCCGCCCGCGCCTCTGGCAGTGCGCATCAACAGTTTTACGGGAGAGCCGCATTCCATCGAGCGAGGCCAATCGGCGACGCTGCGCTGGTCGGTGGGCAACTCGACCGACATTTCCATCGATCAGAATCTGGGCGCGGTGGCCGCGAACGGCACCCGCCAGGTGTTCCCCAGCCAAACGACCACTTACGCGTTGACGGCCAAGGGCGGCGGCGCTCAGGACACGCGGTCGGTGACGATCGAGGTGTCGAGCAGCGTGCCTCCTCCGCCTCCCCGTCCCACCGGCCCGAGGGTTTCGCCGGGCGAGATCCTGGGACGCGACGCGCAGGACGTCTACTTCGATTACGACAAGAACGATATTCGCACCGACGGCCGCGACACGCTGACCAAGGACGCGGACGTGATCAAGCGCATTCTGGCCGACGACCCCGGCTTTACGATTGTGATCGAGGGTCATTGCGACGAGCGCGGATCGGAAGAGTACAACCTGGCGCTGGGCGATCGCCGCGCCATCGCGGTGAAAGAATTCCTGGTGCAGTTGGGCGTGCCTGAGGATCGCTTGAAAACGATCAGCTTCGGTAAGGAGCGTCCGGTTTGCACCGAACAGGGCGAGGCCTGCTATCAACGTAACCGGCGCGGCCACCTTGCGCCGGCCCAGTAATCAACAGGAGGATTGAATGAACGCTTCACGGTTACTTCTGCTCTCATTAGCTCTTTCGCCGGCGATTTTGCTGGGGCAAAAGCACGACGAACTCGTCTCGATCCAGCGCGATGTGGCGCAGCTCGAGGACCAGGTGAAGCAGATTCAGAAGGCGCTGGACGAGAAGACGGCGGCTCTGACGGCGCTGCTCCAGCAATCGATCGAGGCATCGAATAAGACGGCCGCGCTTCTGGCCGCGATGCAGCACAGCGTCGACCAAAAACTGACGGAGCAGCAGACCAAGCTGGTAGCGCCGCTGGCGACGCTGGGCACGAAGGTCGACGAGATGTCGGGCGATTTTCGGTCGGTTCAGACGAATGTGGCGGAGTTGGTTCGCCATCTGAACGACCTGGACGCCAAGGTCACCGATATTTCGAGCGCCGTGCGAACGCTGCAAACTCCTGTGCCCGCGCCTCCTCCGCCCGGCGGGCAGACGGGCACGGTGCAGCAGGCGCCCGATGCTTGTGCCGGCACGTCCGCGGAGTTGTCGTACACGGCCGCGCTTGGCGATTACAACGGGAAGAAAGACGACCTCGCCCTCCAGGAATTTGCGCAATACGTGAAATGTTTCCCGAAGAGCGCGAACGCACCCAACGCGGAATATTACATCGGGCAGATTTACTACCGCGGCGAGGACTGGCCCAGCGCGGTGAAGGCCTTTGACGAAGTGGTGGAGAAGTATCCGAAGAATCCGAAGACGTCCGAATCGGCCTATTACAAGGCTTGCGCACTGATGAAGAACAAGGAAAAGACGGCTGCCGGGAAAGAGTTCAGGAATTTTGTCGCGAACTATCCGGACAGTCCCAAAGTAAAGGAAGCTCACCAGCATCTGCGCGAACTGGGCATGGAAGCGACGCCGCGACGCAAGAACTAAAATGTCGGCACCAGCCGAGCCACGCCTTTCCTACCAGGACATCGCCGGGATGATGGAACATCCGGTGCTGCGGCCGGAGTTTGCTGAAGAAGACGTGCGCACCGGTTGCGAAATCGCCCGCCAGTACGCCATCGCGGCCGTGACCGTGCGTCCGTCCGATGCCGACCTGGCCGTGGAATGGATGAAGGGCAGCGGCGTTGCCGTGAGCAGCGTGGTGGGCTACCCTCATGGATCGTCGACGACCTCCGTGAAGCTCTATGAAACGCGCGACCTGCTGCGGCGGGGCGTCACCGAAATCGACACCGTCATCAATCTCGGTAAGCTGATCTCGCGTCAGTTCCAATACGTGGAGATGGAGCTGCAGCAGATGGCCGCCGCGTGTCATGAGGGCGGCGCCATCCTCAAGGTCGCATTCGAGAACGGGTATCTGACCGAGGATTTGAAGACCATCGCCTGCAAAATCGTAAAACGTGCCGGAGCCGATTACGCCCGCACGTCGACGCCTTTCGGACCTTCGCCCTACTCGCTCGACGATATCGCTCTGATGAAGCGCCTGCTCGGCGACCGCGCGAAAATCAAAGCCAGCGGTGGCGTGCGGACCATCGGCGACGTTCTGGAACTGCGGGAAGCCGGATGCGCGCGGGTGGGCACCATCGCCACGGTGGCGATCCTCGAGGATTGGAAAGCACAGCTAAAAAGCGCTACGTAATCTGCTATCTTTTCCGGTATGCGTAAACCTCTCGTCGTTCGCATCTCCGCCGGAATCCTGTGCCTCGCCGGCGCCTGGGCCGCCTACACGCAGACTCCGCAGGCCGGGAAACTGGCCCTCGAAAAAGTGAAGGACGACCTCTACGTCATCTCGAACGATGGCGGAAACGTCGCCGCCTATGTGACCGATGAAGGCGTCATCGTAGTTGACGACAAGTTCGATTCCGACGTCAGCGAAATTCTAAGAAAGATCAAGACCGTCACCGATAAGCCGGTGAAATATGTGCTCAACACGCATCAGCATGGCGATCACACCGGCGGAAATTACTGGCTCCTGCCCACGGCCGAGATCATCATTCACGAAAATGCCCGCGCCAATATGGTCGCGGGAAAAATGCCGGGCGTCCCCCGCGTGACCTATAGCGACCAGACGGGCGTGTA
>OCZT010001125.1_pt1 | contig 27616 bp, 23 predicted proteins | sample 1539031 | NCBI WGS metagenome assembly OCZT01 (sample SAMEA3539308, study PRJEB22396) | soil metagenome | biome: tundra; feature: field; material: soil | place: USA | collected 2010-05 | depth 0.15 m | reverse complement strand
ATTTGTAAATAAAAGTATTATAATCTGCTACCAACCACTAGAGATGTGTATAAAGGGTAGCTACTTCGTAAAGAGGGGGAATTCATCAACATAAAAAGCGCTGCAAATACAACTAATTTGTGATGGGGATGGAGATGGAGATTAATACCTTTAATTCTGGAAACCAGACTAACAAAAAAAGTCACAACAACTTTTTAAAACCAGGAAATATGTAGTGATTTACGCCCCGTCTTTACGAAGTAGAGAGGGGGCTGGGGGGTGAGTTCATGAAGTTTTATGGTGGAAAATAAGTTCTATTCAAAGTACCCTTTCATCCTGTCGAAAAAACCTTTATCGTTTTTGTCAGGATCGGGTGTGAAAGAGTCAGAGTCTTTAAACTTCTCAAAGATCTTTAACTCATCCTTATTAATGTTTTTTGGTATCCACACATTTACATTAACAAGCAGGTCGCCACGGCCATACCCGTTGACTTCCGGTAATCCTTTTCCTCGCAGGCGCAGGATCTTTCCGGGTTGAGTACCCGGCTCAATTTTTATTTTTACGTTATTGTCCACAGTAGGAACTTCGACGTGCGTACCCAGCACAGCATCAGGGATACTAATAAACAGGTTATAGATCAGATCGTTACCTTCTCTTATCAGTTCAGGATGTTCTTCTTCATCAATTACTACCAGCAAGTCGCCATTCACTCCACCTCTTCGCGGGGCATTACCTTTGCCTCCTACAGTCATCTGCATTCCCTTACCGACACCCGCCGGAATATTGATTTTTATTATCTCTTCCTTTTGCACAACCCCTTCGCCATAGCAAGTGGTGCATTTTTTTGTGATAATTTTACCCTCGCCGCCACATGAAGGGCAGACGGATGTAGTTTGCATCTGACCAAGCAAGGTATTTGTAAGACGGGTAACATGTCCCGAACCATGGCAGGTTGTACAGGTTGATAAACTTGAAGCATTTGCTGCTCCTGTACCTCCGCAAGAGTCGCATGTGTCGTATTTATTTACTTTGATTTTCTTTTCAGCTCCGGCAGCGATTTCCTGGAGTGTGAGCTTAACCTTTACTCTGAGATTACTTCCCTTGTTCACTCTTCGTCCATGTCTTGCTCCTCCGAATCCGCCAAATCCTCCAAATGCATCCCCGAAAATGTCGCCAAAAGATGAGAAAATATCATCCATAGTCATCCCCTGACCTGAGAAACCGCCACCATTATTACCCATTCCTGCATGGCCATAACGGTCGTATCGGGATTTTTTTTCATCATTGCTTAAAACTTCATAAGCCTCTGCGGCCTCTTTGAAGTTTTCTTCTGATTTTTTGTCACCAGGATTCTTGTCAGGATGATACTTAATCGCCTGTTTCCTGTATGCTTTCTTAATCTCATCTTTCGTGGCCTCTTTCGATACTCCGAGCACTTCATAATAATCTCTCTTTCCCATCCCTTTTTGATTTTTATTTTATTCAGCCACTTTTTCTCTTAGTTACAATAATACATTATTCCCCAACTATCACTTTAGCAAACCTTAGAACTTTATCCTGCAAATAATAACCCTTCAGCACCACATCTACCACTTTCCCTTTTTTGTCTTCTTCCTCTACCGGAACTTTTGCAACAGCTTCATGAAGATCTACATTAAAATTGGTATTAAGCGATTCAATTTCTTTTATTCCATTCTGTTTAAGAAAGTCGCTGAATTTCACATACATGATATCAATTCCATCTTTCAACGTAATGCAATCTGTCGTTGAATCCATATGTTTAAGGGCTCTTTCAAAATCATCCATTATCGGAAGGAAACTAAGAAGCAGGTTTTCACCGGCATATTTTGATAATTCGATTTTTTCACGCAATGTTCTTTTCCTGTAGTTGTCAAATTCAGCTGAAAGGCGTAAGTACTTATCCTGCATCTCTGCCAGTTTTTCATCAATAACTCTTACATCAGCGAGCACTTTGTCAGGAGATGTTACATCTCCGTTCAAACTATCAGATACCTGTTCTGATGATACACCGGGAAGGTATTCTACTGATTCCTCTTCGTTATTTTCCCTGGTATTTGTAGTGTTTTCTATGTTTTCAGTTGATCTGTTACTATTATTAAGTCTTGCATTCTCGTGGTTTTTCATCTTTTTTTTCATCATCAAACACTGTATTTCAAGTTTATATCATTATTTAGCAAATTGCCTGCCAACCTATAGAAGTTGACAATTTGGCAGTGATGGAACGGTACAAAGGCACAACGGTACAAAGGTACAAAGGCAAGAATTATAATCATTTGTCAGCCGTTGCGCTATCGGGCCGCTACGCCGTTGCGCCTTTAATTTATAAGACTCGTTGAATATCCGCACCGATTGCATTCAACCGTTGATCAATATTCTGATAACCCCGGTCGATTTGTTCAATATTATGGATAACACTTTTACCGTCTGCAGAAAGCGCAGCAATCAACAGAGCCACACCTGCTCTGATATCCGGGGAAGACATAATTGTACCTTTTAGCTTTATCGTTTTGTCCTGACCTATTACTGTAGCCCTGTGCGGATCACAGAGAATTATCTGGGCTCCCATATCAATCAGTTTATCAACAAAGAAGAGACGGCTTTCAAACATTTTCTGATGGATTAGAACTGCGCCTTTTGCCTGTGTTGCAGTGACGAGAAAAACACTAAGTAAATCAGGAGTCAGTCCCGGCCAGATAGCATCCGATATGGTCATTATGGAACCATCCAGGAAAGTCTCTATTTCATAATGTTTCTGAGCTGGTATAAAAATATCATCGCCTTTTCTCTCAAAGTTAATACCCAGTCGCCGGAAAGAATCAGGTATAATACCAAGGTTTTCGAAGGATGTATTTTTAATAGTTATCTCTGATTCTGTAATAGCGGCCATGCCGATAAAGGATCCGATTTCAATCATATCGGGAAGGATAGTATGTGTACATCCGCCCAGACTTGTGACTCCATCAATATATAGGAGATTTGAACCTATACCTTTGATTTTTGCACCCATTGAAACAAGCATTTTGCAGAGTTGCTGAATGTATGGTTCACATGCTGCATTGTATATTGTCGTCAGGCCCTTTGCAAGAACGGCGGCCATAATTATATTGGCAGTACCGGTAACAGAAGCCTCATCCAGGTGCATATAGGTACCTGTTAATAAAGGTGCTTCAACTTTAAAAAACGGATCGGAGGAATCAAATTCAAATTTAGCTCCAAGTTTCTGGAATCCTGTGAAATGTGTATCGACTCTGCGTCTTCCGATTTTATCACCTCCCGGCTTAGGAATAAAAGCTTTGCCAAATCGTGCAAGAAGAGGTCCGACTATCATTATTGATCCTCTTAAACTTGAGCTTTGTGCCCTGAATTCGCTTGTCTGGAGATAATCGAGATCAATATTAACAGCTTCGAAACTTGCGACTGAATCAGTTTCTCTTATTACCTTAACGCCCATAGAGATGATCAGCTCTATCAGCATGTTTACATCGCTGATATCGGGAATATTCCTTATAGTAATTTTTTCAGAAGTAAGGAGAACTGCACAGATTACCTGCAAAGCTTCATTTTTGGCCCCCTGAGGTGTAATTTCTCCCTTTAGCGGCTTACCTCCATGAACAATAAAAGTACCCATTAATGTCGGCTGTGTCCTTTTTTCTTAACGAAATTCTTATTCTGTGGTTTACCGTGAGGTTTTCCAACAGGCTTTCTTTTGACTGGCGGAATCAATTCCCTGACTTCAAGAATTCTTACCCCCTCAGTCATTTGCAATTTTCCCTTAGATAATAATTTCATGTCTTTAATTATCACCTCGTCAGCAACCTGTCCTCTGTTCCAGATGATATATGATTTTTTCATCTGATTGACAATCAGTGTAGTAAGGTACTCTTTTTTATCTCCTTCTTCCAGTTCACAGGCAGCATTGATCATGAGTTCGATAATGCGGCCATAGTGAAGAAACCTTATATCTCCCTGTTTGTAAGGTACCTGTTTTGGTTTTTCAACAAACTTCGAGGGCTCCGGAACAGTATATGGTGAATCAATATCAAGTTCAAAGCTCGCAATAAGGGCTAGATGATCCCATAATTTATGTTTAAAATCGCCGACATCACGAAGTTGAGGATTCAGGTTGCCCATTATCGAAATTATGGTCTTAGCAGCACGGTTTCTCTCAGCCCTGTCCTCGATAGTCTTGATATGATCGACCATCTTCTGAACATTTCTACCATATTCAGGCAATGCCATCCTTTTCCTCTGAGTGTTATAATCGTAATTCATTGTGATCATTTTATTTTATGCAAATCTAGCAATTTATAGCGAAATCACGATAGTATGCTGACATGTAAAATAGTAAAGTAATCTTCATCATAAAATTTTATGAGTATCGGGAATAATGCATATAACATGTATTTTTTTTTGTGCCAGGTTACCGTTTCTCTTAATTAGAGATTCCTCACTTCTCCCGCTCCGCGGGATTCGTTCGGAATGACAACATCAATTGGTGTAGTGTGAAAGGGAAGCAGTGGTGATTTGTTTAGCAAATCGCCACTGCTTCCCTTTCGCTACATAAAATACTGTCATTACGAGCGTTATAGAGGAATCTCATAATCAATTGTTTTGAATTTGTTATTGATAACCGATACTCAAATAAAATTTTAAATCAACATTATCTTTTTCTTTATATACCTTACTACCTTTGAACTCTAACCTGCAATTTAAACGAAACTATGAAAATCATATTGAACATTTCTGTTTTTCTGATGACCTGGTTTACTCTTGCAGGTAAGGATGGTTATAAGCGAAATCCTTTTATTGACATAATTCATTATGGATTTTCAATTTCTATAAGTGATACAAATAATATCATTTACGGACATGCAGAAATAGATGTGAACTTTACCGGACCTGTCAAAACTCTTGAATTTGATCTGAAAAATAAGGGAAAAGAGGAAAAGGGCATGACAGTACAAAATGTGACTTTTAATAAAGGATCACTAAAATGGAATCATAGTGGCGATAAAATTATGATCACTTTGACTGACTCATTAAAAGCAGGATCACAGGGAATTTTTAGTATTGAGTATTCAGGAGAACCTGTCGATGGGTTGATAATATCAAAGAATAAATATGGGGACCGTACTTTTTTTGCAGATAATTGGCCCGACAGAGCACGTAATTGGATCCCATGCGTTGATCATCCATATGACAAAGCAACAGTAGATTTTATCATTACTTCTCCCGATCATTATGAAGTTGTGGGAAATGGATACCTTGTAGAAGAGAGTTGTATGCCTGAACATACAAAACTTACACACTGGAAAGAAGATGTGCCACTTGCCACTAAAGTCATGGCTGTTGGGGTTGCTCCCTTCGCTACCAGATTAGAAGGTAATATTGACGGAACACCCGTATGGAGCTGGGTTTTCACCGAAAACAGAAAAGAGGGATTTCATGACTATTCAGTCGGATCAAAGCCTCTTGAGTTTTATTGCCGGTTAATCGGACCTTATCCCTACGAAAAACTTGCAAATGTTCAATCCAAAACGATCTTTGGAGGGCTGGAGAACGCGAGCTGTATATTTTACTCCGAAAATTCTGTTACTGGGAAAGGTAATGCTGAAAATCTTATGGCCCATGAAATTGCTCATCAGTGGTTTGGAAATTCTGTTTCTGAAAATGATTGGCATCATATCTGGTTGAGTGAAGGATTTGCAACGTATCTCACAGCTGTTTACCAGGAGAAAACTTATGGGAAAGAAAAGTTTGATGAGGTCATGAAATCAGCTCGCAATCAGGTTCTGGGATTTTCTTCCGGATCGCCCAAACCGGTGGTCGATACGACAGTTACAGATCTGATGAAATTGCTGAATCCCAACTCGTACCAAAAAGGAGCCTGGGTACTTCATATGTTAAGACGTGAACTGGGAGATGATCTGTTCTGGAAAGGAATGAGATTATATTATGAAAGTTTCAGAAATAAAAATGCCCTCACAAATGATCTTCAGAAAATTATGGAGATGGTAAGTAAAAAAGATCTCGGTAAATTTTTTAATCAATGGCTTTTTGTCGCCGGTCAGCCCGATTTAAAGATCACTACCGGTCCTGGTGAAATAAAAGGAGACACTGATCTGATAATTGAGCAGACACAGGATTATCTTTTCAGCTTTGATATTGAACTTCAGATAAAAGATTTAAACGGGTCGTTTATCATCAAAATCCCCGTTTCGGACAGAATTACAAGAAAGACTCTCAAATCCCGCAGTATTTTAGAGATAAAAGCAGATCCAGATATTAATCTGTTGTTCAGACTAGATCCTGATAAACAGTTCACAGGGTACAAAAACGAAAATAGGGAATAACACCCATGGAGTAGTTTTAAATGACTTTCCTAGTTACTTAGTACCCAGGAGTTTCTGTTAAATATATACTCCTTAATTTCGATGTTTTGTTCATTAAGGAGTTTTCTCGAATCGCTGATGAATTTTTTCATATGGAGATAGGCTTCAGGTTTGTCGAAAAAATCAGGCTTGTTTTCAAACTCGGAACAGGGTAGGATAAAGAATTTTTTTCTGTATTTCTCAATAGGAGTATAAACCCATGTAAGATAATATCCTGCATTTGAAATGCTATATTTTTCACCTATTCTTGTAAGCTCAATTCTTACCATTGACCCTCCATCGGTTTTCGGTTTTCTCTGGTTCGATACGAAATTACCCAGAGAGTAGATCACCACATCATTATTTCCTGTTACATTGTTTTTTGTTCTGAACATTTTCTGCAAAACATGCGGGTGAGAACCTATTACCATATCTACTCCAATTGACTGGAAATACTCTGCAAGATCAGTCTGGGTTTTTGAAGGAATAGTATCATATTCTGTTCCCCAGTGCAAAAAGAGGATTATAATATCTGCATTTTTATCTTTTGCTTCATTAACATCTCTGGTAATCAATTCTTTATCAAGCATATTGACAATTACAGGCTCGGGAACAATTATTCCGTTTGTGCTAAAAGTGTAATTCAGAAGAGCTATGGATGCCCCATTTTTGTGAATCATCAATGGAGTCAGACTATCACGGCATGATGAATTGAGAAAAGTTCCTGTGTGTGGAATTCCGATACTGTCAAGTTTATTGATAGTACTTATTATGCCCTTCTTGCCCCTGTCAGCTGCATGGTTATTCGCTGTGACAAAATAATCAATACCTGCATTTTTGCAGGCAGCGGCAAGATCAGCGGGTGAACTGAACTGTGGATATCCGGTATAGGGAGGCCCGCCAAGTGTTACCTCAAAATTTGCAATTGCGATATCGGCATCGGCAATAACAGGATCTATGTACTGGAAAACATCATCGTAGTTATATAAATGTGTCTCCCTGTTCTCTGCTGACCATATCTGTTCGTCATGACCCATGATATCTCCAATAAAAAGAAGAGAAATTTTGTTTCCTGAGGTTTGCTGACTCTGGCTTTCTGCTGAAAGAAAGACAGAAATAAAAAGTGATAGCAGCAGTGCAGATTTGAGATTAAATGATATTCGATTCATAAGTCCTATCTTCAAGTTATAGATTATCAGAACATTGTTCCAACGCTGTCGTTGGTTGGTTCAAAGATACATCAAAACATTCAGGGTTTTTTCCAGCTCAAATATAGCTTATCTATCTAATGTTTTGAGATCATTTCTGAATGAGATTGGTTTGTCAGGTGCAGACATTCATTTTGTACATTTACGAATAAGTGTTTTATTTGATCCGCATTTTCCCTATTAATAAGACAGAGGAATTGATTAAGAAAAATAAAATGCAAAAGATTAGAAAAGAGATAAGGATCAGTGGCTGGAGAAAGATAATTTTGATTTCATGGCCTTTTATTCTTGCTGTGCTTGTTTTTCTAAGCGTACAATTTGCAATCAGAAACCCTGAATTTGTGGAACATTATTATTCGAAAAGACTCTATCCATCTATTGCAAAGTTCTTCTCCTCATTTAGTAACCTGATTCCGTTTTCTTTGTGGGATGTTTTTTGGGTATTGGTAATATTTTTGATAATTAGCGGATTAGTGCTTATTGCAGTAAAAAAAATAAAACCTCGCTGGTTTATCTTACGGACTCTTCAGTTAATGGTATTACTATATTCATTATTTTACATTGGATGGGGCTATAACTACTTCAGACCAAAGATTGAAAATAGAATTGGATGGGAGAGCACAAAGCCTGATGAAGTTATTTTTCGGTCAATCCTCGATTCAGTAATTACATACACCAACCGCAACTACACAGTTATCTCACCTGATGATTACTCAAAGATTGACTCTCTTGTTGAGGAGTCTTACCGCATGAATAGTATCGGATTAGGCATCGATTTTCCAAACGGTATCAGGCGACCAAAAACCATGATTTTCAGTTTCTTTTATGGAAAGTTAGGCGTAAGCGGTTATTTCGGACCATTTTTTAACGAGATTCATGTAAATTCTTATCTGCTTCCAATGGATTATCCTTTTGTTCTTGCCCATGAGAAAGCACATCAGTTTGGAATTACAAGCGAAGCTGAGGCTAACCTTGTAGCATTTATAATTTGTGTAAAATCAGGAGATCTTCGACTTAGATACTCAGGATATCAGTCTTTGCTTTTCTATTTTCTTAAGGATGCATCAAAGATGAAAGATTATAAGGAATATTTAGATAAGGTTGATAAATATGTCATTAATGATTTGCGATTCAGACAGAAATATTACCATAATCTGGAGAACAAAAATTTTTCAGATATGCAAACGGCTGCGAACAATGTTTACTTAAAAGCGAATAAGATTGAAAAAGGAGTTAAGAATTATGATCAGGTTGTTTCTCTGGTGATAAGCTGGTACCATAATTCTAATCTAAACAGAGAATAAACCACAAAAGGTTATAAGCATATCTCTTGAAAATATTCCTGATAAGCCTTGTCCTAAAATCTTAATAATTATTAACTTTGCCCACTTCATTTTAAGAATACCTGTTGAAAATACAGGGCCTGTTCATGAAAGGAAAAGAACATCATCTTGATATTAAAAAGCTGTCTTTTGCAGGTCTGATAATTACTCTTGGAGTAGTTTATGGCGATTTAGGTACAAGCCCTCTATATACCATGAGGGCAATTCTTCTTGCCGGGAAAGACAATATTAATGAACTGTTAATTTACGGATCTTTGTCATGCATATTCTGGACGCTTACACTTCAGACCACAATTAAATATGTCCTGATTACTCTTCGGGCAGATAATAATGGGGAAGGAGGAATTTTTGCTCTTTTTGCACTTATCAGGAAAAAATCGAGTTGGGCAGCCATTCTTACCATGGCCGGTGGAGCAGCACTGCTTGCAGATGGAGTTATAACGCCTTCAATTACAGTTACTTCGGCGATTGAAGGGCTAAAGCTTTTCAACAATAACATTCCGGTAATTCCAATTGTTCTGATCATTTTCGGAGCATTATTTTTTATTCAGCAGTTTGGTACTAATTTTGTCGGAGGCTCATTTGGTCCGATAATGGTTGTGTGGTTTTCGATGCTGGGGATCTTTGGATTTTCACAACTCATTCATTATCCTGACATATTTCGGGCCGTCAATCCGGCATTTGCAGTAAAATTCCTGAGTGATTATCCCGGAGGATTTATTCTCCTGGGAGCTGTTTTTCTTTGTACAACAGGAGCTGAAGCTCTCTATTCCGATCTTGGTCACTGCGGAAGAGCAAACATAAGAGTTTCATGGATTTTTGTAAAGATAACTTTGTTGCTGAACTATTTCGGACAGGGAGCATGGTTAATGATGCACAATGTATCCGGCATTGATTTAAATCCCTTTTACTCAATTATGCCAGTATGGTTCCTTCTGCCCGGGATATTAATTTCTACAGCTGCAGCTATTATTGCAAGCCAGGCGCTGATTAGCGGATCATATACTCTTCTCAGTGAAGCTGTTTCTCTTAATTTTTGGCCCAAGATCAGGATATTGCATCCTACTTTTATCCAGGGTCAGGTTTATCTGCCATTTGTAAACTGGTTCCTTTGGATTACCTGCAGCCTGGTCGTTTTCTTCTTTAAAGAGTCAGCAAACATGGAGGCTGCGTATGGGTTAGCTATCACCATTACCATGATAATGACGACTTTTTTGCTATCGTATTATTCATATCAGAGAGGATGGAACCACAGGCTTGTTTTATTAATGCTGACTGTATATCTTACAATTGAAGGAAGTTTTTTAATTGCTAACCTTCACAAATTCAAATACGGAGGATGGTTCACGCTACTGCTGGCATCCCTCTATTTTATGATAATGTATGGATGGTATTTCGGGAGGAAATTGAAGAACAGGTATGTGACATTTACGGATCTCTACAAATATATTGACCTTTTTAAGGACTTATCGAAAGATAATTCAGTTCCTAAAACGGCAACAAACCTGGTTTATATTATAAAAGCTAACAGGCCCGATCAGGTTGAATCGAAAGTGATTTATTCTATTTTCCAGAAGCAGCCAAAACGTGCAGACACATACTGGTTCATTCATGTGGACAGGATTGATGAACCTGACAGGATTGATTATCAGGTTAATCAAATAATCCCGGGAGTCTTAATAAGAGTGGACTTCCATATCGGATTCAAGGTCGAGCCAAAGATCAACCTTTATTTCAAGGAGGTGCTGGAAGATATGACAGCAACAGGAGAAATAAAACTTGAAAGTACTTTTGATTCATTGAAAAAACATTCAATGCCTGCCGATTTTAAATATATTCTCATCGATAGGATAATGCCAAACGATTATAAACTTTCAGGCATTGAAAATGTTACCCTGGGGCTTCACCGTTTATCAAGGCTTCTGTGTATTTCCGATGTAAGAGCTTTGCAGCTTGATTCAGCAAACACAATAGAGGAACAGGTTCCTATTACTATTGATCAACCTGTTGAGACCAGAATAAGCCGCTTGAATTGAATCAGGTACCAAGAAATATCTCCTCCGAATTCAGGAGCAAGTCCACGTACTGTGCTCTTTTATAAACAAATGGATTACTTGTGAGCCTGTTGTTAGATAATTTGCCTCTGAACTCATCCAGGCTCTTATAGTTTTTAATGTCCATCCATTCCTCCAACTCTCTTCTGATATTATTTAACTGCATAATGCCATTTTTATATACAGTACTCACGACCTGTACACATGTTGCTCCCGACAATAACAACTTAATGACATCTTCACCGCTAAAGATCCCATAACTGCTGCATATATCAGCCTTAATGTTATCAAATAACAGCCCTGCGTATCTCAACGATTGCTTATAGTCACCTGTATTACTCAAATGTGACGATTTAATATGTTCTTCAGTAATAACATTTATATCGGGCTGGAAAAAGGAATTAAAGAGAACAAAAGCATCTGCGCCGGCCTTGTCAAGTTTTTTAATAAAATTCAGAATATTTGAATAATCGGGACTTAACTTTACACTAATCGGGATTGAAATATTTTCTCTGATCTCTTTCAGAGTATTAATCTGAGCGTCTTCGATCTCTTTGGCATTCTTTTTAAAATCCATAGGAATCTGGTAAAAATTAAGTTCAATTCCATCGACACCAGTTTCTTCAATAAGTCTGGCATATTTGAGCCATGTATCATTGTTAATTGCATTAAGACTTGCTATCAGCGGAATTGATAAGTTCTCTTTTGCCTTCCTGAGATTCATAAGATGTTCATCAGGACCTGCGTGCTCAATATTCGGATGAATCTGAACCATTTCTGCATTGAGATCATTGAATTCGGTTAATCTTTCATCCAGCTGTAATCTCTCAAGTTGAATTTGTTCCTCGAAAAGCGATCTGTAAATAATTGCTCCGGCTCCAAGTTCTTCAGCTTTTTTAAGATTATCCAGGTCCGTTACCAGATTGGAAGCGCCTAAAATAATGGGGTTATTCAGTTCGATCCCCATGTAACTTGTTTTGAGTTTATTCATGAATGTAAATTTATTAGTATCATTCTACATAGTCCTTCTCAAGATCATTATGATCATCACCACCTAAGCTGTAATAGTTATTCTCTTCATCTTCACTTCCTGTAATTTCAAGCTCATTATCCGGTTCCGACCCGGTAATATCCTGATCGTTTCCTGTCATAAGAAGCACCTCAGGTTCCGCTTTTGATTGCATTGTTTCCAGAAAAAATAACCCTGCAACAACTCATTTCAGGGTTTAAGATTAAACAAACTCATATCTTTCATTGTTCATTATTATTATTTATTATTTAACAGCAAAGAATTCTAAAAACCGATACAACAGTTGGGATTATTTTTATGAATTGCCTTTCTTTAATTGAATGATTTTATACCTGATGAGCCTGACATTATTTCTTCATTTTCGATTTAATTTCTTATAAGCAGTACTAAGTCTGTTAATTATTATATTTGTATTCAGTAAACTTCAAAAATCATATATTTAATACTGTTTATTGTTTAATTAATGAAGTAATAATTACATTCAACACTCTGTAAATTATGTTGTTGGTACAAGATATTACTTTCTGGCCTTTTATTGTTTTCGCGTTTATAGTAATTTCTCTGATCGGAATAATGATAGGCCTTTCCTGGGTGCTTGGAGAGAAGCATAGGGAGAAAACCACGGATGAACCTTATGAGTCAGGGATACCACCGACCGGCGATGCACGACTTCGATTTTCTTCCGGTTTTTATATAATAGCAATGTTCTTCGTAATTTTCGACCTTGACGCTGCATTTATCATGCTGTGGGCGGTCTCTTTCCGCGAACTCGGACTTGCCGGTTATATAGGAATATTGATATTCATAGGACTGCTTGTGATACTATTGATTTATGAACTCAGTATCGGAGCTCTTGACTTTGGACCAAACGGAAAGAAAATACTGCAGTATAAAAACAGGATTAAAGAATAACTCCGATGATAAAATCCAATGACAGATACCCCGGACAGGAAATGGGAATTAACGATGATGCTATTCGCAGATCGGTATTGATGGGCAAACTTGATGATATGATCTCCTGGGGAAGAAAGAACTCAACCTGGCCATTTGGTTTTGGCCTTTCGTGCTGTTTTGTAGAAATGGCTACTGCCCTTACCAGCCGGTATGATATTGCAAGGTTTGGAGCAGAGGTGATTCGTAATACCCCGCGTGAAGCAGATGTTATGGTTATTGCAGGTACTGTGTTCCTTAAAATGGCTCCGATAATACAAAGGTTATATGAGCAGATGATGGCTCCAAGATGGGTTATATCAATGGGATCGTGTGCAAATTCGGGTGGAATGTATGATATATACAGTGTTGTTCAGGGGGTTGACAAGTTTTTGCCTGTTGATGTTTATGTTTCCGGCTGTCCTCCTCGTCCTGATGCGTTTCTTGAAGGATTGCTTTTACTCCGCGAATCAATTGGGAAAGAGGAGCGTCCGTTCAGCTGGGTTATCGGACCCCAGGGAATTCATAAAGCTGAAAAGATTTCCATACGGGATAAAAAAATGGCAGAAAGATCAAAGATGACTACAATCCGTCCAATGAATGAAATCTGACACACTTTTAATTGTTTCAATAAACTGATGAGCCGGGACGATCACGATATAATTTCTGAAATAAGATCTAAGTTTGGTGAGAATACCATTGTGTATCAACAGCAGACCAAAGATGGTACTCCAACCATATGGACAGAGAGGAATAATCTGATACAGGTTTTAAAACATCTGAAAAACGAAATCACTCTTCCTTTTCAGATGCTTTACGATCTGACCTGTATCGATGAAAGGACACGAACCAAACGCGATGGTCAGCCCGCCAGTGATTTTTCCGTTGTCTACCATCTCACCTCCTTTGAAAGGAATCAGGATGTCAGAATAAAAGTGGCTCTGAAAAACAATGATATAAATATCCCAAGTATAACAACTATATGGGAATCAGCCAACTGGTATGAACGTGAAGTATTTGACATGTTTGGTATTAACTTTATAGGCCATCCAAGACTGACAAGAATACTGATGCCAAAGTCATGGAAGGGACATCCCTTAAGAAAAGAACACCACGCCAAAGCTACGGAACTGGATCCTTTTGTTCTGACAGACAGTATACGGGATGAAGAGGAAGCAAATCTAAAATTCAATCCTGAAGAATACGGGCTCAACACAAAGAGCGAAGATAGTGATTTCATGTTTCTAAATATCGGACCTCAGCATCCTGGTACACATGGTCTGCTGAGACTAATAGTTCAATTGAACGGGGAAGATATTGTAAACATAATTCCTGATATAGGGTATCATCACCGCGGAGCTGAAAAAATGGGAGAAAGACAATCGTGGCATACTTTTATTCCCTACACCGATCGTATAGATTACCTTGGGGGTGTTATGAATAATCTGGCTTACCTTCTCTCTGTTGAAAAACTGGCCGGCATTGAACTGCCCAACAGGGCGCAGGTGATCCGTATAATGATGAGCGAACTTTTCCGGATTGCCAGCCATCTGGTCTGGTTAGGGACATTCGCTCAGGATATGGGTCAGATGTCACCCGTATTTTACGCATTCAATGACCGGGAACGAATCTTCGATATAGTTTCCGCAATCACCGGTGCCAGAATGCATCCATCCTGGTTCAGAATTGGCGGTGTTGCTCATGATTTGCCGGATGGTTGGGATAAGATAATGCAGGTTTTTGTCAATTATTTGCAAAAGAGACTTAAAGAATTTGACAGCATTGTTATCAGGAACAGAATTTTTAAATCACGAACAATAGGTATTGGGGTGTATACCACTCAGGAGGCCATAGAGTGGGGAATTACCGGTTCAGGACTCAGGGCTACAGGCTATGACTGGGATTACCGGAAGAAAAGGCCTTACTCGGGCATTGAGAAATTTGAATTTGATATCCCTTTGGGGAAAAATGGTGACTGTTACGACAGGGCTCTTGTTCGCATGGAAGAGATGCGTCAGAGCCTGAGAATTATTCAGCAGTGTATAAATAACATGCCTACGGGTCATTACATGTCAGATCATCCTCTTGCTATTCCGCCAAGAAAAGATAAAACCATGACAGATATAGAAACGCTTATTACTCATTTTGTTGGCGTTTCCTGGGGTCCTGTGATACCCGCAGGAGAGGCAATGGTCCCAATTGAAGCAGCTAAGGGAAGCAATGGATATTATCTTATAAGTGATGGGAGCTCATCCTCATACCGTTCGAGAATACGAACCCCGTCTTTTCCTCATATGCAGATGTTGCCATTTATCACCAAAGGATACACAATACCTGATCTGCTGGCAATTCTGGGCGCTATGGATTATGTTTTAGCTGATCTTGACCGTTAAGGAGAAAGGGAAAAGTAATAAGATATAAATAGAATGACAAAAGATTGCTTCGCTTCGCTCGCAATGACCGCACAATTAATCAGGTTCTGATTTTAAAGAGAATTGAAAACGCGAAAGGTGGAACGAGAAACAAGTAACCAACAACCAGGAACTAGCAAAAAATTAAATAACAATGCTGACTGAAGAGGAAAAAAAGGAGATACAGAAAGAGGTTAAACAATATCCATACCCTGCAGTGGCGTGTATCGATGCATTAAAGATCGTTCAGCAGCATCGCGGATGGATATCAGATGAGTCTGTGAAGGATATTGCCCAGGTGTTGAGAATCTCCAGTGAAGAGGTAGATAGTGTTGCGACATTTTATAGCAGGATCTACCGTAAACCTGTCGGCAGAAATGTAATACTTATCTGCGACAGTGTAAGTTGCATGATAATGGGATATGAATCGCTTTACCAGTACATATCAAAAAAACTTGGTATCAGCTTTGGAGGTACATCATCCGATGGACGGTTCACGCTTCTCCCAATCTCATGTCTTGGTGATTGTGATAATGCACCTGTAATGATTGTCAACAATGATCACTTCAACAGGCTGACCATAGAAAAGATAGATGAATTACTTGAGCATTATAAATAGTAGAAAATGGAAAGGCCTCTAACCAAATATATTACCCCTGGCTCTAAAGCTTATAATCTGGAAGATTACAAAAAGGTTGGTGGCTATGCCGGTCTAAAGAAAGCGATGAAAAATATGACACCGGCTGAAGTGACTAGCCTCGTAAAAGGTTCAAATTTACTCGGAAGAGGTGGCGCTGGTTTTCCCACTGGTGTAAAGTGGAGCCTTGTACCGATGAATGGCGACGATTCCAAACCAAAGTATCTTATATGTAATGCAGATGAAATGGAACCTGGCACCTTCAAAGACAGATATCTTCTAGAAGGTAATCCCCATCAGCTCATTGAAGGAATGATTATTTCGGCTTATGCTATACGGGCTGAAAAAGCATATATTTTTCTACGCTGGGCTTATAAGAAAGCAGAGTCTGGTCTTCGAACTGCAATCAATGAAGCTTATAAAGCAGGTTATCTTGGTAAAAATATTCTTGGATCGGGCTTTAACCTTGAATTACATGTACACTCAAGCGCCGGAAGGTATATCTGTGGAGAAGAGACCGCGTTGCTTAATTCTCTTGAAGGGAAGAGGGCATTACCACGCACCAAACCACCATTCCCGGCTGTCAGCGGTCTGTTTGGCAGACCAACTGTTGTAAATAATGTTGAAACCCTTTCCTGGATTTCACATATTGTGGAGAATGGTGCCGATTGGTTTAAAGGACTGAGCCTTACAGGCACTGGTGGTACAAAACTTTATGGAGTTAGTGGCAAAGTGAAAAATCCCGGGATATGGGAACTACCGCTGGGAATAACCATAAGGGAACTTCTTGAGGAGCATGCAGGGGGAATGGCAACCGGACACAAATTCAGAGGTGCATTGCCGGGTGGAGCCTCTACGGACTTTCTTATTGAAGAACATCTCGATGTTAAAATGGATTTTACAACTGTGGCCGCTGCAGGCAGCAGACTAGGAACCGGTACAATGATTGTACTTGACGATAAAACATGTCCGGTGGCATTTGTGCATAATGTCGAAAGATTCTTTGCTCTTGAAAGTTGCGGTTGGTGTACACCATGCCGCGAAGGTCTTCCCTGGGTTGAAAAGATGCTTGCTTCAATTGAAGAAGGCACAGGTAAAATGGAATACCTTGATCTTCTTAAATTTAATGCAAAATATATGGGTCCGGGTAATACATTCTGTGCTCATGCTCCGGGTGCTGCAGAACCTTTGCAGAGCGGGCTGAAATATTTTTATGATGATTTTGTAAAGCATATTACTGATAAAAAATGTCCCTGGAAGTAGCTATGGTAAAGATCAGTATAGAAGGGAAATATTATGAGGCAAAACCCGAGAAGAATCTTCTTGAGACCTGTCTTTCACTTGGAATAGATATCCCTCATTTCTGCTTTCATCCTGCCCTGGGTTCAGTAGGCGCCTGCAGACTTTGTGCTGTGAAAAAATTCAGGGATAAAGATGATGCAAAAGGTCGTATTGTAATGTCATGCATGGAGCCTGTAACAGAGGGATTGATTATTTCAATTGATGATCCGGAAGTAAAAGCATTCAGATCCTCTGTAATTGAGAGCCTGATGACCAACCACCCTCACGATTGTCCGGTTTGCGATGAGGGTGGAGAATGCCATTTACAGGATATGACCGTGATGACCGGACACATTTACAGACGATTTGATTTTCCAAAAAGGACTTATTACAATCAGGAGTTAGGACCTTTCATCAGTCACGATATGAACCGTTGCATACAATGCTACAGGTGTGTCAGATTTTACGGAGACTATGCAGGGGGGAAAGACCTTAACGTTTTTGCCTCCCGGAACCATGTTTATTTTGGAAGGCATGAGGATGGGCCCCTTGAAAATGAATTCAGCGGTAATCTGGTTGAGGTATGCCCTACAGGTGTATTCACAGATAAAACATTAAAAAAACATTTCACACGTAAATGGGATCTGTCAAACGCACCATCAGTATGTGTTCATTGCAGCATCGGATGTAATACCATAGCAAGTGAAAGGTATGGTTACCTGAGACGTATAATGAGCAGGTACAATGGAGCTGTCAACGGCTATTTCATTTGCGACAGGGGCCGGTTCGGATATGAATTTGTTAATGATGAAAAGCGGATAAAAACTGTACTGATCCATTCGAAAAACGAAATTGTACCGGAACCGGTAAATTACGAACAGCTGTTATCATGTCTTGATCAGTCACTTTCAAGGAACAAAAATATAATTGGAATCGGTTCTCCCAGAGCCTCACTGGAGTCTAACTTTGCACTGATGACTCTTGTTGGTAAAGAAAACTTCTGCCACGGCATTTCCAAAAAGGAGTACCTGATGACCAATACAATCAAAGAGTTTCTTCAGCATACTGGCATTCGAACTCCCTCGTTAAAACAAATTGAAAAAGCTGATGCAATTTTAGTTCTGGGTGAAGATCTGACCAATACGGCACCTATGATCGCACTCGCATTACGCCAGGCTGTACGAAATTTACCGAATGAGGTAGCAAAGGGAAAGGGGATTCAATTATGGAACGATGCGCCCGTACGAGAACTGGCACAGGATTCTAAAAGCCCTGTATTTATAGCCACTCCTTTCGGAGATTCTCTCGATGAAATTGCAGAAGACACCTTCAGGGCTTCAAACGGGGATATCGCCAGCTTAGGTTTTGCTGTTGCCCTGAAGCTTGACAAAAAAGCTCCGGAACTAAAATCCGATAAAAAAGATATAGAGAAACTGGCAGGGAAGATTGCATTTTCACTGAAAAATGCAAAAAATCCTTTGATAATATCAGGAGTGAGCAGCAACGATGATTCAATTTTAAATGCAGCTTTAAACATAGCAACCGCTCTCTCGTCAATCGGCTCAAAAGTTATGCTTAGTCTGGTTTTGCCTGAATGCAATAGTCTGGGACTGGCATTTTTTCCGGGTAAGTCATTTGAAGATGCTTTCCATCTAATTGAAAATAAAGAGATTGACACTCTGATAGTACTTGAAAATGACCTGTTCAGAAGAGCAGAAAAGGAATCAGTCAATAACCTGTTTAAAAAAATCAGACAGATAGTTGTTCTTGATCACCTTCCTAATAAAACCGCTCAGGCTGCCGATGTTTTGTTACCTGCTGCAACATTTGCCGAATCGGAAGGCACATTTGTGAACAACGAAGGACGAGCTCAACGTTTTTATAAAGCAATCGACAGTAAAAGCCAGGTGAAGGAAAGTTGGAGATGGCTAGGTGATTTTATAAAAATCAGGTATGGAAATAAGGAAGTTTTATGGAACAGGTTAGATGACATTGTTGAATCCATGGCCAATGAATTGCCGGTCTTTTCAAAATTAAAGAAATATAAACCTGGTGCAGATTTCAGAATGTTGAGCACAAAGATCCCTCGACAAACAATGCGTTTCAGCGGCAGGACTGCAATGAATGCCAATATTTCTGTTGCAGAACCAAAACTTTCTCAGGATCCTGATTCCCCGTTGGCATTCAGTATGGAGGGACAACAGGAGATGCCGTCTTCATCGCTGGTTCCATTTTACTGGATGCCCGGATGGAACTCCGTTCAGGCTATGTATGATTATGTGGATGAGCCTGGTGGTTCCATGAAGGGTGGTGATCCGGGAATCAGACTCATTGAATCAACTGAAGGGATAGAAAATACTTATTTTGGACAGGGATCTCAGAATAATGCAGCAGAGAAAGATGAATGGCATATTATTCCTATAAACCAGATTTTTGGTAGCGATGAGTTAAGTTCGGTTAGCTCTTCGGTGTTACAAAAAACGCCTGAGCCATTTGTGTTGATCAGTCAGAAAGATGCTGATATAATTAGCATTAATGATGGAGACTATGTACAACTTGAAATCTTAAAAGTCAAATTAAGAGTAAAAGTTAAGATTGATAGTAATATTATTCAGGGATTGGCAGGATTGTCAGTAAATTTACCAGGAATGCCGTTTATCAATATTCCGGGTACTGGTAAATTTCATAAACTATAACTTTTTGTTCATGAAATATGTCTTTATAATAGCAGGAGTACTTTTAATAACCCTGTCAATAGCAGCAGGCCTGATATGGGTTGAGAGAAGGCTTCTTTCTGTCTGGCAGGACAGGCTGGGGCCTAATCGTGTTGGTCCTTTTGGTCTTGGACAGGTTGTTGCCGATACAATAAAATTGTTTTTTAAAGAGGATTGGGTGCCTCCTTTTTCTGACCGGCCCGTTTTTATTCTGGCTCCGGGAATACTTATGATAACTATCCTTTTAACATTTGCAGTTGTCCCGTTTGGACCGAATTTCTATGTGTTTGATTCAAATATAGGTGTTTTATTTTTCCTTGGTAATTCATCACTGGGTGTTTACAGCATTGTTCTGGGTGGGTGGGCATCAAACAATAAATATTCATTGATTGGTGCGATGAGAGCATCAGCACAAATGCTAACCTACGAGGTTTTCATGGGTCTTTCACTAATGGGAGTGGTGATGATGGCAGATAGTTTTAGCTTTTGTAAAATAGTGGAAGCACAAAAAGGCGGATGGTTTTTTATTCCGCAGTTTATTGGTTTTATAGTTTTCTTTATTGCAGGTATTGCGGAAACACATAGGCTTCCCTTTGACATTCCTGAAGCGGAAGGTGAACTTATAGCCGGCTATCATTCGGAATACTCCGGAATGAAGTTCGGGATGTTTTTTGTTGGTGAATACCTTGGGATAACACTTATTTCAGCACTTATTTCCACATTGTTTTTCGGAGGCTGGCTGGGACCTTCATTTCTTCCCCCGGTGTTCTGGTTTTTATTTAAGACTTTCTTTTTCATTTGTGTGTTTATCCTGCTCAGGGCATCATTGCCCCGGCCAAGATATGATCAGCTGATGGAACTCGGTTGGAAGATTTTATTACCGTTGTCTTTGCTTAATCTTTTAATAACAGGTGCGATCCTGATATTTTTAAAATGATGTTTATTAATCAGATATAAACCTTTTATGATCAGTATTCTTCGCAGTATGTGGCTTGTTTTTCTTCACGTGTTTCACAAAAGAGAAACTGTGGAATACCCTGAAGTCAAACCATATCTTGCTCCACGTTACAGGGGAAGAATTGTACTTACGCGAGATGCTGAGATGAAAGAAAGATGCGTTGCATGTTATCTATGTGCTGTTGCATGTCCTGTAGACTGTATCTCACTTCAGGCAACAGAAGATGCAGATGGAAGGAGGTTCCCTGAATTCTTCAGGATCAATTTTTCAAGATGTATTTTTTGTGGTTTCTGTGAAGAAGCCTGTCCTACTTATGCTATTCAGCTTATACCCGATTTTGAGCTCGCGGAGTACAACAGGCAGAATATGGTTTACGAGAAGGAACATTTACTGATCAGTGGTGAAGGAAAATATCCAGGATATAATTTTTATAAAAATGCAGGTGTTAATGTAGGGGTTAAAGGAAAAGGGGAGGGTGATAATGAAGAGAAACCTGTTGATGTAAAAGACCTTTTACCTTAATTGAAATGCAGATAAAATGAATGTATTTTTTTATATAGCGGCGGTTGTGGCAATAATATCAACTATTATGGCTATTTCGGGAAGGAATGCCATTCATTCACTTCTTTATCTGATATTATCTCTTCTGGCGATTTCTGTGATTTTTTACCTTCTGAGTGCACCATTTATTGCAGCTCTCGAGGTAATAATCTATGCGGGTGCAATCATGGTACTCTTCATTTTTGTGACCATGATGCTGAACATAGGCATTGAAAGAGAAACTGAAAAGAAATGGCTTAAGCCGCGCATGTGGATCATTCCTTCAATACTGGCAGCTGTACTGCTGGTCAACCTGATCCTTGCATTAAAAAATGTAAAGTCAATTCAACCGGCTGAAGAAGCAATTTTGCCGAAGCAGGTAGGGATTTCATTGTTTTCAACCTATCTGCTTGGAGTCGAAATTGCAGCCATACTTCTTATGGCAGGTGTAATAGGAGCTTATCATCTGGGGAGTCAGAAGAAAAAAGTGAAACATCGTTTTCTTGAAATAAATTAAAAATATGCTTACAGTTCCCGTCGAAACACAAATATTATTTGCAGGAATTATTTTTTTTCTGGGACTGATTGGATTGATTGTTCGCAGGAATATGATATTTATGCTGATGTCAATCGAGGTCATGTTTAACAGCGCAGGACTGGTATTTATTATTGCAGGCACTCACTGGAAACAACCCGATGGTCAGGTGATGTTTATTTTTATACTGGCAGTAACAGCTGTTGAAGTATCTATAGCTCTTGCTTTGATCCTGCAGGTTTACCATCACTTTAAAACGCTTGATGCTGATGCGATTAATAATTTGAAGGATACTAATTAATTTGCCCCCCAATCCCGCAAGGCGGGACTAATACAGTGCTCGCAAGGAAGGCTTGACTTGGCGGCTCTGAATTAATCCCCCTTTAGGGGATGGCCGCTAAGCGGCCAGGGGGTACTAAGGGTCATTAAAAAATTTAAAATAGAATGTCAACTCTTATTGCCCTGATACCTGCCATCCCTTTTCTGAGCTTCCTGATACTGGCTCTGTTTGGACATAAACTTAGCCGGAAAATTGCAGGTATTATCGGGGCCGGATCAGTTGGTATTGTTGCCATATTTACATTTATAATCGCTATATGGTTTTTCAGATCATTGCCTGAGGTCAAATCTTATTCAGTTAATGTATGGGAATGGATAAAAGCAGGTAATCTGAAGGTCGACATATCATTCAGTCTGGATTCCCTTTCTCTTGTTTTCTGTTTCGTTATCACTTCCGTTGGATTTCTGATTCATGTTTATTCAATCGGGTTCATGGCGAAAGATGAAGGATTCACAAGGTTTTTTGCATATATGAATCTCTTCATCGGCTCAATGCTGGTACTTGTATTGGCTGACAATGTTTTACTGATGTACCTTGGATGGGAAGGAGTCGGTTTATGTAGCTATCTGCTTATCGGTTTCTGGTATAAAGAGAACGCGAACGGATATGCCGCCCGAAAAGCGTTTATCATAACCCGTGTCGGGGATACTGCAATGATAATCGGCATTTTTATCCTGTTTGTGAATTTTGGTACTGTTAATATTAACGAACTGATGCAACATGCATCTGAAAAATGGGTTGCAGGTTCTACAATGGCAGTTCTGACAGCTGCACTTTTACTTGGAGGGGCATTGGGAAAGTCAGCCCAGCTACCTTTGCAGACATGGCTTCCGGATGCCATGGCAGGTCCGTCTCCGGTGAGTGCTCTCATACATGCAGCAACGATGGTTACAGCAGGTGTCTATCTGATTGCCCGTACACATATACTATTCAGTCTTGCTCCAGTTGTACAGGCTGCAATAGCGATAATTGGAGCATTGACCTTACTTCTTGCAGGGTTTAGCGCCCTGGCTCAACACGATCTTAAAAGAATTCTTGCTTATTCAACAATCAGTCAGATTGGCTATATGTTTCTGGCTCTGGGTATCGGAGCATGGTCGGCCGCCGTATTTCATTTCATGATACATGCCTTTTTCAAAGCTCTTCTTTTCCTTGGTGCAGGTGTTGTAATTCTGGTTCTGAATGAAGAACACGATATTTTCAAAATGGGCGGTCTCAGAAAAAAAATGCCGGTTGTCTTTTATACCTTTCTTATTGGCTCCGCCTCACTTTCTGCGCTTCCTCTTATAACTGCAGGCTTCTACAGTAAGGATCAGATTTTATGGTATTCATTTTCATCACAAACAGGAAATATAATATTATGGCTTGCAGGAATAACAGGAGCTTTACTCACGGCGCTTTATTCTTTCAGAATGATTTTCATAACATTCTACGGCGAAGCTAAAACCCAGCCCACATTCCTTCCGGGCAAACTTATGACCGTCCCATTAATTATCCTTGCTGTGTTATCGCTGGTCGGGGGATTTGTTGAACTGCCGGCATCAATCGGTAATATTCATCTGTTTTCAAACCTGGTTGACAATACCTTACCTTTGGTAACTACTAAACCGGGAGCAAGTGGTGAATTGCTATTTCAGGCACTTTCTGCCATTATAGCACTCTCAGGAATATATTTTGCTTACCTGATATACTTCAAAAATTCATCCCTGTCAGAACCTTACAGTCATAGCGGTATAAACAAATTCTTTGAAAAAGGATGGGGATTCGACAAACTTTATGATACTCTTTTTGTAAAACCAATTGTCTGGCTTTCACTTATTGATAAAAATGATTTTTTTGACCTTTGGAACATTGGACTATCAAGGCTTACGCTTTTATTCAACAGGCTTCTCAGTATAACCCAGAACGGGAAAGTAAGATGGTATTTGTTGTCCTTCACTATTGGTATTGCGATAATATTGACTTATATGCTTTTTAAATGATACTCATTTATCTTATAGTTATCTTATTAACGGGAGCTTTTCTTGCATGGTCTACGGGAAAAAGGAACCCCATGTGGTCCCGTATAATTTCGCTGGCAGCATTGTCTGTTGATCTGATAATTATCATTCTGTTTGTATTGCAATCGATCCCATCGGGAAAAGACTGGTTGATTGAAATTAAATTCAGCTGGATTCCTCAATTCGGAATAGGAATGCATCTTGCTCTTGATGGACTTAGTCTCGTCATGCTTATTTTAACATTATTCCTCGGCATAATTTCAATTATCATTTCATGGAAAGAAATTGATTCAAAGGTTGGCTTCTTTCATTTCAATCTTCTTCTTATCCTGGCAGGAATTACAGGAGTGTTTCTTTCGCTTGACCTGTTCCTTTTTTATTTCTTTTGGGAGCTAATGCTGGTACCGATGTATTTTTTGATTGGTATATGGGGTCATGAAAAAAGAACCGCTGCTTCTAATAAGTTCTTTCTTTATACACAGGCAAGCGGTCTGCTTATGTTTATCTCCATTATAGCTTTATATTTTGTTCATGGCAATTCAACCGGGCTCTACACATTTGATTATTTACAACTTCTGGGAACCGCAATGCCTGAATCAACTGCTATGCTAATAATGTTGGGCTTCCTGGCAGCATTTCTTGTGAAACTTCCTGTTGTACCTTTGCATAACTGGTTGCCTGATGCTCATACTGAAGCACCAACTGCAGGAAGTCTCATTCTTGCTGCATTACTTTTAAAAACAGGAGCTTATGGCCTTCTTCGGTTTATAGTCCCATTATTTCCATCTGCATCTTTGACCTTTGCACCGATTGGAATGTTACTTGGTGTTTTAGGTATTTTATATGGAGCCAAACTTGCATTTGCACAAACTGATCTTAAACGACTTGTAGCATATACAAGTGTCAGTCATATGGGATTTGTAATCCTGGGAGTGTTTTCATTTAATGAATTGGCTTACCAGGGAGTTGTTATTCAGATGGTTGCACATGGAATAAGTACCGGGGCACTGTTTATATTAGTAGGACAACTGCATGAACGTATTCATACACGGGATATTAATAAAATGGGAGGGCTCTGGGAAAAAGCCCCGGTTATGGGTGCTATAGGGCTTATCTTTTCAATGGCATCATTGGGATTACCCGGATTAGGAAATTTTATAGCTGAACTTCTTATACTGATCGGAGCGTTTAAAGCAAATATACTTATGTCGTGTCTGGCAAGCCTTGGACTTATTGCTGCAACAATATATTCTTTGCGGATCGTTCAAAAGGTCTTTCTCGGAAATAAGAATACCGACTGGAAGATGAATGATCTGACTCTCCGTGAAAAAGTAGTTTCAGCTTCATTGGTTATTGCTATCCTCTGGCTCGGACTGTTTCCAAAACCTGTGCTGGATACAGCAAAGCCTGCCATTTTAAAAACTTTGAATAAACAAAAAGAGATAGCCTTCCAGAATCCTGAAAGTAACTCTGAGAAAATTCTTTGTGATCCTTTGTGCAATCCTTTGTGTGCCTTAGTGGTAAGAAAAAATTCATTTAACCACAAAGGAACACAAAGTAGAACACAAAGTAACACAAAGGAAGAACCGGATAATTAATGCCTTTGAAGTATGACTGAAAGAGACTTTTTGTGTTTAACTCCGTTTCTCATTATTGCAATTGCCCCCGTAGTGATTATGGTGGTGGTATCCGTACTTAGAAATTATAAGGTTGTTTATGGATTTTCTGTTCTGTCATTATTAGCTGCTTTCAGTTCAATATTCTTTGTTTTACCATCAATTCCACATACAATTGAGCCATTATTAATTCTTGATGTTTACAGCATGTTTTTCCTTGGAATAATTATCATTTCCGCCTTACTGGTTACTTTTCTTTCTTATGATTATATAAAAAGGCTCGAAGGAGTGAGAGAAGAATACTATATAATTATCTTCACTTCAACACTCGGAGCAGCATTGCTGACTGTGGCAAATCATTTCGTACTCTTTTTTCTGGGTATTGAAACACTGAGCATTTCATTGTATATACTAATAGCCTTCCAAAGATCGAAAACCAATTCAATCGAGGCCGGAATTAAATATCTGATACTGGCTTCTGTATCTTCTGCATTTTTATTATTTGGTATGGCCCTTATTTACACTGCCTTCGGTACAATGCAATTTGGTGAAATTGTAGCAGCACTTGTCATACACGAACCCTTATCGCCACTTGTTTTATCCGGTTTCGGAATGATGATGGTTGGTATAGGTTTTAAGCTTGCATTAGTACCGTTTCATATGTGGACACCTGATGTCTACCAGGGAGCGCCGGCCCCCGTTTCTGCATATATTGCCACAGTTTCAAAAGGAGCGGTAATGGCAATTCTGATTCGATTCTTCTTTATTCTTAAGGGGTTCAGCAACCAGTACTTATTTGTTGCAATTTCAGGTATCGCCATACTTTCAATGTTTGTGGGAAACATACTGGCAATCAGGCAGAAGAATATAAAAAGGTTATTAGGTTATTCATCTATCGCAAACATGGGATATCTGATAATAATATTATTGACAGGCAGCAACAAAGGAGTTCAGGCTTCAATTTTTTATCTTATTTCATATTTTTTTACTACAATTGGGGCATTTGGAGTGATATCGCTTCTTTCAACAAACGAATATGAGGCTGAAAAAATAGAAGATTTTAAGGGACTTTTCTGGAAAAGACCCTGGGTAGCAATGGTCTTTACTCTTTCACTGCTATCATTGGCAGGGATACCGGTGACTGCCGGATTCATTGCAAAATTCTATGTTATTCTCGAAGGAATGAAAGCAGGACTCATGGTACTCATTATTTCAATGATAATCAACAGTGTAATAGGATTATATTATTACCTGAGAATTATTACCACCCTTTTCTCAACCGCAAGTGAAACTAAACTGCCTGAAATTTCTTTCTTCGGAAATATTACTCTTGCCATAATAGCAGTCAGCATATTACTATTAGGAATTTATCCTGGTTGGCTGATTGACATAATAGTCAGATCTGTTAAATTATGACCATGAAATAGTAATTTTACTGCTCATTTTTAATTTTCTGATATATGACTATCAGGAATGAATAATACTAGACTAAATCATTTATCGTTCTGAATGACTCATCCCCCCGACCCCCTTTCCTTGCAGGCAAAAGAAGGAGGAGTGCAGTGTTTTGCCCCTCTTTGTGAAGCAGCTACCCTTTATACACATCTCTAGTGGTTGGTAGCAGATTATAATACTTTTATTTACAAAT
>OCZT010001124.1_pt1 | contig 27617 bp, 27 predicted proteins | sample 1539031 | NCBI WGS metagenome assembly OCZT01 (sample SAMEA3539308, study PRJEB22396) | soil metagenome | biome: tundra; feature: field; material: soil | place: USA | collected 2010-05 | depth 0.15 m | reverse complement strand
CCCCCTCCGTAAATCTTACCAAGAAAATTAGTTATATCGATATCATGGCTCAAACTCATAGCCGGCCCCCCATCAGTACCGGCAGATAAAGTATCATCACCATGTCCACCGTTACCACCCAGCCCATAGATCGACCCATTATTGATTAAATTGAGAGTGGTACCTGTTGCCCAACCGGTACCAGTTGAAAATGCAGGAGTACTAGTGGAACCACTTGATACGATGACACCAGCTTTGATCAGAATATTAAGGGTCACCATCCCACCTGGGCTACCAGCTAAGGTGAAAAGATTAACGTTGTTAGTATTCGATGAGATCGTTATCCATTTTTCACCCGAGACACCTAAGAGTGCTTGTTGGGTAGCCGTCATGATATATTTGATCCGCTGATAATCCATCTCGTTGATGCCACCTTTATTATCGTAGCGACCCCTGATGCCAAAAGAGTTCTTGAACCTGTAAGAGTGGTGCCGATTAACAGCATCTGGTCGGTAGTGATCGCGATCGTGATGGTGCCCGCCAAGGTGTCATTGATAAAGGTAATAGAAGAACCTATAGGGTAAGCGACACTCCCGTTAGCTGGAATCGTCCAAGTTCTTGCAGTAGTATCAGCGGATGGGTGATAAACGTGTTTACCAGAATCAGCTAACACTAATGTATAATCAGCACTTTGGCTGTCCTGAGGAATCTCAAGATATCCTAATGAAGCTCCTGAATAACCAGAAACTCCGTTGGTACCGGAATAACCACTAACACCATCCGTGCCAGCGCCAGAGTAACCCGAAATTCCACTAGTACCCGACCAACCTGAGGTACCTGAAGCTCCGTTAATTCCCGAGACACCAGAAACTCCGTTGGTACCTGAATAACCACTGGAAGCTGCTGCTCCGTTAAGACCTGATACTCCTGAAGTACCGTTAGCACCTGACCAACCGGAGATACCAGAATTGCCTGAATATCCTGATATCCCAGAAGGAGAGAAGGTTGCGAGAATATCTGAAAGTAATTGCGTTGTCATTATGTTAACCCTGTTCCGTTAATGATCCACCGAGTGGATGTCATCTTAAGAGCTGTCGCAATACCGTTAGCTGCAAGAGTTCTGCTTCCTGTTGTACCCGCACCAGCCAAGATCATCGTGTCTGAAGTGATCGCGATAGTAATAACTCCCCCTGAAGTATCATTTACGAATGTTAGACAAGCGCCGATCGGATATGCGACACTCGCATTTGCAGCAATTGTAAATGTTCTTGCAGTAGTATCAGCAGACGGGTGATAAACGTGTTTGCCGTCATCTGAAATCACCGTCGTATAATCAGCAGATTGACTATTTTGAACTACGTCAATTGTCGCACCAGAAATACCTGATATACCAGACCAACCAGATGCTCCGTTAGTACCAGACCAACCGGAAATACCCGATGCTCCGTTGGTACCTGATAAACCAGAATTTCCTGAGTATCCAGATTTTCCTGATGTACCCGACCAACCTGAAGTAGCTATACCTGATGCGCCAGACCAACCTGAGGTACCTACACCCGAAGCACCCGACCAGCCTGAAACTCCACCTGTTGGTCCTGTAGCACCGGAGTAGCCCGAAAGTCCTCTAGCCCCTGTCGTGGCTGTAACCTGCCAAGTTCCCTCAGAGTAGATCAACTCGACAGTTAACCCTGTCATATTGAGAATAAGATCAGCAGCATTCCCCTCGATCGTCGAGCCGTTTGCACCGATCGTTAAGTTATTAGTAACCCAGTTTCCCCCGTCTGTAACGACGATATATGCACCGGTGGAAGGACCAGCAGGAAGATTGATGGTAAAGATACCCGCAGTAGTATCGGCGATGATGCGATCATCTGCTAAAGCCAGATAATATGCGATCTTATATTTCCACGGAGTTAATGCACCTGGAATTCCCGATGTACCCGACCAACCGGAAATACCGGATGTCCCCGAAGTACCAGACTCACCCGACCAACCAGAGATCCCAGATATACCCGACGTACCAGATATGCCACTCCAACCGGAGATACTTGAATAACCGGAGATACCTGATGTACCTGAATATCCTGATGTACCATCTATCCCAGACCAACCAGAAGTTCCTGATGTACCTGAATAACCTGATTTACCACTAAATCCTGAAATTCCAGAACCACTTACTCCTGACCAACCCGAGACACCTGAAGTCCCGTCTATCCCTGAGATACCTGACCAACCAGAAGTACCTGATAAGCCTGACCAACCACTGATACCAGAAGTTCCGCTCCAACCGGAGACGCTTGAATAACCGGAGATGCCTGAAGTTCCACTCCAACCGGAGATACTTGAATAACCGGAGATGCCTGATGTTCCGGAAGTACCAGACTCACCTGACCAACCAGATGTACCACTGATACCAGAAGTACCTGAGATACCTGACCAACCACTGATACCAGATGTTCCGCTCCAACCTGATGTACCGGAAGTTCCAGAGGTACCCGAAGCCCCCGACCAACCGGATATACTTGAATAACCGGAGATACCAGAAGCACCCGACCAACCAGAGATGCTTGAATAACCTGAAGTACCAGAAGTACCTGAGAAACCAGAGGTTCCTGAAAATCCAGAGATCCCCGAGTCACCATAAGCTCCAAGTTCACCTGAAAACCCAGAGGTGCCAGACAAACCTGAAGTACCAGAAGTTCCGCTCCAACCTGACGTCCCAGAGGTTCCTGAAGTACCGCTCCAGCCAGAGGTACCTATTCCGCTCCAGCCAGAGGTACCTATTCCGCTCCAGCCAGAGGTACCTATTCCGCTAAATCCAGAAATGCCTGATCCGCTAAATCCTGAGATACCAATCGGGCCTTGAAGAGGACCTGTATCTGTCCAACCACCGATGCCATCTGAAAACCATCCATGTCCTGTATCTAAGGTGACCCACAAATCACCTTGTAAAGCTCCACCTGGTAAAGCAGCAAAGTTAGCAACAGAACCTTTAAGCGTAATAGAAGTACCATCTTGACCCGACCAGCCAGATGTTCCTGAGATGCCAGATGTTCCGCTCCAACCAGAAGTACCGGAAGTTCCAGAGGTACCCGAAGCACCCGACCAACCAGAAACACCGGATGTGCCTGAATAACCTGAAGTACCAGAAGTACCGGACGTGCCTGAATAACCGGAGATACCAGAAGTTCCCGAAATACCAGAAGTACCAGAAGTACCTGACCAACCAGAGGTTCCTGAAGTACCGCTCCAACCTGAAGTACCGGAAGTTCCAGAGGTACCCGAAGCACCTGATTCTCCTGACCAACCGGAGATACCGGAAATTCCTGAAAATCCAGAGATACCTGATCCGCTAACACCTGACCAACCTGAAGTACCGGAAGTTCCCGAAATACCAGAAGTACCAGAAGTACCTGACCAACCAGAGGTTCCTGAAGTACCGCTCCAACCTGAAGTACCGGAAGTTCCCGAAATACCCGAAGTACCTGAATAACCGGAGATGCCTGAAGTACCAGAAGTTCCCGAAATACCCGAAGTACCTGATTCTCCTGACCAACCTGATATGCCACTCCAACCTGAAACACCCGATGCGCCAGAAGTTCCCGAAATCCCAGAAGTTCCCGAAATCCCAGAAGTCCCCGAAGCTCCTGACCAACCACTGGTACCTGAGATACCAGAAGTTCCAGAAATGCCTGAAGTACCCGAAGCACCTGACCAACCGGAAACGCCAGAAGTACCTGATGCACCACTCCAACCGGAGATGCTTGAATAACCGGAGATGCCTGAAGTTCCCGAAATACCAGAAGTACCAGAAATACCTGACCAACCGGAGGTTCCTGAAGTTCCGCTCCAACCGGAGATACCTGATCCGCTAAAACCTGATGTTCCAGACCAACCTGAAACCCCTGAAGTACCGCTCCAACCGGAGATACTTGAGTAACCGGAGATACCTGATGTACCGGATACACCTGACCAACCTGAACAACCGCTAATTCCTGAAGTACCGGAAGTTCCCGAAATACCCGACGTACCAGAAGCCCCAGACCAACCGGATATACCAGAAGTGCCAGATGTTCCACTCCAACCTGATACACCTGAACCACCGATTATACCGTCGATACCTGAATAACCAGAAATGCCTGAAGTTCCGCTCCACCCTGATTTACCGCTTGTTCCCGACCAACCGGAGACACCGGAGATACCAGAAGTACCTGATACACCCGACCAACCTGAGATGCTTGAATATCCCGACTCACCCGACCACCCCGAAACTCCTCGGGGACCCATCGACGAGATTAGAGTTATGTTTTTCATGTTAAGGTAACTTCACGGATGATCGAGCAAGCTCCTTGCACGAGGCGGGTTGCTGTTCCGGCGATAGAGGTGATCTCGAGGTCGTACACGCAATCTAAGGTATCAGCGTCTCCGACATAGTGAAGAGGAGTCGTGTCTGCAGGAGTGAATGAAACGATGATCGTACCTGCAGTTGGGTCACCTTCATCAAAGGTGATATTCCCTAGCGTCGTCGAAGCAGAAAGAAGCGCCGGCTTATTGTAGTCCGGACGCACTTGCATAGCTACCGAGTAATCTGTAAGATCCATCGGTGTTAACGGGTCGGTATTGAGATTAACTGAGATTGACCATCTGAAGGAAGTCCCTTGGTCAATCGAAATGTCGTAAATGGCTGCCACTGAGAGGTCTCCTCATCTAGAGGATATTTATCAGTAGCGGTAGTTTAGTTGTTAGGCGGAACTGGCCAAGTGATATGACCGGTAAAATCCATGTCACGAAGAGCTTTTCGATACGATACCCATCGTTTTTGGGTTGCAACTGGGACATCTAGAAGCTGTGTCCAATCAGATGCTGTCAACAGAACATTTCGTCTAATTCTTGGGTCACTACCGGCTTGTTTAAGATTGATCTTCATTTGTTTCTCATCAGACAAGACTTACATTTTCCACAAGGTTGCCCTTTGACAGGTAATTGACAACTAAAGGTAAGAGGAGCGAGGTCGTCAAGGTATACCATGTGCTGTTTCTTCGTGAGGTGAAGATGAGGGATATTAGGAGCTACCTCTTCCGGTATCATGTCCATCCACATTGCTATATTATATACGACCTTTTCACGTCGACGCCATTCTTCTTCCCAATCTTCAGCACAAAGTCCTTGGTACATTCTCACTGAATTAGTGGCCTTCATCAACATCGGTATCATCGCGATCTGCCAATAAACATCAATTACTTGCCACGGCATCTTGAGAGTTATTTCAAAAAATTTGAACGGTCGAATCTCTTGAAGACGAGGAACCAGTAAGTTTAATGCTTTTTTCTCCTCCTCAGCTTTTCCATATCCGTTTGGGACGTAGATGAAGACAGCAGTGATCGGGTCATCGGTCAGTTCTAATAGATACTTTGTAATCGAGGTACTCTCGACTCCACCTGATAGCATAATCAAGGTTTGATGAGGAATGGGTGTCTCTTGCCCCTGAGCACGAAGGTTTAATTTCATGCTACTGTAACTACCTTACTATAAAATTTGTAAGGAAAAAGGTCAATCTCTACGAGGTATTCTCCCGGAAATTCAGCAGTAATTGTCAAAGAACCATCAGTTATCTCTTCCTGAACAGGGTTTACCCCGACTTTATTTAAAAGACGGATGCCGACCGAAGTTGGGTTAGGTAGTTCAGACAGTATCGCTTCATCGATGCCGTTTGCCTTGATGGTTGTCTTGTTCCATGAAGCAGGTAGTTCTGGACGTTCGGTTAATACATCTTCTAGATAATACCAATTTTCATCGGAATCGATTCTATCAGAAGTTACTCTTTGTTGCTCTGAATGAATGATGATTTGATAATGCTCTTCATCAGGAACGCTCCCCCGAGAGTTGATTCTACCTGAAGCTATATCGTAAATGATGTAATTCATTATTTTATTATCTCATCGAAGCAGTTGCGATAATTGAAGTATTCATGACAGCTTGAGCGGGTGAAACATACAAGGCATAAGTCCAAGTCCCAGCACCAGGTACATCAACGAAGGTGGTAGAAAAATGACCGGTAAACATATAACTACCACCAAACGAACCTAAATTCTGAAAAGATTGATATAGTTGATAACCTCCAACCGAATATCCGCTCTGACGATAGATAGAAAAATAGACCGGGGTAGGAGTATATCCACCTGATTCACCCCCGTCGTAATTCCCGATACAGACATAATCAGCACAAATATTTATGATGACAGAAGATGATGACCCTGCTGTCGGAATGATCATGGTAACAGCATTAGGATATCCACCGCCTGACATTCCTTGTGCTCCATTTGTAAAGCTGTTTAGCGGGATAGTAATTGCGTTACCCCGAACATTGATGGTATCAACGGCGTTAATCGCGGTAGCGGTTAATGTCCCGGAGAAAGTCCCAGAAGCTGCATTTAGTGCTCCAGCAAAAGTAGCATCTCCGGTAGTTCCATCTAAAACGAAGGTACAGGTATAACCTGGGCTCTTGTAAGCTACAAGCCCCTTGGCCGTTATTCCTATACCGTATCCACCAGCATAACTACCGTCACTGTACCAATTTAAAGTACCGGTTGCTATTCCCCCTGCCCCTGCTAAGACATTACGTGCGTTACTGTTTAATTTTGTGGTTAACGCTGTTGTCGCGGCAGCAGCAGCAGTGGTAGCAGCATTAGCAGCAGTGGTAGCAGCAGAGGCTGCAGTTGCAGCATTGGTAGCAGTTGTTCCTACACCAGATATCGCATTATTGGTTGTGGTATCTGATTGATTTTTAGTTGCGTCCAAGGCACCTGTGTAACCTAGTCCCCCGATAGTGACAGTACCTCCACCTGCTCCGCTCAACGTACCGTTGGCACCTAGAGTGACCGATGAGTTAGCGATCGCAGCTGACGGAGTTCCTGACAGACCGTTATAGTTAGCCGTTGTTGCTGCTACCCCGATAGCATTATTAGTGGTAGTGTCTGATTGATTTACCGTCGCACCTGAGGTATACGGGTTAATCTGACTTTGGATAGAAGCACCTGCATTTAAGATAAGTGCACCACCTGAAGTATAGATCGAGAGCCCGTTGGCGTTAATCTGACCCGCAGTTAACTTACCGGTGATAGTTGCTGCCGGAACAGATAACGTTAAACCGTCCCATGTAAGTCCAGAAACTCCTGTACCGAGACTAAACTTATAATAGCCACCACTATAACCTAAGAAGAAGCCAGTACCGGTACCGTATGAAGTTTGGCCACCTTGGATCTGGCCAGTAGTAGCCATCGTCAAGAGCCCGTTCACCGTTAAGCCCCCGGTGTTAACCGTGATAGCCGAGAGGGATCCAACCTTCAAAGAACTGATAAAGGGGACGCCCCAGACAGAGAGACCTGTTGAAGGGTCATAGATCCCCATCGTTTGATAAAGCGTTTGATTAGCGCTAAAAGCTGGAGGGTTCCAATACCACCATTCAGCCATCCCCCAAGTATTATATTGTGGGAGTGTTTTAGGTGTTCCTAACCATCCACCGGTATATGGGTTGGGAGTACTTGCTGGGCTGAAGGATGAAGGTACTACCGCATAACCGATCAACGCACTTGCTCCGGTCGACCCTGCTGCTCCGTTGGTGCCGTTTACACCGTTAGCTCCGTTGAGGCCGTTAGTTCCGTCAGCACCTGCGATCTGAATAGGACTTCCCCAGGTACCGTTATAAGCATCTGCTGCTACCTTTTGGCTCATCCAATTCACAGCTGCGGTGGCATTAGTATGCCACCCTGATTGAGTACCGAATCCAGGACTTGCAGGAGTAGCAGGAGCACTAGTTACCGCATTATCATTGTAGGTGATATAGACGCTAAATCCGTTGCTACCCGCGGTTCCGTTGGCTCCATCCGTGCCGTCTAAGACCATCAACTCCCAAGCAGATCCGTTATAGATGTAAATTTCACCGTTATCGGTATCTTTATAGACCCAGTTAAGTACCGGGCTAGCTGGAGGGTTTGTCGACTCTCCCTTCCAAACTATCGGGAGGCCATTGGTTCCGTTTGTTCCGTTACCACCTGCTACCCCGTCGATGGTCATCTGATACCAAGAAGAGCTTTGATATACGTAGCTCTTCTTATCCGTGGAGTTGTAATAGCTCCAACCTGGTTGGAGAGCACCTCTTGCACTTATCAGCGCAGCTACGGACGCAAAGCTACCTTGAAATATGATTGATACACCTGGAGACCCGTTAGCACCTGCATAACCTCTTGCGGTGATCACAGCGTTTGACCAGTTAAATTGCGTAGAAGAGCTATTCGCGCTGTCAACGATCGAAACGCTTGCTCCCCATAAAGTGTATCCTACGCTAGGTGTGGTCCCTGAATTTAATGACCAACCTGACGGAGCTGCACCAAAACCGGTAGTTGACCAGTTATAATAAGGAGACCCTACCGGTCCAGCAGGAATCGAGGAAGCCCATTGATAAACCGTCGGATAAGCTGTTTGTACCCCGCTTGCACCAGGAGACCCAGTAGCTCCGAGCTGTGCATAAACCACGGGGGTTGACCAATATGCTGAATTTACTACCGTTACACCTGGAGTGTTCGTGTTGAACAGTAAACCGCAACGATATGTAGGAACCGTTGAAGCGGTAGGTGGAAATCTTGACCATCCGCTCGGTGGAGTTAAGGTGTCGGTACTAAAATTATAAGAACCACCAATGGGAGTTGCTGGAACTCCTCCCCCTGTCTGTTGATAGATCTCAGCCATCCACACGGAATATCCTGATGCTCCTGTACCTCCCGGTGTGCCTGAAACAGCATCGATGTAAGGAGTCCCCCAAGTACCCCCGGCGACAAGAATATCGATCGTGTTAGTTGAGAAGGTATAATCGCTTGCATAGGTAGGAGTGGTAGTCGAGGGAGGTTGTGTTATCGTCCAACCTGACGGAGCTACCAGTACGTTCTGACTAAAGTGATAAGAACCACCTGTAGGAGCTGACGGAGCGGCTCCCCCAGTCTGTAGATAAACCGTAGCGGTATAAACTGAGGTACCTGCCACGCCGATCGCGTTTCCTGCCCAAGCTACATAAGGAACTCCTGTCCAGGGAACAAGAGTGGTAGCTACTCCGAGGTAATCGGTAACGTGTGTTGACGCTACCCAAAGTAGCACCCCACTGCTACCAGGATTAGACGGGATAGTAGTTGACCAACCACCGCCACCGGTATAGTTAGCATTTGACAGAGTAGCCCAGGTCCAGGTGGTATTACCTGACGGTCCGGTAGGCGGTGAAGTAACGCTCCACTGATACAAGAACGCGTTACCGATTTGCATCAAGTTTGTAGGCGTGGTAGAATACTCACCGGATAAGTTCATCCCTATACCGGAGTTGTCTTTACCAAAACTATCATAAGACCCAAGACGAAGATAGTGAATTCCGTTGCCTAAACTCTTCAGAGTTGTGGAGTTATCACTCCCGTCATAAGCTAAATTAGCTCCGCTGGCTGAAAATCCACTGGTCAAGCTCATCCAGATCATCGTGCCCTTATAGTCAAGGTCCCCAGGGAAGTTATAAGATACAAAGACCTGCCCTACCCCCGGAGTTACTACGATACCTGTAGGAGATGCCGGTGAAGGATTATTAAATGTTGTGGTAGTAGAAACAGATGTTAATTTGTTCAAATCTACACAAAAAACGCTAAGCTTTGGACTTCTGATCGGGCCGCCTGGATTATCAGCGGAGTTCATGTTGTAGGTGTAAGAGTACTTTGCCACGGCACCCGGTAGCACTGAAGCAACTTTATCTGAGCGAAGTTTCACCGCTCCGCTATAAACATCTACCTGGAACTCTTTCAAGACTCCGTTGGTGTTGTCATTGGTAAGAGGGTTTGTCCATTGAGCGTTTAAGTCAAGAACGTTAAAGATAACACCCCCACCTACAACGGTGAGGTCTGTTACCGGGTGCAGCGGTGAACCTGTTCCCGGAGACAAGCTTACCACGTGGGTAGCTTGTCCTGGAAGAGACATCAGCTGATTGGCGTTCACCGCGAAGATGTTGACGTCATACGTTCCTTCGATAACATCCAATATCTCATAGGTCGTTTGTTGAATGTTCTCAACCGTGATAAAGTTGTTGTTATCACGCCGATACTTCAAGGTATAGTGGTCAGCTGTTCCGATAGCTGGCTTAAGCCAAGTGATGATGATAGTTCTCTTGACGATATTATCTGTAGTAATATAGCTCGTATCCGAGAAGCTGATCGACTGAGGAGATGACAGAATCAAGTACTGAGGGATCGTGTAGACACCAGCCGGTACCGTTACTCCGGTTTCGATCGCGGTATAGTTATTCTTATCATACACGACACCCGTAACATCAACCAGCCCGGTATTAGCTGTATTCTGCTTGATGTCAATGATACGGAACGGACGAGGAGCGACCACCGAAGTAACATTATAGACACAACCTTGTGTTGGAATGACGGTCCAACCTGAGGTAGCAACACCGGTAGCACCGGTCTGTTGATTTAACGTAGTACCTGCGTTCGCGATCGTGCAAGTGAGGTAACTTCCACCTGTGATCGCGTGGGTTTCATAGGTTACTCCGTCAGGCAAAACTACCGAAACGCTCGGAGAACTTCCGTCAACGACCAACCCTCTATCGAAGGTAATTGTATTGCTGGTGGCACTTACTACTCGACCGGCTCCTGCTTTTGAAGTATAGTCCTCATCGTACAGAGAGACAACGTCATTTATCTTGAGCCTGAATCCTTCAAGCCCCATGCTAAACTCAGCAATTTCATTTTGATGAAGATTAGCATAGATGTACCAGCGTGCAGCACGTTGGGCTTGTCCCTCGGTAGTAGCACCGTAAGCCGCGATATTTGTCGGATTGTAACCGTACTTTGATACTCCGTTGATCCCGCCCATCCAACCCGCAGAGGCAGTAGCGTCAGCGGTAATGTTAGTAACGACCGGAAGGTAGTTGTTCGCCTTGTTCGTGTAGGTAATGTTTGCGGCTGTCGTGTAAGTATTGAGCGGAGTGGACTTGTAAGTAAAAAGTCCGTCGATCACGTTTGATTTGTTAACTACCACGCTGGCTTCGGTAGGTCTATCTTGAACTAGCGTGATCAGCCCGTTAACGTAGACCAGGGTAGCATTCATCATCCCTGCTACATTTAAGAGCAGAGTTAACATGTCAGACCGAGCTGCTATCGCGGCATTAAAGGTAAACCGACGTTCTGTACCACCGTGTCCGTCACCTACTTGAGCATTGTTGAAGACAGAAGCGTTGTAAAATGAGAACTTGTCGATCTGTGATGGGAGGATCCCGTATAGTCCTGCCCCGTACGTCGAGTTGGTTAATAGGTCATACAATACCCAAGCAGGATCATTACAAAATCCCCAGAGGAGGGTAGCGTCCCACATTCCTGAGAAGGTACCATTTGAAGGGTTATAGTTGCTCGGGTAAAACATGTTTACCCCGTCGATCAGGTAGCTTCTTACCGGGATCTGTGAACCGAATTGACGAGCATCAAGAGTCAGACCCGCATATGCAAACCCAGGATAGGCCAACTTAACCTCTTGGATCTCGACGATGCTTGAAAGAACCATTAAATCAACGACTGCCGAAGAACTGGCATCTGCCGTAATTCTTTGAACTTTGATGTCCCAGTTTACACCTGTTCCTGCACGAGGAACGTATACTTGCCAGCTGTATGCTGAGTTGCTCTTTCCTGTCTTGGTCTCATTGACCACGACGGTCCAGGTGTTGCTTGACCGTATCTTCTTGTAGACAGCATACTGAACCGAACCGCCGTTAACGTTACCGGTTTTAGTATCTTGGGTTTTCAACCCGTTCGAGAACGTCAATGTTACCCGAACCGCATCAACTGCGCTACTAGAAATGCCTTGAGTTACAGGAGAATTTTGAAGAACGGAGATGCCGACACCGATCGTATTGTTAACCGAAGCGAATCCAGGAATGTATGTTTGACTTAACGATCCTGTTTTGATCGCGTAAGAAGCTCCCTGAAAGTTATAGGTAGCATCTGAATTTTGAAGCGGAGTACCGTTGATGAAGACCGATTGACCGTCGCCGGTGTGCAGACCGTTGATTTGGCCTTCGGAGAGCAGCTCTAGAGCGTTGACGAAGGAGTTATTGCGTAAGGTGTCGGTGGCTTCTACTGCTCCAGAAGAACCTCCTCCACCCTTTCCGCCTTCACCGAAGAATTTTTTAATGAGATGGTCATTTTCATTAACAACCTCAACGATCTCGTTTTTGTCATTGATCATAGTTAGCTCGTGATAGGAATGTCGATCGTTAAGAGGTCAGCAGCGATGACCGTGCTACCTACGATACAGGTACCGTAAGCGATAGGAACTGCTCCACCTTGGCTGGTCACATTGATGGGACCGTTGAAGATGAAGCTAGGAGTTTGAGGTGCGGTACTACCTGAACCAGTACTAGGTTTCGAGGCGAGAGATTGAGCGATCGCGCTTAAGGCCATACTAAGGGCCATGTTGATAGCGATGGTTACTACAAAAGCTACAGCATAAGAGATAGCAAAATACTCTGCAACAGCTGCAACTACAAAGTCGCCTTCAATCGTCGGTACCACGTGGATCGTTTTTGCATTAGCAAAGCCTGTCTTGATGTTGGCTTTCTTAACTTTTTTCTTACCTTCTACACAAAATGACAGAGAGTCATACTTTTCACTAACCTGCTTAAAGTCAGGAATGACACAGTTCAAACCGAGCATCAATTGCTGTGAATTATCAACGTCAAGCATGATGCTGTCAAGACAAAGATCGTCTTTAAGACCTCGGTGAAATTGAATCTTACGAAGCATCTTTCTTCCCCTCATAGTGTAACCAGACGACCACATGTTTGATGTAGAGGTCTAATCTGCTGATCCTAGACAGTGAACCTACTCCCTGCTGCATCATCTCATTATTTCCTGAGATGATGCCCACGTGGTTCGCGATAGGACTGTCATTCTTAAAGATACAGATATCATTTATCTCAGCGGAGTCATAGGTGATGCGCTTGAAACCTTCATCTGCAAAGCGCTGCATGAACTGATCCTCTCCCTTACCCCACCAGTTCCACTCACGAGGGTAGTTAGGGAGGGTAATCTTACAATGTTCACGGTAATAGTCTCTCAGCAAGCTGTAGCAATCTTGAACTCCCCAGATAAACTCTCTACCTAAGAGAGGGGCCCAGGTGGAATCATCCATGATGACCGGTTCAGAGATACCTGTTCCGTCTGTTGAAACGATGATCCAAGGTTCTTTACCGGAATTGAACTGCTCTTGGTCGGTCACGCTAGGCCAACGAGGGTCATTATAGAACTCAAAGACCTTCTTATCAAGAGGATGATAGGGATGAGAGTGAAGGATGGCCTGGATCTTCTTGGCCTTGACGATGCTCTTCGGGTCAATCTTGAAGGAGGTAAGCGGTGTCTCGTGAACATTTTTACACGGAACGTACTTTCCTGCCACCTGCAGACCGCAGGCCTCTTCAGGATAGCAACTTAGTACGTGTTTTTCAAAATCTTTGAGGGTGTTTTCGGCAAGTATCATACCTCTATTTATTGCCTAAGTAACTTCCTACTTTGATCAACGCCAGACGAGAACCCCTGGGAATGCCGCTGCTCCGTCCTTCAAGACCTGTCTTCCTGGGAGCTGTTTTCCAGGCATGTCGATCGGGTTGATCAGCTGAAAGGAGATCGCGTGTTTGGTATGTGAAGTTTTTTGGTTGATGTAGAAGATGTCAGGTCCGAGATACTGTGTCTGATCAGCAGCAGATTGATTGTCAAGGAATTTCTGAAAGGTGCGATACCTAGTAAGCTTGGCACCTACTAGATTTCCCATTGCTACCACCGCGGTCAGAAGAACCTTATTAGCGTTTGAGATAGTAATCGTTGGAGTAGGTTGGCTGGCCGAACCTTGGGTAGTACTCCCCATTACCTCCCAACCAGTCGACTGAATAGGAATGAAGAGGTAAGTATGATACTGCCAGACAACCTGGGTTCCGTCAGGATAGCAAGTCGAGGTAAAATAATAGACAGTACCTCCCAAAGACGTAAGATCGAGATTGTAGAGGTCGACGAGAGGAACACCTTGGTCGAGAGTTTGAAGTTCAGAGCGGATCGTCATTTTAGAAAACTTGGTTTATCTTTACGGAGATGGTAGTAATTGCGCCTGAGATAACCTGCACAGAATACCCCGCAGGATCCATCTTCCAGCTCTTTTGTGTAGAATCACCCGGAGCTGTCCATGTAAAAGTCGTGTAAGATCCGACGCTGTCTAAAAAGACACGAACCGCGGTAGTATCAGTTGAGTTCAAATTTTCAAACGCTAAATTCCAAGAGTCAATCTGGAAGTTAAGCCCATCAGGAGTATCCTGCCGATACCCGTCACCAAACTGAGCAGTTAGAGTTCTAAACCTCCGGGTCATCTGGCTGCTCTGTGACGGGATAGGCGAAGTGAAAAAAGCTGTCATGTTTTATCCTAGAAAGCCTGAGTGGAGTGACGATTTAGCATCCCACCCGGACGAAGCTGTGAAGCGATCCGGCTGTCTGCTAGTTGTTGTAACTGCTTAACCTGTGTGGCTACCTGTTGAGCGGTAGCAGCCGGGTCGGTAGCTCCTGTCACGTTTATCTGGAAATTGTTACTGATCGTAGTAGCGTTAGTAGCAGTTCCAAGTTGATTATTAGGGATGATCGAACCTGCTCCTCTAGGAATGAATAGCTCAGGTCCATGTTCACCTACGACGCTTATCTTGTTGACAGGTGGGTCACCCCCGTCAGCGAACATACCAAAGGCTTCAGCAGACCAACCTGTAGCGTTGACAGTACCTGCTGCCGCTCCTCCACCAAATAAGCCACCAAATAAACTACCTAATCCACCCATTGATGACATCGAAGCCTTCATCTGGTTGATTATAGGAATGACAACATACATCTGGAAGATAAGTTTCGCGATCTGTTCAATCATCGTTGCTACCATGTCCTTGAAACCGTTCTTTCCGGTAGTAACCAGAGTGTAGAGAGTGTCACTGAATGATGTTAAGCTACCTGATACTATCTTCGTGAGACCTTGTTCCATCGTGCCGAGACCTTGGACAAAAGAAGCGATGCCATTACCGACAAAGTCCTTCTGTGCATCGGTACCTCTCTTGGTAGCCGCGGTAACCAGGTCAGTCGCGGTAGCAGCTTTAGCCTGCAGGTCTAAGATCTGTTGACGGACTAAAATGTCATTCTGATCCGTGACACCCTTGTCTTTCATTATCTGAAGAACGTCCTTATCAAGTTGCTCTTGAATCTTTAGCTTCTCATTTCCATCTGCGATCGCTTCGGAGCTGAGATATTGAGTCTTGATCTTAAAATTGATCGAGTCACTATACTTCTTCACCATGTCATCTAGCTGAGCATATTGAGTAGTTTGAAGTCTAAGTTCTGCAGCAGAGTTGTCTTGTTTAGTAGCTGCGTTGACCTGCTCGATAGCAACGACAACCTTTGCTCGTACCGCGTTGGCTCGATTCATCTGATCAATTTGCTGTTCGCCAGGTGGGTACTTAGTTAACATGATCGCGAGAACATCTTTATCTGCTTGTATTAAAAGCTTTTCTACCTCAATTTCACCCGCAATACTTTCCTTGCTCTTAGTTGCTACCTCAACTCTCTTAGCAACAGATTGAGTATACTGAGTGACCATCTTGTCAATCTCAGTATACTGTGTTGTTTGAAGGGTAAGATTTTTAGTAGTGTCGGCGTCAACTGCTTGTTGTCGAATCTTAGTTTTTTCATTTTGAACTAAAGCATCATCAAGTTCTAAGAGAGGCTTTTTCGCATTAGCAGTACCTGCGTTGATCTTAGCTTGATTGTCAGAGTTGAACTTTGCAATCTCAGAATTCTTTTGCAGAATCTCGTTATGTTTGAGCAACTGAGCAGCATCGATGACATCAAGTTGAGTCTGTACCTTCGTCGATTCACTGACGTGGTCAAGAGACTCTTGAGCCTTTATTAAAGCGTTCGAATAAGCAAGATATGGGTCAGTAGGCAACGCCGGAGCAGACTCCATCGCAATTGTACGATTGTTTATCTTTTTAGGTTTCGGGTCACCTCCTGCCTCATCACCTATTCCAGCAGTAGGTTTAGCAACCGTATGCCCGGTTGTTTCTTCCCAAAATTTATGCATACTGGTAGCTGATGAATCCGCATTCTTTTTAACATCCTCTAGATATAATGACCAAACGTTACCAGCTCCGCTTACATCACCTTTAGCTAACATCATCAACGATGCTGCCGTTGCTCCTATCGCCTTTCCTATCGCGGTAAAGACAAAATCAAAACCTACAAGAATTGTACCTAATTCCTTGAAAACGACCATCACCGCTTGAGTTGCGGTTACTAAAATGTTAAACATCCCGTAAACAAGCCCACCTGCCTCATAGCTCTTATTGAACCATTGAACTAAGTTAGTCCAAGCTGGAATCACAGCCTCCACGAGATATGAACCTACATCAGACATCACACCCTTCATCTCGATGTTGGCCAAGGTCTGTTCATGCATCGCCTTTTGAGCTTCATTGGTAATACCAATACCTAATTTCTGTTGTTCAGTGGCGATCTGTTCAGCTGCGATGACCAACTCTCGAACCATCACCACTTCTAAGAATTTCTTTCCTAAGACAGTTTGCATCGCGGCAAAATCAGCTGTAGTCTTCGTTCCCTCTTCCCACTTGGTGATCAATTCATCGGTAAGATCTTTAGCAGACCGAAGTTCTCCTGAAGCATCTTTAGTTTCGACACCCATCGTGTGGAAGGCTGCTCCCATCCCTTTTGTCTCATCATTGGCCATATAAGCAGATTTTGCCACCTTCGCATAGGACATCTCAAGTTTTTCTAAGCTTGAACCAGCGTCTTTAGCTGCATCTGACATCAAGAAAGCCTGAGAAGCTGTTAATCCAAAGGTAGTACCTAAGTGAGATGCTTCTTCAATCTTCGCTCCCCACGATTCAGCCATCATAACGCCGATGGTACCTAAAATAGCAACAAAGCCGGTTACTACTCCGGCAGTATATAAGAGAGTGCTTGCAAAGCCTTCTAGCCCGGCGATGTTGGCTACATTGACTGCGGCCAAACCTTCTAAAGCTGATATTACTTCCTTCGCAGTGCTAGTAAAATGCTGAAGATGTGAAGAAGCTTCTCCGACCACTCCACCCATACTGCCGAAGATGGTGGACATGTGTTCGGCAGCATCAGAAGTACCTTTGTTAGCGGTACCTAAGTTCTTTACGGCTTCCGAGGCTTTATCGACCTGAGAGTAGTCAACCTTGAAGATCGCATCAAACATCGTAGTAGTAGACATTTTATTCCCTGTTCATTTCCTGTTGTACCGCGATCTCATCGATAAAGCCCTTGTCAACATCCTTGATCAACTTGATATCCTGTAACCTTAGCTCTTCATCCATCAACCGCATCCAAGCCTCGATACCCTGGTCAGTTAACGGCAGAGGCCCATTTTCATTGGTGGCTCTGCTTCTGCTAAGCTCCTGCCATACGTTCATGATCCAATGTTCAAATCCGCTCAACTCTATCTCCCTCGGAACTTTTTTACCGTTCAACGTCTCCGGTCTTTTCATTCCTTGCTTCTCGATCATCTTCAGCTGTTGCATCAACGTTCCCATCTTCGTGGGATAGGTTAATGCTACGTTACTTCTAACCTTCTCAATCAGGTTACTTCTTGCCTGGTTGAAAGAAATTGGCACGCTGAGATGCAAACTCCTCGATCTGGTCACGGATGAACTTTGCTTCTTCCTTCTCAAGTAAAGCTTTTAAGGCTTCAGGAGAGAAAGGTCCCCCGAAGGCATCATCGTTGTTCCAACCGATCACGAAGGACAAGACCATCTCTTGCTTCAAGTTCGCGATCGCTTCAATCTCATCTGGCTTCAGCTCGGTGATCTTTCGACCTGCGAACGGAAACATCTTCTTCTCGGCAGTCCGGTACTGCTTAGAATCAGTACCGACCATCTTCAACTTCAATCCGGTAAGGTCTCCGTCAAAGTTCTTCAGTTCAAGTTCACTAACCTTAGCGAAAAGGTCCATGATTGAAATCACAGGTGGCGTTTTCTTCGTCATAAAATCCTCATATAAAACAGTATTTATGACAAAGGGACGGACCCAGTAAAGATCCGTCCCTCGTCTGATTAAAGTTCTTTTAGTTTTGCGATACGATCGGAGCGACCGGGTCACCCTTAACATCTGGGACGGGGTTTTGTGATACGATCGGAACAACTACCACCGGAGCCACTACAACCGGAGGAACTACCATTGGAGTTACTGATTTACCTTCTACCCAAGCCACCAGCTTATTGAACTCTGTTTTAAACATCGCCTCATCCTTAAGAAACTCTGTTTTGATGTAGGCTTCAATGTCTGTTAACGTCACTGCCATGATTATCCTTTGGTAACTACCACGTTTGATGCTGTGCCAGCATCATAGAAGCCTACGAAAGGCATCGAGAGCGAAACCGGACCTTGTCCTGCGATGACCTTAGCAGCGCCGTGATAACGAACATTCGGAATGTTAAATTCATGAGTGTTCGTACCGTTAGCCAGAGTAAAATCAACAGAAGAAGCAGTAGCATTGACGAACTTGTTGTACAAAACAGCGTCTTCTAAATAAACAGCAGCCGTGCCGCTAACCTCGAAGAAGTTAGAGCTAAAGTCACGCACGATAGATGCACCTAGAGCAAAGTTACTTGTCGCCTTGTTCTCAAAGGTAATGTCTAGAGACATGAATGAGGCAAAAGCCGATCCGCCTTCCTTGAAGGTACCCCCGTTGTGAATGAACGGCAGAGCAACCTGTGCAGCAGTATAGAAGGTGTTTACACCACTACCTGACACGGTATCTATCGAAGACACAGTGACGGTTGGACTGTCCTTACCTATGAATGAGAACTTTGCAGTCACGATCCCCGTAGTAGACAGTTTGAGCGCGAGCTTGTCAACGATCATCCCCGAATACTGAAAAAATTGACTGATGTCAGGTTGGCAATGCTCAAGGGTGAATGACTTACGAGTGGCGCCGACCTTTAAGACGCTACCCGAAAAAGCCGAACTGAACAGAGACTCGAGTAAAGAGTCATAGTTAAGAGGCCCGTAAGCTACATCAAGGTCACCCGTAACGTGTTTATTACCCGAAACTGAGGGACGGAGCATTCGGTCCCCGCGAATGCTCTGATCGAGATACTTATCCAAAGCAGGGTTAACGTTGAATCCCGTAAAAGGAAGTTCAAGCAACGCAGGTGTCGATGGGGTCGTTCCCCAAACCGTTTCTACGATGGCTCCTATGCTACTGCGACTACCGACTGCGATTGACATGATGTCGTTCCTTTAAAGATGAAGATATTTATTCAGTGACTGACAAATCAACTCTGATCATAATATTGCCAGGAGACCGTGACGGGGAGATGATAAAAAGCGGCTTGTACTAACGAACCAGCGGGTAAACGATAGACTCTGTCGATCAAGACAGCAACGTTACCCGAAGTATAGTAGGTACCTCGGTGAAAGGTATTCATGACAGAGTCTGCCATGGCTCCGATGACGAGATTTCCGGTGTTCTGAGGATAGAAAAGGTCTACCTGATAGAGCCCTTGGTCCATTCTCCATCCACCAGCACCTACTCCGATGACCTGTGCTTGAGCAGGAATCAAAGAAGTACGACAGAAGGGAACGTTAGCATCAACGTTGGCCTTGATGTTTTCAAGAGTCAACTTAGGCAACGTGGAGAGAGTGACCAGTTGAGTATCGAGGATGGCCTGGATGGCAGTATAGTTAATGCTCATAAACCCGCCCTTACTGAAGCTACCTTCATGATGTCATCAATCTCAAGCATCGTAGTTTGGACCATCGCGCGTGGGTACATGTAAATTGTCCCATATTCCAAGTATTCTACATAATACATCTTGTTAAAGAGAGTCGCTTCAGGACCTTCTGCATCCCAGTAGTATCCTGCTTTAGCCGCACCTGTCCGTACCGGAGTACGCTCTTCTACCCGATGCTTAAACTCGGCTAAGAACTCTTGCTTAAAGTCGTCCATGCGACGATCGAAGCTGAAGATGACGGTAGGGTCGAACATTATGTGATAGTTAAAGTGTAGCAAATGACGGTGTCTTGAAACCGGACAGTATCGATATCATTCACCGAAAAGATGTTCTTGTGGGTATCCTGCACGGTATCAAAGAGCTCGGGGACGTACTTTTGAGACCACTGAATGGTTACCGTACGCTGTTGTGAGGCTAACGGTGATGGATTTCCTGGGTCAATGTTCTTCTCGAAGATGGTATTAAAAGTACCCTTTGCCTTCGCAAATACCTTTCCAGCACGGCTAAACGTCATCATCTCACCGAGTTCCCCGATGAGATTACTGATATCAGTACGGAACTGGATCGATTCAGAAGACATTAAGGAGCAACTCCAGAGAAGCCTGAGATACCAGAATCACCCGAAGTACCCGACCAACCAGAAGTACCAGCTGCACCGTTCGTACCGGAGAAACCAGAAGTACCGATAGTACCTACTCCCGACCAACCGGAAATACCTCGAGCTCCTGAGACACCTGATGCACCAGCAGGACCTGTAGGACCTGTAGGACCGGCTGGACCGGTAAATTCTGTGTTAGCTAGCACGTAAGCGTTAGCAGTAGTGATTTGATCATCTACTGCGCCTTGGCGCCAATCTACGATTTGAGCTGTCATGTTAGTTCCTTAGAGAGATAAAAATGATGGGTTGGTTGTCTTCTTCAAGAGGGGATAGAGTAGCTTATCAATCTTCCAGAAGCCAGGGTAACGTTCAGCGTCGATGTCTCGACCGTAGGTAGTACTCATTCCTACTGAACCTGCTTTAACCTGTTTGTTAGTAGTGAACTTAAGCAAGTTCGGTTGAGGAAAAATGTCAATTCCATTGATCCACATGAGAGCGACCTCATCTACAGCATGTTGAAGCTGTACTGGAATCCATCCGGTTTGCAGTACTTGGATCTGGTTGATGACCATCGTGAAACGAGGAAACAGCAACGCTTGCAAGTATGCTTGATTGGGATACATCTGACTCATTCCCTGTGAACGAGGAATCGAGTAGAACTCTTGTCCGTACATGATGTCGATCGACTGGGTAGCCTGGATCAGAGCTTCCTGCTTCATCGATACATCGGTGAGCGAGGTCCAATCGGTGTTACCGAATTGAGTATGGTAAGCATCAGCTAAAGCTGTGGTCGTGTAAGAATTCGCAGACACCAGGCCTGTGCCATCTTCTACTACAAAGGTAAGTCCCGGATATGCGGCTGTGGTCATGGAAAAGCTCCTATAAGCTTATTTATCGGCTAATAGAAAAGGGACCGAGGGGTCCCTTTTTCGATTGCTCAGAGAGCAGCTTAACCCAACAGCAAGGCAGCGAATTCGCTCTTGTTTGCAGCACTACCCCATGCAGCACCCACTTCATAGTGAATCTGACGGTAGACCTTATACTCAGCAACCTGATAGGAGATGCCTGTTACATCATCAAGAACCATCTGGACAGCAGAAGCAGCATCACCACCAGCTGGCATAATCGGAGCACGAACAGCTAACATCAAAGCCGTAGGATGCAGAACCATGTTAGGAGTGTAAGCAGCACCGACAGTAACAGCCACATTATCAGCGAGGGTCTTTTGGAGACCAGGAGCGCAGAGAACGATAGGCGCAGTCGTAGTGCAACCAGAAGCAACTACATACAAATTAGCATCACCGGCGAAGGTAACCACATCACCAGCCACGATAGTTCCCGAACCGGTCTTCATCAGAATGGAAGTTTCACCGACCACGTAACCAGAAGTGCTGATGGAACCAGAAACGTCAGAACGATACGTATTGGTAGAATTACCTATTACGTGAGCATTCTTGTCGATCTGAGCAGACTTGTGGAACTTGAAGCCTAAGACTTCATTGATGATACCCTTACGCAGAAGTTCATCAGTACCGGCTTCATTAGCCTTCCAGAGGGAAGTTTGCAGAGTGACCAGGTTGGTATAGCTCTTGAAACCGAGGACGATGCGTCTGTCATCAGCTGGGCAACCGTTGTTGTCAAGGATCAAGTTAGCCTGACCGAAGTCACCGAAGTTACCGGCTGTGTTAAACAGCGAAGTACCTGCAGTACCAGTAGCACGAGATGCACCTGCAACCATCGTGGTTACCAGAGAAGCTTCGATCGTGTTATCAAGAGAGCGGAAAGCCTGAGTGAACTGGTCACGGATAACCGTGTCATAGTTAGCACCGACGGCACGTTGCTCTTCACCTGTCCACTGGATAGGCGCAGCATACGAGTTGCTGATTGTCAAGTCCTTGTACAGGAGGGTTTGACCCCCGGTATTAGGAACGACGTTAGCAGGTTGGATCGCTACCAGAGCAACGGATTGCGTTACCGGAGAGCGAACGACCTGGCCGACAGCGGCTTGATCTTCAGATGCATCACGCGTTGCGGCGGTGATGAGACCTACTTGTTCACGTGCTACTTTATCGCGAGCTTCGTAGATGATGGGCATTAGGGCGGTAAGCGTTGTAGCGCCGGCGCCTGCGTAGTTCGTACCGCCTTGACTGTTCATTTGTAAAACTCCATAAAAATGTTTAAACTACCGAACTTCGGTTGTTGTTCGGAGTATTTATAGGAAGCATCCAAATCCGTTATTGAACTCTCCTACCTGCCTTGATAGCCGTCCTCTGGTCCTTCGTAGACATTGAGTTCCACTCTTCTTCGGAGATAACTTTGCTATCTCCTTTTGAGCTTCCCTCAGCTGGCTGCTTGAATCCTGGAGTTCGAACCGTCTTCTCAAATAGGAACGGATGCTTGCTCTTCAACTTTGATACCGCAGCTGATAGCGCCGTGTCATCTACGGTGTCTGAATCCGCGTCATATATGACCAAACTCTTATCGAGCTGATTTACTGCTAACTCTAAGGCATCAGGATTGATTCCCATAGCTGACAACTTCGTAGAAGCTGCTAACCTGATCGCTCCACCTTTTGCCTTGTCCGCATACTTCGACAGTTGAGTAGTTACCTCACCGAGCTGAGCCTTCAAGTAATCGGTAATCTCCGTGTTTTCTTTTTCTACCGGAGCTTTGACCGCCTTCTTCAGCGCATCTCTGTCTGCTACTACTTCAGCTTTTTGCTTCCGTAACTTGGTAGCTTCCGCTTCAAGTTCAGCCGCTCTAGCCTTCCAATCGGTCTTATCAGCCTCAACTACCGCTGTCTTTTCGACCGTTTCTACCGTTTCAGTTGCTTCTGTCATCTTCATCTCCATGAATGTTGCTTGTAAGACGTCCGTCCTACCTTACCTGTGGTGCCTTTCGGCAATTCTCTAAACAGATGAAATCCATCACCTGAGTAGTTATTTATCAGTCTTCTGAGACATCAAGTGCTCAGTTATCAATCTTGAATGCTCCGTTAGTATCTTATTCATCTCTAATAGCTGAACATTTATGTTCGCTATCTTATTGTTAACTGAGTTTGCTTCAGTAAACGCGCTCTTGGCCTCTTTAGTGTTTTCAGAGACCTTGTTTACCAGAATCTCTGATGTTGAGTGAACCTTGTCTGCTAACTTCCCAGCGTCATCTACAACTCTCGTCGCCAGATCATGTGCTTTCTCGATCTGTAGCTTCGCGTCTTCTAGCTGCCATCTTCGAGTACGTGCATCACGGACCCACGTGTACAAGAAGCCACCGATAGTAGCAAACAGTGACAGTAACCACAGTAAAGTGTTAGGATCAGAGGGCATGATCGGCGTGTCAATTCACCTGTGTATCTTTGCCTGGCATCATCTTCGGCTCAGGTGGCTTGGCTGCTCCTGCCGGGTCAGGTATCTTCGTCTTCGCGTTATAATCAAGTACCTCTGCGATCTTCAGGTCAGCTTCTTCGGCTGTCATTCCTTTTTCATCCATGAAGTAGTCCTTGATGGATGCACGATTATTATCGATGCGTACCGTCCAGAGAGACTCCAGTTCAGCTTGGTTGACCGGTAATGAAGGAGGAGCAAACTCGGCTTGCAAGTAGCCATCGGTCAACTGTCCTGGATAGATGATCTTAGTAACCTCATAGAGCCGACGAAGACCTGCTTGCATCGTTTGACCGCGCTGGTCTCTCAGTTGTAAGTTATCTAGCTCTTCGACGATCAGCTGGAACCCAGAAGAAGCTCCACCCTTGCCGCCGTATGTTAAGTTTACAGACCAGTCATTCGCGACAGCGGTGATGTACTCTTTGATTACCTCATCAACCTCACCGATCTTCGTGTCAGGACCGACGAACTCTGCTTTACCCGCTGTACCGCCGCCGTCTAGACCTAGCTTCACGATAGAACCTAAACCGCCCAAGAATGACTGCTTTCTCGTCTGATAGAAGGGAATATCGTTGTACGTAGCGCCACCCGGTGAAAAGCCTGGCTGAGCTGCGGGAATCATCTGGTCGCCTGACGCATCATCAGATACCAAGTCACCTGTGATGAAGAGAGTCTTTTGCTTTTGGAAGGCGATCGCGAACTCGGTATCGGTCAATGATAAGTTAACGATCTCTTGTAGCGAGATGAGGTCTTCAGCTGCACGAGTCCAGAAGCCCTTACGTGGCTTCTTCGTGTCATAGAAGAATGATGCAGGTACTGCCCCGTAGGGATTAGGTTCACGAGTCAGAATAGTCTCAACCTTCCCTTCACCGGCCGAAGTAGAATCTAAGTCCTCATTGACGTCGATGGTCATGACTTCAAAGGGTGTCCACACGCAGTATTGCCACTTCTTCGGCCGACCGCAGCTACTATCTACGTCTAGAGACATGTCACCTAAGACGAAACCTAGCTCGGTGATCTTTGTCCGTGCATCATTCATCTTCACTACACAGTTCCCTCTGTGTAGGATATTGAAGAGCAGTTGGTCACCGCGAGTGTGGTCAAAGCGGTACTGACCGCCTTTTGTAGTAAGACCGTCAGGTACTGAGAGCTGTTGCAACAGAACGATCGAACCGCAGAGCCGAGTGTAGATGTCCACGTTCTGCATGATCTCGATCCAGTCAGCATTCTCAAGCATCTCTTGGAAGACAGGGTCTACTACAGGCTCTGTTGATACTCCTGGAACTACGATCTCTAAGGTCGGTGGTTTGTTGAAGAGAAGACCAGACTTCTCCACGATCGTCTTGATGACGTTACGTACTCGCGGGATGATACCACGATGTTTCCACTCCTTGCGTTTCCCATACATCGCACCGTCGAGCATCTTAATGACGTAAGCGGTTTGATCGCCTTCGTAGTAATCGACCAACTTCTGCATCTTGCATGCTTCGTTATCAAAAAAATCATCATAGCCGATGGTCTTTCCAGACACTGTTGAGGTAACTTCGGTTGCTTCTTCCATCATCATTCCTTATTTTGGCCAGGCTTCTTGGTACTTGAGGGCGTCGTTAGCATGTCGCTGAGCTGCTTCTCCCATCGCTCGATATCTGTTTTCACACTCTCCAAGTATGGTACCGAGGGTTGCGGTGTACTTGCGATTGGCATCGACGGAATCGGTTGCACTTCGGGCGATGACGGTTCGAAGGGTACCGTCGAGCAACTTACTAGAAGCCACAGCGGTAGCAGCCACACGGTTCGCAGCATCGATCCTAACTTGAGCTTTAATCTCAGCATCATCCTTCTCCTTTTGCAGAACAGCGGTCCGATCGGCTACCGCTTTTCTGTCTACTATTACTTGTGCATCCCACTTCACCTGTACGCTGTTTGCTCCGATGGCTTGCTGAGCTTTATCGTGAACGGACAGCGCATACCAAGCTCCTCCGAGAAGCCCTATGACCAAAAGAGCGTATAAAGCAAGCTTGTAGAGTGGATTCATGGACTATTTATGAGGTTCGCCATCTCCGCAGTTGTCGTCGCGATGTTCATCTCCATGTTCATGACGGTCTTCATCAGGTCTCTTCGTATTGTCACCGAAGATGTAAGCTCCTAAACCAGCAAGGACAGCAGCAACGCCGGCTCCGTAAGCCTGAGGGTCAAACTTCCCCGAGTGAACCAGGATGTCATAGCCTTCGAAGAAGACCATCGACAAGATAACGGTGATACCGATAACTCTTCCGGTGTCAAAAGTTTTATTGTCGTAATCTGTTACCAGATGACGAATGAAAGTATTCATGCAGTTACCACCTGGTCCTGAGCTGAATTCTGGTTAGAAGGATAATAGATATTATTCCACTGACCTACAAAGTCATCGTAGGCCATCTGGGGTAAGTACATCATGAAGACAAAGTACATCATTGGAGGACCTGTATCTTTGCTCTGTGTTGTTGAGGAGCCCAGATATAGCTTATGAAGTATCCTAAAGCGTCTGGAAAGTGGTCAATGTCTCCTGACTTGTCTGGCTTTCCGTCAACAAATCCTTGTTGCTCGATACAAGCAGTTAGTCTTGGACACTTCACGTCGTTGATGAAGAGAGTTCTCTGTTGAAGACTATTTTCAAATTTCTGGTTGACAGCTCCGATGCGGTCGGCGATGGGGATGTTGCCCTTGTAATGCTTAACGTTCTGGTCACCGAAGGCCGCTTTTAGTTGACCGATGTCTGTCTTGGACATGAGAGTATAGTCAGAACGTTGAGTGTTCCCTGAAGCATCACAGAAGCAAGTGATGTTACGTCTTGGGTATCTACGAATAATCTCCTTGATGAGAGCTTCGGTGTTTTGACACCCGTAGATCTCATCTACGATGTGAGGTATCTGACCGATGATGATGCCTACCACTGTCGCCATCTTTGCGACGTTAAAGTCAATCGAGATATTAAGAGGAGCAAGAGGATGCTTCTCTAAAGTCTCTAAGCTCCTGTTCTTGTTACGCTCAAAGGCATAGTAGACGTTGCCTTCTGCAAAGTTGATGAACTGGTTACCGATGTAAGCTTCAAATTGCTTTGCGGTCAGCTGAGCTCTCATCATCTCTACGTAGCCATCATCGATGAAGGGATTGTCATCCACGTAGATGTCAATCATGCGTCTGTCAGGTCCTTTATTCTCCACGAAGAACTTATAAGCCCACTGGAATCCTTCTTTGGTAGATGTGACGCAACCTTGCATGTAGTTGCCTGAGGTAAGCCGAGAGCACATCTTTTGCCAAGCTTCCTTACAGTTGTCTCCCCTTGAGGTGTCAAACTCATCCGCGATGAACCACGCGATGGAGAAGCCTCGGATGCGGTTCCAGTTCTCAGATGAGCGAAGCATGATCTTAACGTCTCCTTCAGGGAAATGAAGGTCAACGCGTGAGTTAGCCGCTCCGGCTCGGATGTCATACCAACACTTACCTGTTTGTTTAGCATCCTGAGCGACGTCTGTCCAGCCCAGAGTTCCGAGCACCTCTTCCATGGTAGGTAAGAGAACACCGGCGATCATGCTGCCGGTTGGCTCAGTCATGAGGCCGTTGTAGCCGATGTTGAGAGACGCTAAGTAGACTGCCTTTATACAGGCGACCCAGGTCTTACCTGACCGGTAAGAGCCCATCAAACCGAGGAATTTCGTCTCCTTGTCAAAAAGAAACTCAGCCTGCGGCTGCATCAACTCGATGTTAGCTACTGCACTCATTCCTCCGTTTCACCCTCAAGATT
>OCZT010001123.1_pt1 | contig 27624 bp, 22 predicted proteins | sample 1539031 | NCBI WGS metagenome assembly OCZT01 (sample SAMEA3539308, study PRJEB22396) | soil metagenome | biome: tundra; feature: field; material: soil | place: USA | collected 2010-05 | depth 0.15 m | reverse complement strand
TCCGACGAGCTAGAGGCCCATTCTCGGAAGCCGCAACCAGACCTTCACCGTTCTAGATACAAGGAGACCCGTGCCACTTCCTCCCGACCTTTATTCCCAATCAGGCGGCGTCAGCGACCCCGCCCTAAAATTTCTTTCCTGTCTTCGCCTTCGCCTTGGCGGACTTTTTTGGATGCCACGCGTCGGCGAGGGTGAATTTCCGCGGATCGACCGGATCCGCCAGCGTGCGATAACGCGGCGCGCGCGTCCAATGCTCCTTGCCGCAGAACAGCGTCTGCATGTGCTCCGGGATCTGCGCCCTGAACTCCGGGGTCATGTCCCCGCCATCCCAATACGGAAACATCCTCGTGCCGTAGCCGCAGACAATGATCGCCCGCTCCCGGTCGCTGCGGATCCGGCCCGTCGCGTGCATCAGCGTCTCCGCGAAGAGCAGCGTCGATCCCGCCGGCGCGATGACCTGGTGGATCAGCGAACGGTCCGCGTAGGCGCAGGCGATCATCTCCTCGTGCGGCAGATCGAGCTTGTGGCTGCCGGCAATCACGACCGTGCCACCGTCATCCGGTCCCAGTTCCGTCAGGTTCGTCAGCGTCTTGACGAAGCTGCAGTGAAAGAGGCCGTTCTTGGCGTGGGCGCCGTACGGCACGTCCATTCCGAGGTGCAAATCGAACTTGGGGCTGGCCTCAAATTTGTCGTCCGGATTCCGACTGTTGATGTGGGCATTGAGCTCCACGATCCGGGCCTCACCGCCGATGACCTCCTCCGCCATGCCCACGAGGCGCGGGTGCGTCGCATAGGCCGCGATCACAGGGTCGGCCTCGCGAATCGTCCCCATGAAAACGTGATGCGGCTTGTCGATGATGAAATGCGGCTCGAATGGCTGGGCCTTATACCCGACCGGCCGCGCCCGCAGGTCGCGCTTCAACCGCTGCAGCGCCGACCGGATGGTCTCGCACTCGGCAGAGTTCAGGACCCCGGGCACGACGACATAACCAAAGATCTCGAAATGATAGCGCTGCGCCGGCGTGAGGGCGGGAAACGGGCGTTCGAAAACCTGAGGCATAAGCGGTTGGGTTCAGGACCAAAAGGTGCGGGCGGGCCCGGCTCAAGGGGAATTCACCGTGCTCCAGGATTTCGGCGAGCGACCGGCCACGCGCTTGAACGCGCGGCTGAACGTGAAGGGATCGGCGAACCCCAGCTCCAGCGCGACCGCCTTCACGCTGGACCCCGGCTGGCGCAGCCGGCGCTGCGCGAGCGCGATGCGTTCCACCAAAATGAACCGCCCGAGCGGCGTGCCAGTCTCGGCGCGAAACAAACTGGTGAGATAATTGGGCGAAACGTGCACGGCCTGCGCGACCTCCGCGAGCGTCAGTGCCCGCCCCGTGTTCGCCCGGATATGGTCGGCCGCTCGTCGCACCAGTTGCGCGCGGGTGTCGAGCTGCGCCTCGCCGCCGTCCAGCACGCGCCGGTAGAGCGCCAGCGTCACCGTCAGCATCGCCTCGCGCACCACCTCCGGGTCCGGCCGCCCCGCCGACGCCGCCACGGCCCGCAGCGTGGCCAGTTTTTCCCGCGCATCCGCCGGCAGCAGCGCCAGGTTCATCAGGTGCTCCATTGCGAACCCGCCGCGGCGCGCGTAGCGGGTCACATGCAGCCGGGGCTCGGCCTCGCTGAGATTCCACCACGCCAGCCGATAGCCCTCGCCCGGCCGGACATAGGCCTCGGCATGCGACAACCCCGCCGGACATACGACCAAATCACCCGCCTCGAGCACGCAGCCCGCGTGATCGAAGCTGAACCGGCACCGTCCCTCGATCAGCAGGCAATGCTCGGCGTGCCCGTGCGCATGATCCTCGCCGTAGAGCACCGGCGCAAAGCGCATTTTCCGGCGGCGATCTTGCGGCCGCGCCCCGCGCCAAGGCCCCAGCACGCGGCCCGCGTCGAGTTTCCCCAACGCCACCACCAGATCCTGGCCGAGAAAGCGGGCGAGTGACACAGGGCCGAACTAAAAGCTCCAAGCTCCAACATCCAAGCTCCAATGAACCAACCTCCCGCAGCATCGGTATCCCTGGGCCCATGAGATTTCCCCAAACTTGGGATTTGCTGATTCATTGAAGTTTGGATGTTGGAGTTTGGTGCTTTTTTCCCCGTCGCAGTTGCCAATCGGCGATAAGCGATAACCAATATGGCCTTCCGCCATGTCCGCCGACCTCACCGAACTTTACCAGCAGGTCATCCTCGACCACAACCGCCGCCCGCGGAACCGGGGCCGGCTCCCCACGGCCAATCGCGTCGCCCACGGTGATAACCCCTCCTGCGGCGACCAGTGCAGCGTGTACCTGCAGCTCGACGGCGACCGCATCAAGGACATCTCGTTCGACGGCTCCGGCTGTGCGATCTCGATGGCCAGCGCGTCGCTCATGACCACCCAGCTCAAGGGCAAGACCGCGGCCGAGGCCGAGGCGCTCTACCAGAAATTCCACGAGATCGTCACCACCGGCAAGGAGCCCGGGGAGATCAGCGACATCGCCGCCTTCGCCGGCGTGCACACGTTTCCCGCGCGCATCAAGTGCGCCACCCTCGGCTGGCACGCCGCGCTCAACGCCCTGAAGGGCGACGCCACCCCCGCCACCACCGAGAGCCACACCGACTGACTCAATCATTCTCTTTCCTCTTTCTCTTAATCTTCCTCCCACTCCATCCCATGTGGCCAAGTCCGATCCTGGCGAAAGAGTAAGAGAAAGAAGAAAGAGAATGATTAGCTGAACCTGCCATGCCCTCCTGGAAAGACGTCCGCGCCGATTTTCCGATCCTGCACCAGCAGGTGAACGGGAAGCCGCTGGTCTATCTCGACAACGGCGCCACGACGCAGAAGCCGCGCACCGTCATCGACGCGCTGTCGCACTACTACGAGCGCGACAACAGCAACGTCCACCGCGGCCTGCACGCGCTGTCCATGCGCGCGACCGACGCCTACGAGGGCGCCCGCGCCCGCGTCGCGAAATTCATTAACGCCGCCGATCCCGCCGAGATCATTTTCACCCGCGGCACGACCGAGAGCATCAATATCGTCGCGCGCAGCTGGGCCCACGCCCACCTCAAGCCCGGCGATGTCGTGCTCGCGACCGAGATGGAGCATCACTCCAACCTCGTGCCGTGGCAGCAGGCGGCCAGGGCCAGCGGCGCCACGCTCCGCTACGTGCCGGTGCTTGGCGCCAACGCCGAGGGCGGGCTCGACCTCGCGGCGCTCGACCGGCTGCTCACACCGCAGGTGAAGCTCTTCGCCTTCACGCATATTTCCAACACGCTCGGCACGATCAACCCGGTTGCCGAGCTGTGCCGCCGCGCGCGCGCCGTCGGCGCCGTCACGGTCATTGATGCCGCCCAGTCGGCCGGCCACGCGCCGCTCGACGTGCAGGCCATCGGCTGCGACTTCCTCGCGTTCTCCGGCCACAAGATGGCCGGCCCCACCGGCATCGGCGTGCTCTACGGCCGCCGCGCCCTGCTGGAAAAACTGGCGCCCGACGAGACCGGCGGCGGCATGGTGGTCAGCGTCACGTATGAGAACGCCACCTGGAAGCCCGCGCCCGAGCGCTTCGAGGCCGGCACCCCTCACATCGCCGGCGCCATCGGGCTGGGCGCAGCGTGCGACTACCTCGACGGCCTCGATCGCGCCGCCATCGCGAAACACGACGGCGATCTCGCGCGCGTCGCCTACGAGAAACTCTCCGCCCTGCCCAACATCCGCGTGCTCGGCCCGACCGGCGAACGCGGCGGGCTCGTCAGTTTCGCCTTCCCCGATGTGCACGCGCACGACGTGGTGACCTTCGCCGACGAGGATGGCATCGCGCTCCGCGGCGGCCATCACTGCAACCAGCCGCTCATGCGCAAACTCGGCCTCACCAGCACCACGCGCGCCAGTTTTTACGTCTACAACTCGGCCGCGGAGATCGACGTGCTCGTCGCCTCGATGCGCCGCACGCTCAAGTTCTTCCGCGGCTGATACGAGCTATAAGCGGGTCCGGCGGGGCGGCACTGCTGGGGACGGCTGCGCCGGCGTCCGGCGGCAGGATTTGTGACATTCTTTTCCTTTGAACCCGCCGGCGAAGTGGCTACTATTGGACGCTTCTCATCGTTGAAGCTCTTCCTCGAATCACGCCTCGCAATCACGATTCAACCGCACTCTCATGAGCAAACTCGTCGCCGGCAAGATGCCTCCCGCCTCGCAACCGTCCGCGCACCACGCGAAGCCCAAATATCCGGGCTTCCGCGTCACCTGCAACGGCAACCAGCTGGTGACGCAATACGTCGAGACGCGGATCACCGAGGGCGGGGTGTTTTATCCCATCACGCCGTCCACTGAGGGAGGCGAAATTTACCAGCAATCGTTCGCCCAGGGTGAACTGAACGTCTGGGGCGTCCAAAAGGTCGCCGTCGAGACCGAGGGCGAGCATGCCGCGCAGGGCGGCGCCACCGCCTACGCCGTGCAGGGCCGCCGCACCGTGAATTTCACCTCCGGCCAGGGCCTCGCGTATGCGATGGAGCAATATTACCACGCCCCCGGCAAGCTCTCGACGATGGTGCTCGAGGTCGGCGCGCGCGCGCTCACCAAGCACGCCCTCAACGTCCATTGCGGCCACGATGATTTCTACGGGGCGCTCGACACGGGCTGGACCATGCTGATGGCCAAGGACGCCCAGCAGGCCGCCGACCAGGCCATCATCCTCCGCAAGGCCAACGAGCTCGCGCTCAACCCGGGCATGAACATCCAGGATGGCATGCTCACGACGCATTCGGAGCGCATGTATCTGGCCCCGGAGGCCGAGCTGCTTCGCGAGTTCCTCGGCGCCCCCGAGGAGCAGATTGACTGCCCCACGCCCGCGCAGCGCGAGCTCTTCGGCCCGAAACGCCGCCGGGTGCCGGAGATGATGGACCTCAAGAACCCGGTCCTGCTCGGGCCCGTCCAGAACCAGGAGCACCACATGAACGGCGTCGTCGCGCGCCGGAACAACTTCAACGAATACATTCTCGGCTTCCTCGCGCAGTGCTATGCCGAGTTTGGCCGCCTCACCGGGCGCCACTACGGTTTCATCAGCGAATACCGCACCGAGGACGCCGACACCGTCTTCATCTCCCTCGGCTGTGCCGCCGAAAATATCGAGGCCGCCAGCGATTACCTGCGCGAACAGCGCAACGCCAAGGTTGGCTCGATCCACCTCAACGTCATCCGTCCCTTCCCCGAGGCCGCCGTCATCGAGGCGATCCGCGGCAAGAAGAACATCATCATTCTCGAGCGCACCGACGAGGGACTCGCGGGCGACAACCCGCTCGCCCGCGACATTCGCGTGGCCATCGGCAAGGCCCAAGAGGCCGCGCAATTCGGCGGCGTGCTCCCGGCGCTCACCCCCGCGGAAACCCCGCGCCTGTTCCGCGGTTCCTACGGCATCGGCTCCCGGGACTTCCGCCCCGAGCACACGCTGGGCGCCTACGAATTCGCCACTGGCATTTCCCGGCGCCAGGACGGCCGCAGCGCCGCCAACGGCGAGTCGTTCTTCGTCCTCGGTGTGAACCATCCCTACGCCGTCGTCAGCAAGGACACGCCGTCCCTGCTGCCCACGGGCGCGATCGCGGTGCGTTTCCATTCCATCGGCGGCTGGGGCATGATCACCACCGGCAAGAACCTCGGCTCCATCATCGGTGATTTCGGCCAGTTCATCTCCGAGCAAAGCCCCACGTACGACGCCGACGGCTTCCTCGTGGACAAGCTCTTCGTGATGGCCAACCCGAAATACGGCTCGGAAAAGAAGGGTGCACCCACGAATTACTACCTCACCGTCGCGCCCACGCAGATCAAGGTGAACTGCGAGCTCAACCACGTGGACGTCGTCCTGTGCTGCGACCCGAAGGCTTTCACCCACACCAACCCGCTCGAGGGTCTGAAGAAGGGTGGCTCGCTCGTCTGGGAGTCCAATGAAACGCCCGAGATGGCCTGGCAGCGCATTCCCGCCAAGCACCGCCAGTTCGTGCAGGATAACAACATTCGCGTCTTCATCCTCCCCGGCTTCGACATCGCGCGGAAAGCCACGAACCAGACGGAGCTGCAGCTCCGCATGCAGGGCAATTCCTTCCTCGGCGCGTTCTTCCGCGTGTCACCGTTCCTGCAGACCTTCGGGATTTCCGAGGAGCAGTTCAGCAAGGTCGTCCGCAAGCAGTACGAGAAGAAATTCGCCCGCTTTGGCGACGCCGTGGTCGCGTCTAACATGACCGTGATGACCGAGGGCTTCTCGCGCGTGCAGGAAATCAAGATCGGCCGGAGCGACGAAGCCGACCGCTCCTCGATGCGCAACCCGCTGCTCGCGCCGCAGGGCGAACACCCGATGATCCCGACCGCCGGTTGCGGCTCGTCCGGCTGCAGCAGCATCGCGATGCCCCCGGAACAGGCGCCGCGCGCGCCGTTGCAGACCCTGGCCAAGTTCGACTCCGAATTCCGCGCCGGCCTCGGCTACCACCAGCCCGCGGGCGCCCTCGCCTCCGTCGGCATCATGGGCGCCGGCACCGGCGCCACCCAGTCCAAGTATGTCGCGCGCCGCGAGACGCCCGTTTACATCGCGGAGAACTGCACCCAGTGCATGGAGTGCATCACCGCCTGCCCGGACACCGCCCTCCCCAACATGGCGCAGGAGGTCACCACGGTCCTGAAGACCGCGATCAACAATTACGTCACCGACATCGCCGACCGCCGCGCCTTTGGCGCCGAAATCACCGGCCTGGAGCAGCGCGCCCGCGTGCGGATGAACGAGTCCGTCAAGGCCAAGACCAACGTCCCGTTCAAGGAAATCATCCGCGAGGAGATCGCCAGCCTCACGACCATCTCCGTCAAGGCGAAGGCCGAGTTCAACGGCATCATCGCGAAACTGCCCCTCGCCTACAACAATGTCCCCGCCATCTTCCGCTCGCTCGAGGCCAAGACGCCCGGCGCCGGCGGCCTGTTCTCCATCTTCGTCTCCGACCTCTGCAAGGGCTGCGGCGAATGCGTGCAGGTCTGCGGCGACCACGACGCGCTCCGAATGACGCGCGAGACCGAGGAGCTCAACGCCGAGCTCACCACCGCGCAGGTCTTCTCCCGCCTCCTGCCCGACACCCCGCAGAAATTTCTCGGCCTCTACGACGACCAGAACGCCGCCGCTTCCCGCGAAGCCGCGCTCCGCAATCACCTCATGGTGCGCCGCAATTACGAGGCGCTCGTCTCCGGCGACGGCGCCTGCGCCGGCTGCGGCGAAAAGAGCATCCTGCGCGCCGCGGCCAGCGTCACCGAGGCCTACATGCGGCCGCTCTACCACCGGAAGGCCGACCGCCTCCGCGCCAAGGCCGCGCGCCTGGAAAAGGAGGGCCTGGAAAAGCTCGTTGCGCTCAAGACCCGCAGCGAGCCCGAGTATCAGCTCCTCCGCAAAACCTACGCCCATGTCATCGTCGGCCTCGGCGGCGAGAATGACGAGGATACCGCCAAGCGCATCGCCGGCTTCGAAGCCAAGCACGGCGCCATCACCGACGCCCAGCTCATCGGCGGCCTCGCCGCCGTGCTGCAGCAGGATGCCTTCAACCACAAGGAGCTCCAGTCGGTCGACGGCCGCCGCGCGAACGGCATGTCCGTGATGATGATGGGTGCGAGCACCGGCTGTAACACCGTTTACGGCTCCACTCCGCCCGCCAACCCGCATCCGTATCCCTGGATGAATTCGCTCTTCCAGGACGGCGCCACGATCTCGTGGCTCATGGCCGAGTCCGTCATCGTCAACCACGCCCGCCGCTCAGTGGTACCCGAGCGGCTGACCGATGCGCTGCTGGACCGCACCGAAAAGGTCGCGACGGAAACTGATTATTTCACGCTCACGCACCTCGACGATGCGCTCATGACCGAGCAGGAGATCCGCGAGCTGCCCAAGGTCTGGGCCATCGGCGGCGACGGCGCCCTCGGCGACATCGGCTTCCAGAATGTCTCGAAGGTCGTCCTGCAGAACCGCCCCAACGTGAAGATGCTCATGCTCGACACGCAGGTGTATTCGAATACGGGCGGCCAGAATTCCGACTCCTCGACGATGCTCGGCGGCTACGACATGAACCAGTTCGGCGCCGCTTCCCAGGGCAAGCTCATCGAAAAGAAGAACGTCGCCGAGGCCCTCACCGGCGGCCACGGCTCGCCGTTCGTCGCGCAGGTCTCGATGGCCAACGCCGCCAAGCTCTACAAGGCCCTGCTCGACGGTCTCGAGTATCGCGGCACGGCCTTCTTCCAGGCCTATACTACCTGCCAGCCGGAGCACGGCGTCGGCGACAACATGAGCGCCGACCAGGCCAAGCTGGCGCGCGATTGCCGCGGCATGCCGGAGTTCGTCTTCAACCCCCGCCGCGGCGAAACCTCGCAGGAGGCCTTCGACCTCAAGGGCAACCCGAGTATGGACCGCGACTGGTGGCGCACGAAATACGCGACCACCGGCGAGGAATACAGCTTCGGCGTCGCCCACTGGGCCGTCACCGAGGGCCGGTTCCGCAAGCACGTGAAGGCCATCAAGGAGGAGGACGCCGCCAAGCTCACGCTCCTTGACGACCAGCTGCTCTTCATCACGCAGGACGACGTCATCCACCGCCGCGTGTTCGAGCCGGCCCACCGCAGCTTCGTCGTCAACTTCGGCTGTTACATCAAGGCCGAGGAACACGGGAAGATGAAGTTCTACGCCGTGACGCGCCAGATGGTGCTGTTCGCCATCGAGCGCCGCAAGGCGTGGCGCATGCTCCAGAGCAAGGCCGGCGTGGTGAACAAGGATTACACCGCGCAAAAGGCCCTCCTCGCGAAGATCGACAAGGGCGAGCTGCCCCTCGCCGACGCGAAAGCCCGCGCCCGCGAGCTGTTTGCTGCTGAACTTGCCGCAGTAAAATAGCCGCCTGCCCTGAGCCTGCCTGCGGTGAGCTGGTCGAACCCGTCGAAGGGCCGAACTCGCCGCGGTCAAGTAACCCCGCGCCCGTCGCTCCCCCTCGATCTTTCCTAAAAACCGCAATTGAACCGCAGAGAACGCAGAGGCAAAAACGAAGCTCTTAAATTGAGTTTCGATTCACCTGGCGAGTACTCCCGTTAATAAACGACTTCTATTCTTAACTCGTTTTCTCTGCGCTCTCCGCGTTCTCCGCGGTTCAATTTCAAGTGCGCATTTTAGGCTTATCCGCAACTCTTTGAATGGATATATAGGCAGTTCGTCTGAGGCTGATTATGAATAATACCCGACGCCGACTTGCAGGCATCAAATAACGCATCAACCACTCAGCGGACAGATGCGCCGACAAGTTGCACCGCGTCGATTTCCTTCCAGCCTGGAACAGCCGCTAGGTTGAGCGTGATCTTCACCTTCGCCACCAAATACGACGTCTGCGGCACGCGCACCGCGAACCAGACAATTTCCCGCACCGCGGGCGCTTTGTAGGGATCAACGCCTTCCCACCACACGTGCGAGTTGCCGTCGGGCTCGATGGCTTCGATCTTGGTGATCGCGCCTGCGGCGTCGTTTTGCCGTACGCGCACTTCGGTGGCGTGGGTCGGTTTCGCAAACGTCACCTCCAGCCAATCCGTGCCGACGTCCTTATTCTCCGGACACCAGGCATCCGGGCTGTTGCCGGGCACGGAGATATTGGGCGCGCCGGTTGCCTGCGCCGGGGAATACTGCGTCTTGCCGTACTTCGTGCCGGCCGTAGCGCTCACAGCCCACTGCCCGGCGGGATCGGCAATGACCTTCGCATCGGTGAGTTCGGTCGATGTTACGATTGCGCCGCTGGCAGAACCACTCCCGATCGCTGGAACCGATGTGGCAGGTGCAGCAGATGGAGCAGGCGCAACACCTGCACCTGGTGACTGAGGTGAAGCGTCGCTGATGCTCGCTGCTGCTGGTCGCTCAGCTGCCTTCTTCGGCAAACGCTCATCCGGCAAAGGCGCGAGCACACTGGCCGGCGGACGCGTCCAATCCGGCAGCGCGACCTGCGTCACACTCGGAGCCATCAGGGCGATCGCCACCTGATCCTCCAGTTCAAAAAGCTCTATCGGCGGATGCGTCCATCCTTCCCGCTCGACTCGCCTCATGGCCCGATTCACACACGCCATGGCGGCATGGTAAGCGCCGCCGCGAGCGCACAGTGCGCCACGCATCGTAAGTAACGGGATGTTGTCCGGGTCACCAGTGAGCAGCGAATCGAGCAGGCGGGCCGCCTCTTGGGGCGCATCAGCCAGCACCGCTTCATGGGCCAGAGCCATGGTGCGCTGAATCACTCGTTCTGTTGCAGTGGAAGTAGCGGCGATATGCAGGGCGATCTCGTCGCTCACTGCCTCCCCTTTCCAGCCAGTGCCGTCGTGAATCATGAGCCGCGCATGGACGAGGTATTCGCCCGGGGCGAGCTTTCCGGAAGTCGCCGATGACAGGAACCAGACCCCTCCGGCATTCCGCTCGGCATCAAGCGTAGCGATTGCACTCTCGGGTTTGGCAACAAGCTGGGCATGCAGTTTCGGGGCACCATTACTCGCCCCGGAAATCTCGACCTCGACCGCATCCGCCCATGTGCCCGAACCCGGGGCCAACTCAATCGTGGCATCACTTTCGTCCGGCACGTCAATTCGCACGGCGACGAAGAGCGGCTCCCCGACTTCGATCGTGTGGTCCGCTGCGCCGCGCAACGTAACAGAGACTTCTGGGGTCAGGTTCGCTGCAGGCGCCGCCGCCACCCGCAGCGCGAGTGTGCTGAAGAGCAATGCCCAGTGGGTGAATGTCGCGATCGATCTCATTTATAAGCGGTGGATCTCGGCGGAATGGCATCGTTGGGGCAGATATCACCAAAGCAGTTGCCGCGGCCAGAATGGGCGTCGCCGAATCGCGACTGGGGCTCGTGCGACTGGGCATTCACGCCCGTACCGGTGGGACTGGTGCATATCTCGCGACCGGCGCGAGTGGAACCGGGGCGGATCAGATAGTAAGCGTTTTCCCTTCCCTTGATTTCGTAAGCGTCAGCGAAATAATATTTCATCACGCATAGTTCGTTGCCGCTATCGGTGCCGCCTTCCCGACCAACACGGATGCCTCTAGTTTGATCCATAGAAGCCAAATTGTCGGCATCGTAGTCAGCCCAAAATGAGGCGTCTTTTTTTATTCCAAGCGCGGACAATCGTGCAGCAGTTGCTGCGGTTTCCACTAAATAACTCTCGGTGCGGTTATCGGCCTGATGTTGCGCCAGTTCTGCCTCATACGCTGCGATGGAATCCTCGACGACATCACGCTGGGTATCCTCCCAGAGCAACGTGATTGTATCGCCCCGATTCTCGTGAAACTCACCTGGTACATCGATTTGCGACGTGTGGTAGTTGAATCCGGTCGTAAATCGCGCATGATGGGTCGGATTGAGTGGAGCCGAGGCTCCTTGAAAATAACATCTCACCAGATGCCAAGGCACTTCGCCGTGGTGATCGACGCCGACCGCATGCAGTAACTCGTGCGCGACCGCCCGGTCATAGATAAACTGAGCGTCGCGTTCGGACAGATTGTATTCCGCACTGGCCTTTGCCGCAAACACGCCATTCGGCTGGCGGCTTTCGACGTGCACAAAACTGACGAAGCGTGGGCGAAATGCGTGATACGGGGCTGCGTCGGCAGTACCAGCCGTTACTGCACCGTCTGCCGTCGAACCTCGATTTGTAATGATGACCCCGTGCTGGTCCACTCGGTGGGGACCATCGCGATGATTGCCGTTCATCAGGCGCTCCGTCTTAGAAATCTCCTTCGGGTCCTGCAGTTTGGAGTGGACCCGGAGTTTTGATAGCCGTCCAAACAGTGCGATGCCGCCTTTGGCGTCCGCTCCGATGAGATTCAGTACAAACAAATCCTTTTTCTTCGGATCGCCTTCGATGTGCTTCCCATTCTCCACCCAGCCGCGGTATTCCTCGTAGAGCGTGAAGCCGTCGCCATTGTCCTTCTGACCTTCGACTTTTTCGCTGTCGTCATCATCCGGTAGGTCCTCCACGTGGTGCGTCTTGCGCCAGCTATCGGCGATCCAACTCTGTGTTTTCCGCTTCGGTAAATGCGGCACCGCCCCCACGTCTTTCATCACACCTTCGATTTCCCGACCATCGTTCAGCAGGCAGATCGCCTGCAGGGAGCCCTTGCCGCCGAAGTCATAGCTGTCGATCTGCGTTTCGGCGTAGTATTGGCCTGCATCATTCTTGTGCGGATCGGTGACTTCGAGCTTTTGATCCGACTTGCTGAGAGTGCCACCGCTCACCGCCGCCAGTCGCAGATCATAGTCCGTATCCTTGGCGTTGAGCGGCCAGTTCATGCACACGCCGGGTTCGCGCGAGGTATCGAGCAGTTGGAAACGGATGTTCTTCACCCTGGGGATGAATGTTCCCTGTCCTTCCTTCACTTGAACCGTGGCGCGGGCCACCAGATTATTGCCGAGCTTGGTCACCTCTTTAATATTCCCTTCCGGCCGCCACTCGTCGTAGCCAGGAATGGTGATAACCAGCTCAACCGGCGGGAGGGATACGTCAATCTGCCAGGAGACTTCGAGGGCGATGTCCCACTCGCCATTCCAGTTTGCCGGCTTCGGCACCGGAATCCGGGTATTGCCGATCAGTTCGCCCGCGTCACCCGCGAGGGGCAGGCCTTTCACCTCGGCCACCATCCGATAGTTTTCGTAGCCGAGACTCTCGCCCAGTCCCTGCAAAGGCACTTGGGCCTCGGATGCCTCATGAGTGTTGTGGCCCTCTTCCTGGTGATCGACGACTCTAGTCTGGTGCACGGCTTCCATCGTCGTCGCCATGTCCGGCATGAGCGAAAACTGCAGGTCGTAGGTTTTTTCCTCCGGGTGAATTTTGACGGTCACGCCGCCATAACTCTGGCACACGGTCTGGGCTTTATACGTTTCGATACCGTTCACGCTGCCCGCCCGGCCCTCCCCTTCCGCGGTCCATGATCCACTCCACGTATGGATTTCGGAAATCACCACGGTGGTTTTCACCTGATCTTGCACCGGAAACCAGGTGACCAGCAGCGGGGGCGTGGCCTTGGTCAGTTTATCGGCATCGCCCGCCTGCACCGCCGCCTGCATGACCTCAGCCAGTTTCATCTGGGCTGCTGCTGATTGGGGGAGGTCGTACGCTTCGGTGGGCCGGACTTCGACCCGGCCTCTGAATTCATTGTTCACCTCGTAGCTGACTCCGCTCTGCCCGGCACTGCCACGGTAACCGATCTGAAAAGTGAGGTAGTGTTTCTTGGCGCTGTCCTGCCCGCGGGAGAAAGACACGGCGAGCGCGAGAATGACGAGAAACAGGACGGCAAAGCGGGAAAAGTGGGCGGGGCGTCGGGAACGCATTTTTTGTGTCGATAACAGCTGTCTCGACGCAAGGAGCGTAATCACCGACGGCGCGCCGTCAACGAATGCAGCCGTTCGGGCCACGACACCTCGCCGACAAAACGCCTCACGGATTCGACAAACGGCGGGACACCTGCCCCACGGGCCGCGGTCATACGCTACTCTGCATGCCCGAACCTTCCACCCAAGCCAGCCCCATTCCCTCACGCCGTCAGGAATTCATCCTCGCAGCGGGACTGCTTGTACTGACGGCCGTCATTTTCTGGCCAGCGGTGCGGTGGCTGACCTCGCAGACTTTCGCTCACGAGCAGCTGAAGCAGTCGTTCTTCATCGTCGTGCTCGCCGGCGGCTGGATCACCTGGAAAAGACGCCTCACGCTGCGCCTTGCGCTCCAGTCTTCCAACGGGGCGCTTGGCTGGTTATTCGCCTCGTACGCATTGGCGGCAGGCGCGGTATTGCTCAATACACCCGCTCCTTTTCCTGGCCGGACTGATCGCGGCGGCCGGCGGTTTCGTGAACTATACCTTCGGCGGGCGCGCCTTCCGGCGCACACTGCCGTTGCTGAGCGTCTTCGCCCTGCTTATCCTGTTTGTATTGCTCTTTCCGATACTCGACTGGCCGTTGCGCCAGATGGCGCGAGTGGAAGCGGCGCCCTTGTTGAATATGCTCGGCCGCGCTTCACAGCTCGCGGTCTCAGCCGGTCCACCAGTCAAGCTGATGCTCGTGGCCAACGGCCAATCCTTCATTGTCACCACCGAGTGTAACGGTTTCGGCCTGATCTCCTCCAGCCTCTTGCTTGGCACAATCCTGCTGCTGCATCGACCGGCCGCGTGGTGGCGTTTCGCGCTGCTGCTCCCCTCGTGTCTTGTCGTCGGGTTTGTTTTTAACTTCCTGCGGATTTCCACGATCGTCCTGCTCACGCCCCGTTTCCCTGGCCACTACACCACGCTGCATGAAACCGCCGGCCTGATCGCGCTCTACTCCGGCCTCGGCCTTGTCTGGCTGTTCACCGGACGCCAGCGAAAGCCACCGCCGCCCGCCGTGAACTCCAAATAGAAACCACCCGCCTGATGAAGTCCTACCGCAAAGAACTCTGGTTCGAGGTGCCGCAACGTCGCGCTTTCCTCAACATCACGCCGCAAATCGAAGACTGCCTGCGCGAGAGCGGCGTGAGCGAAGGACTCGGCCTCGTCAACGCCATGCACATCACAGCAAGCGTGTTCATCAACGACAACGAAGCCGGCCTGCACGCCGACTTCGAGAAGTGGCTCGAAAAACTCGCCCCTGAAAAACCGCACTCGCAATACGCACCCAATCACCCGGTCCCACGAGCCGGTCAGATCACTGCGGTCGGGCGCCGGCGCGCCGCCCGGCGGGCGAGCATGCGGTCGAACCGCCGCCGGTGCAGCTGGCCATCCAGCACATCATAGTGCTGCGGCACCATCAGGCGCGGATTCAGCTGCCGGGCCTTCTCGAGGCTCGCCGGGATGAGTTCGGGCCGGCTGTTCAGGATGGGGGGCGGCAGGTGCGTGTTAAAAAAATAACTCGCGAACAAATCCCCGCTGAAGAGCAGGTCGTGGCGTGCACTGTAGAAACCGCAGTGCCCGACCGTGTGCCCAGGCAGATGCACCACGCGCAGGCCGCCCCAGAACGGCAGTTCATCGCCGTCCGCCAGCGCCACGTCGATTTGCGCCGGCCGGCCCACGCGCAGCACGGCGCGCCCGACGCGCTCCAGCCGTCCGCACCAGCGGTTGATGCCGGTGTAAGGATAGGTGCCGTCAATGTGCGCCTGCTCGGCCGGATGCGCGTAGATCGGCGCGCCGGTCCACGCCTTGGCCCACGCCAAGTTGCCCACATGGTCGATATGGCCGTGCGTCAGCAGGATCGCCTTCACGTTCCGCGGCCCGAGCCCGCGCTGGCGCAGCCGCCAGCGGATTTGCCACGGCTCGCCGATCAGCCCGGTGTCGAGCAGTACCGCGTCACCCTCGTCATCCACGAGCAGATGACAGACCCCCATCACGCCACGAATGGTCTGCACGCCCGGCGGTATGTTGTTCATCGCATCCCGCTCCACACCAGGCCCAGCGCGCCGCCCGCGAGCACCACGGGAATGATTTCGACCTTGAATCGCTCCAGCGCCACCAGCGCCGCGATCCCGACCGCCAGCGCAAACCAGTCCACCGCCGCATGCGCCGGAAACACCACCTGCAACGCGAACCAGACTGCCAGGTTCAGGATCACGCCAACCACCGCCGCGGTCACGGCCGCCAGCGCCGCGTTCAGGCGGACCTCGCCGCGCAGCCGCTCGACGTAGGGCGCGCCGATCAGGATAAACAGATACGTCGGCACAAACGTCACCCAGGTCGTCATGGCCGCGCCGAGCGTGGCCGCACCCAGCGGCGCCAGCGCGCCCGGCTGCCTCCAACCGGCAAGAAACCCGACGAACTGCAGCACCATGATGAGCGGGCCCGGCGTCGTCTCGGCAAACGCCAGCCCGTCCAGCATCTGGCCCGGCGTGATCCAGTGATAATGCTCGACCGCCTGCTGGCCGACATACGGCAGCACGGCATAGGCGCCGCCAAAGGTCACCACGGCCGCCTTGCTGAAAAACCAGCCGAGTTGGGCAAATAGATCACCGCCCTGCAGGGTCGCCGCCAGCAGCACCGGAGCGAACCACAACGCCAGGCCGATGGCCGCCAGCCGCAACGTATGCGTGGCAGAAACCGCCGGCCCGGGCGCCGCCGCGGCCACGGGATTCACCTCCACGCCAAACGCCCGCGGCGCCATCCGGCCGCCGATGAAGCCCACGGCCAGCGCACCAAACACCACCAGGGGAAACGGCAGCTGCAGAAAAAACAGCGCGCCGAACGCCGCTGCCGCCAGCACCCAGGCGACGGGACTCGTCAGCGCCTTCCGCCCGATGCGTAGCACCGCCGCGACGACAATCGCCAGCACCGTCGCCTTCAAGCCGTGGAACACCGCCGCCACGGCCGGCACCGCTCCATAGGCCACATAAATCCAGCTGAGCAGCCACAGCGTCACCGCCCCGGGCAGCACAAACAGCACGCCGGCCGCCAGCCCGCCCCGCACGCCGTGCAGCAGCCAGCCGCAATACGTGGCCAGCTGCGTCGCCTCCGGCCCGGGCAGCAGCATGCAAAAATTCAGCGCGTGCAGGAATCGCGGCTCGTCGATCCAGCGCTTCCGCTCCACCAGTTCGCGATGCATCACCGCGATCTGCCCCGCCGGTCCGCCGAAGCTGATGAAGCCGAGCTTCAACCAGAAGCGCCGGGCTTCGCGAAAAGTGGGACGACCGTTATTAATCACGGATGACACGGATGAGCACGGATGACAAAAGGCAAGTCAGGGCTCCATGGCTTGGACGATCCGTGTCCATCCGTGCCATCCGTGATAAAAAATCTTCAGTGCGCTTTCAAAATCCACTTCATCGTCTTCGTCGCGAGCTGGTCGAAGGCCGTTACGCAAAGCTCGAGGTGCTCCTCCTTCGTGTCCTCGATCTTGTTGTGGCTGATGCCGTGCAGGCTCTGCACAAACATCATGATCGTCGGCACGCCCGCGCCGCACACCTCCGCCGCGTCGTGCAGCGGACCCGAGGGCAGCCGGTGCGACTGGGGAACCGTTTCCTTGATCGCGGCATCGCATAGTTCGATCAGCTCCGGGTGAAACGGCCGCGGCGCAATCTGCCAGAGCCGTTCCCAGCCCACCGTCACGTTGCCGGCCTTAGCGAAGCGCTCGCTGGCGTTCTTCGCCTCCTGCAGCATCCGGGCCAGCGCCGCCGCGTCGAGGTGGCGCTGGTCGAGCGTGATCCGGCACTCCTCGACCACGCTGGTCACGATGCCGGGCTTCGTGATGCACGACCCGATGGTGCACACGCCGCCGTTGCGGTCAGTGATCCGGTAAATCTCCTCGCTCATTCGCCCGGCCGCGAGAAACGCGTCCTTGCGCCGGTTCATCGGCGTGCTGCCCGAATGCGCCGCCTGGCCGTGAAACGTGATCGCATGCCGCTCCACCCCAAACGTCCCCAGCACCACGCCAAGCGGCAGGTCCAGGTCGAGCAGCACCGGTCCCTGCTCGATGTGCAGCTCGAGATACGCCGCGGCGTTCTTCAATTCCCGGTGACTCTCCTTCACGCGCTCAAAATCGACCCCGACCTCCTTCAGCGCGTCCGGCAGCCGGACGCCGTCCCGGTCCTTCAATTGCCGCGCTTCGTTCATATCGAGGTCACCGGCGCACGCCGACGAGCCGAACAGGCTCTTGCCAAACCGCGCGCCTTCCTCGTCCGCCCAGTCCACCAGCCGCACGGTCACGGGCGGCTTGCCGTGGTATTGGGTGTTGATTCGCCGCAAGATTTCGACGCCGGCCATCACGTTGAGGCAGCCGTCGAGCCAGCCGCCGTTCGGTACCGAGTCCATGTGCCCGCCGATCAGGAGCGCCCGCTCCGACTTGCCAGACAGGGTCGCCCAGAAATTTCCCGCGGCGTCCGTGTGCATCTCCACCGGCAGGTCCGCGAGCTTCTGCTTCAGCCACCCGCGCGTGGCGACCCAGATCTGGGTGAAAGCCACGCGCTGGGCGCCGTTCGCGTCGCCGGTGAGCCGGCGCAGTTCCTTGAGTTCGGTGATCGTGCGTTGGGGGTTCAAAGTATTCATGGGTGGAACGCGTTGACCCCAACGCGCTTTCTTCGGGCAGCGTCTTGAGGGCAAGCCGCTCCACCAGCACGTGAGGCCTGATTTCGGCTTGGAAGTTAGGGCCTTCTCCGCAGCATTCAACCCACCAATCATCACCCTTACATTCCTGCAGGCCTCCGCATTGCGGCCCTGGGAATAGCCGGCCCAGTTGACTGACTTCCCTCGTGCTGCGCGACTCGCGCGCCGGATGTTTCACCTTAACCCGCCGCCCTCATGCCCACCCTCGCCACGACCGTTGACGGTCTGAAGCTTCCCAACCCGTTTGTCATCGGCTCCGGTCCGCCCGGCACCAACCTCAGCGTCATCCAGCGCGCGTTCCGTGAGGGCTGGGGCGCCGTCATCGCCAAGACCTTCAGCCTCGACTCCTCCAAGGTCGTCAACGTCACCCCGCGTTACGCCAAGCTCCAATCCACGAACGGCGAGGTCATCGGCTGGGAAAACATCGAGCTCATCAGCGACCGGCCGTTCAACATCTGGCTCGACGAGTTCAAGAAGTGCAAGGACTCCCATCCGTCGGGTGTGCTCATCGCCTCCGTGATGGAGGAATATCGCAAGGATGCGTGGATCGAGATCATCGAGCGCTGCCAGGCGGCCGGCGTGGACGCGTTCGAGCTCAACTTCTCCTGCCCGAGCGCAAGATGGGCGCCGCCATGGGCGAGAGCCCGGAGATCCTCACGGAAGTCTGCGGCTGGGTGAAATCCGCCGCCAAGATACCCTTCTGGGCGAAGATGACGCCCAACGTCACCCACATCGAGGACCCCTCCCGCGCCGCCCTCCGCGCCGGGGCCAATGGCCTCAGCGCCATCAACACCATCCGCAGCATCTGCGGCGTCAACCTCGACACCCTCCGCCCCGAGCCGTCCGTCGAGGGCTACACCACCCCCGGCGGTTATTCCTCGAAGGCCGTCAAGCCCATCGCGCTCCGCATGGTGATGGAAATCGCCCAGCTCATCCGGAAGGAGTTCCCCGGCCGCTCGCTCTCCGGCCTCGGCGGGATCGAGTCCGGCGAGGACGCCGCGCAATTCATCCTGCTCGGCGCCGACACCGTGCAGGTCTGCACCGGCGTCATGAAGGCGGGCTACGAGTGCGTGAAGCCGATGTGCGACCAGCTCCTCGCGTTCATGGCCAAGCACAAGTTCGAGACGCTCGCCGATTTCAAGGGCAAGAGCCTCGACTACTTCACCACTCACGCCGACCTCGTAAAACGCCAGGCCGAGCGTAAAGCCGCGCAAAAAGTCGCCGCCGCGGGCAAGGTCGTCAAGAGCGACGGCGAATGGAGCGGCGACGAGTTCGTGAAACAATCCGACGCACTGTCGCGGGAATGAAGCCCCAAGCTCCAACCTCCAAGCTCCAAAGAAGCACCAATCATCCGGTCGCAATGGCCAGAGGAGGTGGCGCTGCATATCCCGAAACAAATGGGCGCAGCTGGAGCGTCGAAGATGATGGCGGTATCACGTCGCGCCATCCTTTCGACTTTGAGGAGCGAACCGCGGTTTTTGGAGAAAATGTCATCCGTTTCCTGAAAAAGGTTCCGCGCGGCCCGGACAACAACCGGCTGATCGACCAGCTTGTCGGCTGCGGGACAAGCGTCGGTGCAAATTACTGCGAAGCAAATGAAGGCCTCTCGAAGAAAGACTTTCGCAATATAATCGGCCGATGCAAAAAGGAAGCGAAGGAGTCCAAATTCTTTCTTCGGATGATCGCGGCCTCGGAGCCTAGACTGGCCGACGAAGCACGTGTCCTCGACCGCGAGGTCAACGAGCTCCATCTCATCTTTTGCAGCATATATCGCAAAACAGCGCCCTGACTTAGAAACCGCCATCCATCCAAGCCCATGTCATTGAGAATTGATCTCTGGCTTTTCATCGGAGCTTGGATGTTGGAGCTTGTAGCCTTTTCCCCATGATCCTCACCCGCTGCCCGCTCTTCATCAACGGCGAATGGCTGCAGCCGAAGATCGCCGGCACACCGGTCTATAATCCGTCCACCGGCGATGTCATCGCCGAGTGCCCGGCCGGCGGCGCGGCCGAGGTCAATGCCGCCGTCGCGGCGGCGCACGCCGCGTTTCCCGCGTGGCGGGACACGCCGTCGGTCGAGCGCGCGCGCGTCTTTTTCCGCTACCGCCAGCTGGTCGAGCAGAACTTCGACGCGCTCTGCCGCAGCGTCTCGCGCGAACATGGCAAGACCCTCGCCGAGGCGCGCGGGAGCATTTATCGCGGCCTCGAGAATATCGAATACGCCTGCGGCATCCCCACGCTCCTGATGGGCGACACGCTGCCGGACCTCGCCCGTGGCGTTGATTGCGAGACGCTGCTCCAGCCGCTCGGCGTCTGCGCCGGCATCACGCCGTTCAACTTCCCCGCAATGGTGCCGCTGTGGATGTTCCCGCTCGCGCTCGCCTGCGGCAACACGTTCGTCCTCAAGCCGAGCGAAAAAGTCCCGCTCACCGCTGTCCTCCTCGTCGAGTTGTTGGAAAAAGCCGGCCTGCCCAAGGGTGTGCTCAATCTCGTCCACGGCGGCCGTCCGGCGGTGGATGCCCTGCTCACGCACCCCAAGGTGCGCGCCGTTTCATTCGTCGGCTCCACGCCGATCGCGAGATACATTTACGAAACCGGCACCAAGAACGGGAAACGCGTCCAAGCCAACGGCGGCGCCAAGAACTACATCGTCATCATGCCCGACGCCGACATACCGAAAACGGTCGAGGCGCTCTCTCCACGGCCGCCTTCGGCTGCGCGGGCGAGCGCTGCATGGCTGGCTCGACTGCCATCACGGTGGGCGCCGCGGCGGAGCGATTGCTACCCTCGCTGATCGCGGCCGCGCGGGCCATCAGGGTCGGGCCGACCGATCGCCCGGCGCAGCCCGACATGGGTCCCGTCATCACCGCGCAGCATCGCGACCGCGTGCTCAGTCTGGTCGCCAGCGGCGAGAAGGAAGGCGCCCAGATCATTGCCGACGGCCGCGGCGTGAAGGTGCCGGACGCCCCGCACGGCTTTTATCTCGGCGCGACCATCGTGGACGGCGTGCAGGCCAACATGACGCTCGCCCGCGAGGAGGTTTTCGGCCCCGTGCTCAACGTCATGCGCATGGACGACCTCGACCGCGCCATCAAATTGGCGAACCAGTCCGCCTTCGGCAACGGCACCGCAATTTTCACCAACAGCGGCAAGGCCGCGCGGGAGTTCAAGCACCGCGTAAAGGCCGGCATGGTCGGCATCAACGTCGGCGTGCCCGCCACCATGGCGATGTTCCCATTCACGGGCTGGGATGACTCTTTCTTCGGCGACCTCCACATCCAGGGGAAGGAAGCCGTGCAGTTCTACACCCAGCAGAAAGTCATCACGACCCGCTGGTTCGGCGAAGGCGTCGGCGATGTGTGGAAGAAGTGAAGCTCCAAGCTCCAACATCCAAGCTCCAGAAAAATTTCAAACATCCAAGCATCCGATGAAACTTCATGGAATTACGATGATTGAAGCTTGGAGCTTCTCTGGAGCTTGGATGTTGGAGCTTGGAGCTTTATCGCCGATTTGCCACCCGTCCCGGACATTTCCACCATGTCACTCCTGATCAAGAACGGCGAAATCGTGACCGCCGACAGCCGCTATGTCGCCGACATTTACTGCGAGAACGAGACGATCACCCATATCGACAAAAACCTCAGCGCGCCCGCCGGCACCGAGGTCATCGATGCGAAGGGCAAGTATGTCTTTCCCGGCTTCATTGATCCGCATGTCCACATCTACCTGCCGTTCATGGGGACGTTTTCGAAGGACACCTATGAGACCGGCAGCAGGGCCGCGCTCGTCGGCGGCACGACCACCCTCATCGAAATGTGCTGTCCCGCGCGCAAGGACGACGCCCTCGCCGCCTTCGAGCTCTGGATGAGCCAGGCCGTGGGCAAATCAGCCTGCGATTTCACGTTCCACATGGGCGTGACCAAGTTCGACGACAAGTCCGAGGGCCAGCTGCGCGAAATCGTCCGGCGCGGCATCAGCTCCTTCAAGATCTTCCTCGCCTACAAAGACGCGTTCGGCGTCGACGACACCGAGCTGTACCGCACGCTCAAGCTGGCGAAGGAACTCGGCGTAATCGTCACCGCCCATTGCGAGAACGAGACCCTCGTCGCCGAGCGCTGCAAGGAGCTGCTCGCCGCCGGCAAGACTGACCCGGGCCAGCATCACGAGAGCCGGCCGCCCGCGGTCGAGGCCGAGGGCGTGCACCACCTGATGACGTTTGCCGAGCTCACCGGCGCCGCGACCTACATCGTTCATCTCAGTTGCCGGGAGGCGCTGGATCAGGCCCTCGCCGCCCGCCAACGCGGCGTGCGAGTAGCCATCGAAACCCTCATTCAATACCTCGTGCTCGACAAGGCCTACGCCGAGCGCCCCAACTTCGAGGGCGCGAAATACGTGATGTCGCCGCCGCTGCGCGACGCGCGCAACCAGTCCGTCCTCTGGAACGGCCTGCGCGACGGCCTGATCCAGACCGTCGCCACCGACCATGCGCCGTTCGATTTCCAGAAGCAAAAGCCGATGGGCAAGGACGACTTCACCAAGATCCCCAACGGCATCCCCTCGCTCGAGGAGCGCATTAACCTCCTCTACACCTACGGCGTGAAGGCCGGCAAAATTGACCTGCCCACCTTCGTCAACGCCGCCAGCACCCAAGTCGCGAAGCTCTTCGGTCTCTTCCCGCGCAAGGGCACCATCCAGCCCGGGGCCGACGCTGATCTCGTCGTCTTTGACCCGGACTACCGCGGCACCATTTCCACCAAGACGCAGGCGATGAACGTGGATTACAGCGCGTTTGAGGGCTGGAAAATCGAGGGTCGCCCGAGCGTCGTCACGGTCCGCGGCCAAGTCGCCGCCCGCGATGGCAAATTTTGCGGCACGCTCGGCCGCGGCCAGTTCCTCCAGCGGAAGCCCAGTCATTTTTGATGAACGAACCCAACAGGTAGGGTGAGTCGTCCCCGACGAGCCGCTTTGAAGACGGCTCATCCGGAGGATTCGCCCTACCCAATACTCAACCCATGTCCACCTCGCCCGGTCTTGCCGCCAACGCCCCCGATGTGGAGGCCGACATCGCGCAGAGCCATCTCTGCAACGCGGATCTCGCCCCCGTGCCGCCGTCGCGGCGCAAGTGGGGCATGCTGAGCTTCGCGGCGTTGTGGATCTCGATGTCGGCGTGCATTCCCACGTACATGCTCGCGTCGTCGCTCATCGGCGGCGGCATGAACTGGTGGCAGGCCATCGCCACCATCTTCCTCGGCAATCTCATCGTGCTGGTCCCGATGGTGCTCAACGCCCACGCCGGCACCAAGTATGGCATTCCGTTCCCGGTGTTCTGCCGCGCCTCCTTCGGCACGCGGGGCGCCAACCTCCCCGCGCTGCTCCGCGCGCTTGTGGCCTGCGGCTGGTTCGGCATCCAGACGTGGATTGGCGGCGCGGCGATCTACAAGATCCTCGCGGTCTTCTGGCCGGCGCTGGCCGAGCCGCATGCGGCCGCCGCGTTCGGCATCACGCTGCCGCAGTTCGTGTGCTTCCTGTTCTTCTGGGGCATCAACATGGCGGTCATTTATCGCGGCATCGACACCATCCGCGTCCTGCTGAACCTCAAGGCCCCGCTGCTCCTCGCGCTCGGCCTGCTGCTGCTCTGGTGGGCTTGGCGCGCCGCCGGCGGCTTCGGCCCGATCCTCTCGCAGTCTTCCGCCTTCGCCGCCGGCCAGCCCAAGGCCGGCCAGTTCTGGGGTTTCTTCTTCCCCGCGCTCACCGGCATGATCGGCTTCTGGGCCACGCTGTCGCTTAACATCCCCGACTTTTCCCGCTATGCGTTTACTCAGCGCGACCAGGTCGTCGGCCAGGCCCTCGGCCTGCCGCTCACGATGGCGCTCTACTCGTTCATCGGCGTCGCGGTCACGTCGGCCACCACGATCATTTATGGCACGACGATCTGGGATCCCATTGACGTGCTCACCCGGTTCAAGGATCCGGTCGTGCTCGTCGTGGCAATGGTCGCGCTCTGCATCGCCACCCTGGCCACCAACATCGCCGCCAACGTCGTGTCGCCCGCCAACGACTTCGCGCACCTCGCGCCGCGCAAGATCACGTTTCGCCTCGGCGGCCTGATCACGGGCCTGGTTGGCATCGTGATGATGCCGTGGAAACTCGTCGCCGACCCGTCCGGCTATATTTTCACCTGGCTCATCGGCTACAGCGCCCTGCTCGGCCCGATCGGCGGCGTCATGATCGCGGACTATTTCGCCTACCTTCACCGCCAGCTCAACGTCGCCGCGCTCTACTCCTCGACCGGCGAATACCGTTACTCCCATGGCGTTAGCTGGGTCGCCGTCGTCGCCCTCCTAGCGGGCGCGCTGCCGAGCCTGCCGGGCTTTCTCGCCCAAGTGCACGCCATTGACGGCGCCGGCATCGCGCCCTTCCTCCTCCAGCTCTACAATTACGCCTGGTTTATCGGCTTCGGCCTCGCGTTCGTGGTTTATCTTTTCCTCCGCAAACTCGCGCCCAAATCCTGATCAATCCATTTTACAGGAGGTAACGAAGGAAACAGAGAAGTGTTATCATCAATCTTCCTTCGTTCCCTCCGTTTCCTCCTGTAAGAAACAGCTCCCATGAAATCCATCCCCCTGCCGCCCTGCTCCGTCGTGCCCAAGCCCTACACCGGCCCGTCCGCCGAGGCGGTGCTGGCGCTGCGCCAGCAGTATCTCAATCCCGGCATCCTGCTCTACTACAAGCAGCCGATCATGATCGTGGAGGGGAAGATGCAGTATGTGTGGGACCACACCGGCAAACGCTACCTCGACGGCCTCGGCGGCATTGTGACCGTCAGCGTGGGCCATTGCCATCCGCACGTCGTTGCGGCCGCGCACCGCCAGAATGAGCTGCTCCAGCACGCCACCACGCTCTATCTGCATCCCAACATCGCCACGTATGCCGAGAAACTTGCCGCCAAACTGCCGGGCGACCTCAAGTGCGTTTATTTCGTCAATTCCGGCTCCGAGGCCAACGACCTCGCGCTGCTGATGGCGCGGCTCTACACCGGCAACTACGACATGATTGCGCTGCGCAACGCCTACCATGGTGGCAACGCCTCCGGCATGGGCATCACGGCGAACAGCAACTGGAAATTCAATGTGCCGCACTCCTTCGGCATCCACCACGCCATCGTACCTTATCCTTATCGTGGCCCTTTCGGTCACGACGACCCGGAAGCCGGCCGGAAATATGCGGACGATGTGAAACAGGTCATTGATTACACCACGCCGGGCAAGGTCGCCGGCTTCATCGCCGAGTCCATCCAGGGCGTCGGCGGTTTCGTGGTGTTTCCCGACGGCTACCTGCAGCACACCTACGCCCACGTGCGCGCGGCCGGCGGCGTGTGCATCGCCGACGAGGTGCAGACCGGCTTCGGCCGCACGGGCACGCATTTCTGGGGCTTCGAGACGCAGGGCGTCATTCCCGACATCGTCACGATGGCCAAGGGCATCGGCAACGGCGCGCCGCTCGCCGCCGTGGTCACCACGCCAAAGATCGCCGCGGTCATCGCGCAGAAGACGCACTTCAACACCTTCGGCGGCAACCCGGTCGTCTGCGCCATCGGCCAGGCCGTGCTGGAGGTCATTGACCACGAGAAGCTCCAGGCAAATTCGCTGAAGCTCGGCCACTACATCCTCGCAGGTCTCGAGAAGCTCAAGGCCAAGCACAAGGTCATCGGCGACGTCCGCGGCAAGGGCCTGATGCTCGGCATCGAATTCGTGAAGGACCGCGCCACGAAGGAGCCCGGCAAGGAGGCGTGCGCGCAGGTGGTGGAGAACGCCCGTGAGCTCGGCCTGCTGCTCGGCAAGGGAGGCCTCTGGGGCCAGACCATCCGCTTCGCCCCGCCGATGAACATCACGACGGCCGACGCTGATTTCCTCCTCGCCGTGCTCGATGAGGCGATCGCGCATGCCTAGGGCGGGATCGCTTCGCCGGACTTGCAGACCCGCTCCCCGCCGGCCATTTCAACCCACGTGAACCCCCACCCCGACGAAGCCGCGATTCTCGCGATCGAGCGGCCGCACCGCAGCCTCTGGACGTACTACCTGCTCTGCAGTTTCCTGATCCCGCCCCTCTTTCCGATCCTGATGTTGATCGGGTGGTTTCGCTACCACACGATGCGTTACAAGTTCACCGACGAGGGTATCTCGATGAGCTGGGGCATCCTCTTCCGCCGCCAGATCATCATCAACTACGCTCGCATCCAGGACATCCACCTGCGGTCGAATCTCGTGGAACGCTGGCTCGGCCTGGCCCGCGTCCTCGTCCAGACCGCCAGCGGCAGCACCGGCGCCGAAATGACGCTCGAGGGTCTCCAGGAGTTCGAGGCGGTGCGCGACTTCCTTTATTCCAAGATGCGCGGCGTCAAGGATCCCGCGCACCAACCCGCCGGGGCCGCCACCTCCCTGACTCACGACACCGAACTGGCCGCCGCGCTGCGCGAGGTGGCGCGTGAGCTGCGGGAAACCCGCTTGGCCCTGCAGGCCCGGCCACCGGCCGCCCGGGACTCCGGCCATGTTTGATTGGATCCGCGAGCAAGTGCTGCGCTTCATGCGCGTGCCGCATGACCCCGAGCCGCCGTTTGGCGCGCCCGGTTCCATCCGCGTCTTTCGCGCCGGCCGGAATTATTACAACCTGCGCCTGCTCCGGTGGGGCCTGGGCCAGTTCGGCGCGTTGATCGGCATTGGGATTTCCCTCACTTTCCTCGGTTGGTTTAAGAGCGAAATCGATGCGGCCAAACTCACCCGCGAACAGGCAGTCGCGGCGGCACCGGCCCAGCCGCCGGCCGCAACATCCGCCCCACCATTACCCGGCCGAAAGTCCACCAAATTAAAGCGCGACATACGCCAGGATCTCAAACAGCTGGCAGCCCATACCCCGGGCTCGCGTTGGGTGATCCCCGTGATCGAATTTTTTGAATTTAGCGGCATCCTGCTTTTTCTCGTGCAGCTGCCCGTGACGTTTGCCGCGGTGCGCCTCGATTTTGAGATGCACTGGTATATCGTCACTGACCGCAGCCTGCGCATCCGCACCGGCCTGCTCCGGCTGCAGGAATCCACCATGAGCTTCGCCAACCTGCAGCAGGTGGAGGTCAAGCAGGGCCCATTGCAGCGGTTGCTTGGACTTGCCGACGTGCACGTGCAGTCCGCCGGCGGGGGCGGCGACCACGCGCCCGGACAGATGGGCGATTCACTCCACACCGGGATTTTTCACAGCGTGAATAACGCCAATGAAATCCGGGACCTCATTCTCGAGCGCCTCCGCCAGTTCCGCCAGGCCGGCCTCGGTGATCCCGATGATCACCACCATCCCGCCGCTGCGCCCGCCCTCGCCGGGGTGGCGACCGGCGATGCGCTCGCGGCGGCGCGCGAGGTCCTGGCCGAGGCCCGGGCCCTGCGGCAGGAAGTGGCACGGGTCTCCTTGTATCTAGAACGGTGAAGGTCTGGTTGCGGCTTCCGAGAATGGGCCTCTAGCTCGTCGGA
>OCZT010001122.1_pt1 | contig 27637 bp, 30 predicted proteins | sample 1539031 | NCBI WGS metagenome assembly OCZT01 (sample SAMEA3539308, study PRJEB22396) | soil metagenome | biome: tundra; feature: field; material: soil | place: USA | collected 2010-05 | depth 0.15 m | reverse complement strand
CCTCGGACTCTTACTGCTACCGGTCCTAACCGCTACTAGGGCCCGTCCCGCTCCCGGCCGCCGCAAACGGTCCGCGGGGCGGGCGGGGCGTGGCTAGCCTGCTCGCATGCCAGTTGACTACGCGAAGTTCGCCGCCGTGCTCAGTGACCTCGGCGTGCCCGGACAGGTACGAGAGCTGCCGGAGAGCGCGCCGACGGCGGCGGCGGCGGCCGCCCAGCTCGGCTGCGAGGTCGGTGCGATCGCGAACAGCCTGGTGTTCAGCGCGGACGGGGCGCCGCTGCTCGTCATGACCAGCGGCGCCCACCGCGTGGACACCGACCGGGTGGCCGCGCTCATCGGCGCTTCGGCCGTGCAGCGAGCGGATGCGCGCTCGGTCAGGACCTGGACCGGCCAGGCCATCGGCGGCGTCGGCCCGGTCGGGCATCCCGCCCCCATCCGCACGCTGGTCGACACCTGGCTGGAAAAGTACGATGTGATCTGGGCGGCGGCCGGGCACCCGCACACCGTGTTCCCGACCTCATACGCTGAACTGGCGCGGATCACGGGCGGCACGCCCGCCGACGTCGGCGAGTAGGCCTCGCGGTCGCCACACCGCTTGGCTTGGTCCAGAGCAGGGAGTAGCGCCACAGCAGGCGGCGGCGATAACGGACGCAGGGGAGCAGTCTGCGGGCCGTCGTCCGGACCTGCGCCCAGGTCATATCGGCGGCCATGACCGGCGCTCCCGGGCCCCCCTCACGGTAAACGGCACGGTAGTAACAGTTGACGGCGATGCCAGGGGCGCCCGCCAGGATGTCGGCGGCCGACCCGTTCGCCGCCAGGCCGATGACCGCGAGGCGGCCGCCCGGCCGGAGGAGCCTGGCCATCGTGGTCAGCGCCTGCTCGAAGTCCATCTGGTGAAGCGAGGTGTTGGCGCAGACGAAGTCGAAGCTGGCCTCGGCCAGCGGATAGGCGAGGAAGTCCGCCTCGGTGAACCTCAGCCGGCCCGGCCCCGGGCACGCGCCCGGGCCAGGCTGATCATCCGCGCGTCCCGGTCGATCCCGGTGACCTCGGTACAGCGCTCCGCGAGCCTGCAGGCGAGCATCCCGTCTCCGCAGCCCACCTCAAGCGCCTGGCCGCAGTTGGCCGGCACCGCCGCGAGGATGGCCGGCTGGTAGTGAACGTTGTGGTTCCAGTAGTCGACCCGAGCCATGACGCCTCCCGGGTCCGGAGGATACCGTTGGCCCCATGCGCGCACTGATCATCGTTGATGTGCAAAATGACTTCTGCGAAGGCGGATCGCTCGCCGTGACCGGCGGCGCCGCGGTGGCGCACGCGATCAGCGCGCATGTGGCCGGCGACGCCCGCCGCTACGGGCACGTCGTGGCGACCAAGGACTTCCATATCGATCCGGGTGCCCATTTCTCCGACCATCCGGACTACGCGGCCACCTGGCCGCCGCACTGCGTGGCCGGGACGTCAGGGTCGGACTTCCACCCGAACCTGGACACCGGCCCGGTGGAAGCGGTCTTCCGCAAGGGCGCGCACGCGGCGGCCTACAGCGGATTCGAGGGCGCCGACGAGGCCGGCACGCCGCTGGCTGACTGGCTGCGCGCCCGGGACGTCGACGAGGTCGACGTGGCCGGCATCGCCACCGACTACTGCGTGCATGCGACCGCCGCGGACGCGGCCCGGGCCGGCTTCACCACCCGGGTCCTGCTCGACCTCACCGCGGGGGTCGCGCCGGACTCCACCGCGAAGGCCATCGAGGACCTGCGCGCGGCCAACGTCGAACTCACCGGCACCGTCCACGGCCTGGCCGGTGGGTGACGTCGATTTGCCCGGTCATCTGTGCTGAGATAGTCCGGTGCCCGGGCGGAGTGGCAGACTGGCCGCCATGGCCGGACTGGATCCGAAGGCGGACTTTCACCGTTATCTGCAGGACGCCCGGGATGCGCTGCTGTGGAAGCTGGACGGGCTAGGCGAGTACGACGTCCGGCGGCCGCTGGTGCCGACCGGCACCAGCCTGCTGGGGCTGGTCAAGCACGTGGCCGGCATCGAGCTCGGGTATTTCGGCGACACGTTCGGCCGGGCCCACGGCGAGCCGCTGCCGGAGTTCGACCCCGATGAGCCGCTGGCAGACATGTGGGCGACCGCCGATGAGACGCGGGAGCAGATCGTCGGGCTGTACCGCCGGGCGTGGGCGCACTCGGACGCCACGATCGACGCGCTGCCCCTGGACGCCATCGGGCACGTGCCGTGGTGGCCGGAGGGCCGGCGCGAGGTGACGCTGCACAGCATCCTGGTCGGGTGACGGCGGAGACCCACCGGCATGCCGGGCACGCGGATATCGTCCGGGAACTCATCGACGGGGCCGCCGGGATGCAGGACGGGAACGGCAACCTGCCACTGGGCGACCAGACCTGGCGGGAAAACCACCGGACCCAGGTAGAACGCGCCGCCCGCGAAACCGACCCCAGCCAGGATCGTGGATATTTAGCTCGGGATTTCGGAGGTAAATATCCACGATAAGGAGGACGGACCGGGGCTAGCGGCCGGAGATGGCCCAGCGGCGGATCATGTCGATGCGGGTCTGGATCTGCTCGGCGGTGGCCTGCGGGAGCTGGGGGCCGCCGCAGGTCCGGCGCAGTTCGGCGTGGATGACGCCGTGCGGCTGACCGGTTCGGTGACTCCACGCGCCGACCAGGCCGTTGAGTTCCTTGCGCAGGGCGGCCAGAGCCTGGCGGCTCACCGGAGGGGCGGTCGGAGCAGCAGAGGCTGATGCGGCGGCTGAGGTCGTCGAGGTTCGCGAGGTGTCTGGGGCGGATGGGACGAGCGGGGTTCGTGTGGCGGGTGAGGTGGACCTGGCGGGGTTGGCGGGGGGCGGGGAGGACTGGGCGGCGCGGGAGCGGGCGGTGAGCTGGGAGTTCTGGCGCTGGCAGAGGAGGGTGCGGACCTGGTCGGGGTCGAGGAGGCCGGGCAGGCCGAGGAAGTCCTCTTCCTCGGGCGAGCCGGCCGCGGTCGCGGTGCCGAACTCGCCGCCGTCGTAGAGGACCCGGTCGAAATGCGCGGACGCGTTGAGCGGCTGGAAGGCGGGCTCGTCGAACGTGCCGGGGGTATCGCGCTGGCGCTGGGCCTGCTCGAGCTCTTCCTCCTCGGGCGCGTCGGCGCCGCGGGCGCGCAGGATGTGGTCCCGTTCGGCCTCGAGTTCGGCGGCGTAGGCCAGCAGCACGGGGACCGAGGGCAGGAACACCGAGGCCGTCTCCCCCCGCCGCCGGACCCGGACGAACCGGCCGACCGCCTGGGCGAAGAACAGGGCCGTGGACACGCTGGTCGCGTACACGCCGACGGCCAGGCGGGGGATGTCGACGCCCTCTGACACCATCCGAACCGCGACCATCCAGCGGTCGTCGGAGGTCGCGAACGCGGAGATCTTCTTGCTCGCGGCCGGGTCGTCGGACAGCACCACGACGGGGCGCTTGCCGGTCTGGCCGCGCAGCAGCGCGGCGTAGGCCCGCGCGTCCTCGTGGTCGCCCGCGATCACCAGGCCGCCGGCGTCCGGCATGCCCCGGCGGACCTCGGTCAGCCGTTTGTCGGCCGCCTCGAGCACCCGGCTGACCCACTCCCCCGCCGGGTCGAGCGCCGTCCGCCACGCCTGCGCGATCTGGTCCTTGGTCATCGGGGTGCCCAGGGTGGCGGTGATCTCGTCCCCGGCCCGGGTGCGCCAGTGCATCTCGCCCGAGTAGGCCAGGAAGATCACCGGCCGCACCACGCTGTCGTCCAGCGCGGGCCCGTAGCCGTACACGTAGTCCGACGAGCTGCGCTTGCCGCCGCCCGGCTCGTCGACATAGGTCACGAACGGGATCGGGTTGGCGTCGCTGCGGAACGGCGTGCCGGTCAGCCCCAGCCTGCGCCGGGCCGGGTCGAATGACTCCTTGACCGCGTCGCCCCAGGACAGTGCGTCGCCCGCGTGGTGGATCTCGTCGAAGATGACCAGCATGCGCCGGTTCTCTGTGCGCTGCCTGTGCAGCGCGGGGTGCGCGGCGACCTGCGCGTAGGTGACCGCGACGCCGTGGAAATCGGCACCGGTCCGGCCCTGGGCGTTCCGGTAGGCGGAGTCGATCGCGATGCCGAACCGGGCGGCCGCCTCCGCCCACTGATGCTTGAGGTGCTCGGTCGGCGTGACGATCGTGAGCGTGGCCACCTCGCGCCGCGCCAGCAGTTCGGCCGCGACCGTGAGCGCGTACGCGGTCTTGCCCGCCCCCGGCGTGGCGACCAGGAGAAAGTCGCGCCGCGGCCGCTTGAAATACTCGTGGTAGGCATCCTTCTGCCAACCGCGCAGACCAACAAGCAGATCATCCCGAACGGGCTCGTGGTGATACTCGGCGGCACCTGCGCCGGAGCCCGGGGTGGTCGGCAGAGGGGTGCTCACGAGGCCGAAATGTTACCGGGGCGGGCCGCCCGGCGCCCGCCAAACACGCCGCGGGTCAGCCGTCGCCTTCACCGGAGGGGAGGCGCTCGTAGATCTCCTTGCAGGTGGGACACACCGGATAGCGCTTCGGATCGCGGCTGGGTACCCAGACCTTGCCGCAGAGCGCGGTCACCGGAGTGCCGGTCACCATGCTGTCGACGATCTTGCTCTTGTCGACGTAGTGCGCGAACCGCTCATGGTCGCCATGCGACGTATCGGGCCGGACATCCTCGTGGATGCGCGTTTCCTGCTCGGGGAGAACCTCGGTACCACTCACGAGCCTTGAGTCTACGTGCTCCGGCCACCGTCTGCCCGCAATCGCCGCGAGGTGGCTAATTCAGCCCCGGGTCGTCGGGATAGGTGGCCACGTAGGCCAGTTCGCCGCCCTGGCGGCGCAGCACCGCGGGCCACAGCTGCTCCGGGTCGGGGCAGAACGCGTCGGACGGCTGGGCCGGCACCACGTACCAGGCGCCCTCGTCGATTTCCGCCTTGAGCTGGCCAGCGCTCCAGCCGGCGTAGCCCGCGTACACCCGCAGCGAGACGATCGCGGCCGCGAGCAGCCCCGGCGGGGCGTCCAGATCGACCAGGCCGAGCCGGGCCACGGCGGGCGCCGCGCCGTCCAGCGGATGCCAGCCGACCGGCTCGCCGGTCCCCGGCACGTGGGCCAGCGCGAGCGCGCTGGTCGGCGCGACCGGGCCGCCGTTGAACACCACCGACGGGTCGGTGGCCAGCTCCGTCCACGGCTCGAGCACCTGGCCGACCGGAACCTTCGTCGGCCGGTTCAGCACCACGCCGAGGGTGCCCTGCTCGGACTCGTGCTCCACGATCAGGACGACAGTCCGGCGGAAGCTGGGATCCCCGAGCACCGGGGTAGCGACGAGCAGGCGGCCTGCCAGGGCTTCCGACGGCATTTCGTCCATATCTCTATCATCGGCCAGAGTGCTGGGTCGCGGCATGCTGGGTCGCGGCATCCGCGACCGCCACCGCGACGGAAGAAGTCACGTCCGGATGGAACACCGACGGGATGATGTAGTGCGGCCCGATCTCGTCCGGTGACACCACGTCCGCGAGCGCCTGCGCCGCGGCGACCAGCATGTCGTCGGTGATCAGCCGGCTCTGCGCGTCGAGCAGGCCGCGGAACACGCCGGGGAAGGCCAGCACGTTGTTGATCTGGTTCGGGTAGTCGCTGCGTCCGGTCGCGACCACGGCGGCGTGCTCCATGGCCGCGTCCGGGTCCACCTCGGGGTCGGGATTGGCCAGCGCGAACACGATGGCGCCCGCCGCCATGGCCGCGATGTCGTCGCCGGACAAGATCCCCGGCGCCGACACCCCGATGAACACGTCAGCGTCCCGCAGCGCGCCGGCCAGGTCGCCCGCGTACCCGCCCGCGTTGGTATTCTCCGCGATCCAGCGCAGGCTGTCGTCCAGGCCCGTCCGGCCCTGGTATACCGCCCCCGCCTCGTCGCAGACCACGACGTGGGCGGCCCCGCTGCGGAGCAGCAGCTTGAGCACGGCGGTGCCCGCGGCGCCGGCCCCCGCCATGGTGATGCGCACCTCGCTGAGCTTCTTGCCCACCACCCGCAGCGCGTTGGTCAGCGCGGCCATCACCACGATGGCCGTGCCGTGCTGGTCGTCGTGGAACACCGGGATGTCGAGCAGGCCGCGGAGCCTGCGCTCAACCTCGAAACACCGCGGCGCGCTGATGTCCTCCAGGTTGATGCCGCCGAACCCGGGCGCGATCAGCTGCACCGTGCGCACGATCTCGTCGGTGTCCTGGGTATCCAGGCAGATCGGCCACGCGTCGATCCCGGCGAACCGCTTGAACAGCGCGGACTTGCCTTCCATCACCGGCAGCGCGGCGTAGGGCCCGATGTTGCCCAGGCCGAGCACGGCGGAGCCGTCGGTCACCACCGCGACCGAGTTCCGCTTGATCGTGAGCCGCCGGGCATCCTCAGGGTTGGCCGCGATGGCCAGCGCGACGCGGCCCACGCCGGGGGTGTACGCCATGGACAGGTCGTCCCGGTTACGCAGCGGCACCTTCGAGCGCATCTCGATCTTCCCGCCGAGGTGCAGCAGGAACGTTCGGTCGCTGACCTTGTGCACGCTGACGTCCGGAATCACGGCCAGCGCGGACACGATCGCCTCGGCGTGCGCGGTGTCCCGGGCGGCGCAGGTGACGTCGACCCGCAGCCGTTCGTGCCCGCCCGCGGTCACGTCAAGCGCCGTCACCACGCCGCCCGCCTGCTCCACGGCCCGGGTGATCGCACTCACCGCTCGGCCGCGGGAGGCCACCTCGAGCCGCACAGTAATGGAATAGGACACACTAGGCGCCATGGCCACGTTGGTTCCCGCCTTTCCGCTGGACTCCAGCGTACGGCGCACAACGCGTACGCTGGGAAAGGTGAGCGCGGAATCGGCCGTCAGCGCGGCGCCAGAGGTGGTCATCACAGACCAGACCAGAGCAGTTGTGGCAGGCGGCAGCGAGAAGGCCAGAGCAGATAAGGCGGCCGGCGGCGAGGCGGCCGGCCGGCCCGTGGCCCTGGCCGTTGATGTGGCGGACGCGGACAGTCCGGTCATCGACGTGACCCGGTTGCGGGTCGCGCTGGCCCGGCTATCCCGCCGGCTACGCCGTCACGAGCTGGCCGGGCTGACCCCGACGCAGCTGGCCGCGCTGGCTACCGTGGGACGTTCGGGGCCGATGCGGCTGGGAGACCTGGCCGCCGCCGAGGGGATCGCGCCGTCGACGCTGACCCGGCTGGTGACGGCGCTGGAAGAGGCCGGTTACGTGGGCAGGCACGCCGACCCGAGCGACGCGCGGGCCAGCACCCTGGCCATCACCCCGAGCGGCCAGGAAGCGCTCGAACGCATCCGCGCAGAAAGCACCCTGGTGCTGGCGGCCAGCATGCACGTGCTCACGCCCGAGCAGCGCGCCGCGCTGGCGGATGCCCTGCCGGTACTCGAGCAGCTCGCGGAGGTTTCTGGGTCTAACCCCGCCGGAGCACGCAGGCGCTGACCGCGGTGGTACCGGTGTCCGTTCGGAAAAAAGTCAGAAAAGCAGGGCGGACAGCGCGGAACGGGCCCTGGTCACCCGCGGGTCGCGCGGCGGGAGGATCTCGAACAGGCTGACCAGGTGCTTGCGAGCTTGCTCCCGTTCCGCGCCTGACGTCCGGCGGACCACGCCGAGCAGCCGGTCGAACGCCTCCTCGATCCGGCCCGAGGCCAGCTCGACGTCAGCGACCCTGGTCTGGGCCTCCACGTCGTCCGGACGCTCGGCCGCGTCCTTGCGGGCGCGGGCCTGATCGTAGGAGCTGACCCGGCGAATCAGGTTGACCTGCGCCAACCCGGTCTTGGCGACCGGATCGGCCGGTGATTTCGCCAGTTCGGACTCGAAGGCCTGCGCGGCGCCGTCCAGGTCACCACGTTCCATGGCCGCGCGGGCTTCGGCGTAAGCCGGGGGGATCGGCGGGGCGCCCGCGCGGCTGCCGGGGCTACCCGGGGGACCGTTAGGGGGGGCCGGCAGGGCGGCCTCCTGGGCGCCGGGCGCGTCCTGGTCGGCCTCGTCGGCCTCGTCGTCAGCCTCGGCCACCGGGCCGCCGGCCACGCTCATGCCCATCTTCTCCGCCGCCACCAGCACCTGGCCGATCCACTGGCGGACCTGGGCCTCCGGCATCGCGCCGAGGAAGCCGTCCACCAGCTGGCCGCCGACGACCGCCACCACCATCGGGATGCTCTGCACCTGGAGGGCCGCGCTGAGCTGCGGGTTAGCGTCGACGTCGACCTTGGCGAGAATCCACTGGCCGGCCGCCTCGGCGGCGAGCTTCTCCAGCACCGGCGAGAGCTGCTTGCACGGCCCGCACCATTCGGCCCACAAATCCATGATCACGGGCGTGGTCCGGGAACGCTCCACCACATCGGTGTTGAAGGTTTCCTCGGTGACCTCGATGACGGCGCCGCCACCAGGTGCGGCAGAGTCGCCGGGCTGAGCCGGCTGCTGCCTGCCCTGCGCGGCTGCCTGCCGTGCACCCAGATCGACGGCGCCATAAAGCGAAAAATCTCGCGGCTGCATAGTCCCATCCTGCCGTACTCGCGTCAGTTACTGGTCCCGGGCTCTCCGTTGACCGGAGTGATAACCCGTAACGGCCGGTTCTTATGCCGCTTCGCTGGCCGCGGTTTACTGGGGCCTGGTCTACAGCGGGCGGCCGAGGTAGACGACCCCGCCGGCCTCGGCGACCTCGACCGGCCTGAAGCCGAGATGGCGGTAAAAGCCGATGGCCTGCACGTTTTCCGCTACCACGCAGACATGCACCCCCGCGGCGCCAGCCCGGGCGGCCGCGGCGAAGAAGGTCTCCATCAGCCTGCGGCCGTAGCCGGCCCGCTGCACATCGGGTAGCAGGTCGATGTGCAGGTGAGCCGGGTATTCGCGCAGACCCGGCCACAGCAGCCGCTCCGGCCGGTAATGCAGCGCCAGCATCTGATCGTCGGGACTGACCGCAGGCTCAGCCGGGACCGGATAGCGGCCAGCCAGGCGCGGGATCCACCGCTCGCGGTAAGCGCGGGCGAAGGCGGCCGTGTCCGCGGTCCCGAGCACGTAGCCGGCCGGCCGCCCCCGCCCGTCCTCTAGGACGAACGCCAGCTCGGGGGCCAGGAACACGTAGGGACCGGCGAACAGGTCAGGCATCAGGTCATCGCTGCGGTACTTGCCCCGCGCGTCCGCGCCGGCGTCTGCGGTGCGCACGCAGATGTCGTAGACGGCGGCGAGATCTTGTTCGCGGTAGGGGCGGATCTTTGGGAGCCGGTCAGCCGGGTCCGGGCCAGGGGCCATCTTTTTATGATGCCAGTCGTGGTCGTCGTGGCCTTCTTTTCGGCCTGAGGGGCGGCCACAATGGGCGGATGGACGAGGCCGTGCGGAAGTACATCGACGGGATCGACCAGGTCAACCGGGCGCTGTTCGACCGGGTGCACCGGTTGATCCTGGCCGCCTACCCAGAGGCGGCCGTGGGCATCTCGTACCAGATCCCGGTGTACCGGGTCGGCCGCGGGCGGCTGTACGTGGGCACGTGGAAGCACGGGGTGTCGATCTACGGCTGGCCTCAGGGCAGCGAGGCCGGCTTCGTCGCCCGTCATCCCGCGCTCAAGACCGGCAAGGGCACGATCCGGCTGCGGCCGGAGGACGGGGCGTCTGTTACGGATGAGGAGCTGCTGAAGCTGGTGGACGCCGCTCTGCGCGCCTGATGCCGCTGTGGCCCGGACCGGGATCCTGGCGACCCGGCCCTCGGGTGATACCCGCCCACCCACTTGCCCCGGGCCAGAAGGTCTGGGGCACCGTGTTGTCACAGGTAGGACCCGCCGGGGCGCGCCAACGCCGGTGGATTAGCCTGTGGGCGGGTCCGGGCATCCGGACCCTGCTGGCGACGGGACAGGACGGGACATGACATCGGAACCGCTGAGGTTCGGGCTGGTCGGCACCGGCCACTGGGCGCACGTCGCGCACGCTCCCGCTTTGGCCTCGGTCGACGGGATCAAGCTGGCCGCGGTCTGGGGTCGCGACCCGCGGGCCGCGGCTGATCTCGCGGCCGGCTACCAGGCCACGGCGTACGACGATGTGTCCGCGCTGCTGGACGCGGTCGACGCCGTGGCGTTCGCGGTCCCGCCGGACGTGCAGGCTCCCATCGCCGCGCGAGCCGCCCGGGCCGGCAAGCACCTGCTGCTGGAGAAACCCATCGCGCTTTCCGAGACCGAAGCGGACAGCCTGGTCGAAGCGGTGGAACAGAGCCAGGTCGCGTCGGTCGTCTTCTTCACGCTCAGGTTCCGGGCGGAGATGCGAACCTGGCTGGCCGACGTCACCGGCCGAGGCGGCTGGACTGGGGCTATCGCGACCTGGTTCGGTTCGGCCCTGCTCGAGTCCAGTCCGTTCAACACTTCGTGGCGAAGGGAGAAAGGTGCCCTGTGGGATATCGGCCCGCACGTGGTCTCGCTGCTGTGGGCCGCCCTCGGTCCGGTCACGTCGGTCATCGCCGACGCGGGCCTGGCCGACACTGCTCACCTGATCCTGCATCACCAGGGCGGGGCGAGCAGCACGGCGACCGTCAGCCTGAGCGGGGCCGAAGCCGCCACGGGCTTGGAGGCGTACGTGTGGGGCGAGTCGGGCCGTTCGGCCGCGCCCGCTGTGGAGAGCGACCCGCTCGTGCCGCTGCGGACCGCTCTGGCCGAACTCGCGGACAATGCTCGGTCGGGACGAACCGCACACCCGTGCGACGTGCGGTTCGGCCGGGAGGTGGGGCGCGTCCTGGCCGACGCGCAACGCCAGATCGACGCGCGGACCCGGCGCTGAGTCCAGAAACAGGAGACGCCGCGGTAGCATCTGTTGTGCTACCGTGGCTCGGTGAGTGACACGCCGGACGAGGTGAGTGACACGCCGGACGATGAGCGGGACCCGCTGCCGGTGAACGAGGGGCGGGGTGTCGAGGGGCGGGGCGCTCGGACCCGTGGCCCGGGGCGGCCAGCTTCCCGCGCGGAGTCAGCCGACCGGAGTTCGACCCGGCGGCGGATAGGGATCAGGGAACTCCGGCAGCATGCCAGCGTCTACGTCGACCTGGCGGAGAAGGGCTACACGGTCGACATCACCAACCGCGGGCGGCTGGTCGCCCAGCTGGTGCCGGCCTTCGAGCCGGGCAGCCCGCTGGAGCGCCTGATCGCGTCCGGAGTCATCGAGCCCGCCGAGGAACCAGGCGGCATCGGCGACATCGAGCCGTACCCGTCACCGTCGTCTGGGCGGCCGACCGCCAGCGAGGGCCTCGGCCAGGCGCGAGCGGAGCAGGCTCAGGCGGAGGAACGCCGGTGATCTACCTGGACTCCTCCGCGCTGGTGAAGCTGGCCCTGACCGAGCCCGAATCGGCGGCACTGGCCCGCTGGCTCGCCGAACGCGCGGACCAGCCGCTGGTATCGAGCGCGCTGTACCGGGCCGAGGTACCGCGGGCGGTCTGGTGCGCCGAGCCCGGCGCGCTGCCACGCAGCTACCGCGTGCTCAAGCGCATCGCGCGGGTGGCGCTGACCGCGGACGTGCTCGATAACTCGGCCACCCTGCCGCCACAGGGGCTGTCCGCGGCGCAGGCCATCCACCTGGCTTCCGCGCTGGCGGTGAAGCGAGACCTGACCGCCTTCGTGGCCTACGACGAGCGCCTGCTCGCCGCCGCCAAGGACGCCGGACTGCCGGTGGCCGCTCCCGGATCGCCCCCGGTGAAGGTGTGACGACGGCCCAGGATGAGAGCAACATGGAGCGCCGGCCCGAAAAGATCTTGAAGCTTTTGGGCTTCGTGGAGGATTTGGTGTACTAGAGGTGGGGCTAACGGGGCCAGTGGGGCACTTGGGAGCTTTGGGCGGATCGCTTTGGCGGATCGCTTTGGGCGGCGGGTGGGTTAGAAGGCGGCGGGTTCGGTGTAGGCGCCCCATTCGGCGCGGAGGGCGTCGCAGATCTCGCCTAGGGTGGCTTCGGCGCGGGCGGCGGCGAGCATGGGCGGGACCAGGTTCTCGTCGGTGCGGGAGGCGGCGACTAGGGCGGCTAGGGTGACGTCGACTGCTGGCTGGTCGCGTTGGGCGCGGCGGCGGGTGAGTTCTTTTACCTGGTCGCGTTCGACTTCGGCGCTGATGCGGAGGATCTCCAGCGGTTCGGCGACGGTGTGGGTGTGGCAGTTCACGCCGACGATTCTCTTCTCGCCTTTTTCTAGCTTCTGCTGGTAGGAGAACGAGGCTTCGGCGATCTCGCCGATGAACCAGCCGTTCTCGATGCCCTGCAAGATCCCGCCGGTCATGGAACCGTCCGCGCTCATCTCGCGGATCCGGGCGAAAATCGCCTCGGCCTCGGCCTCGAGGCGGTCGGTCAGCGCCTCGATGTACCACGATCCGCCGAGCGGGTCGGACACGTTCAGCACGCCGGATTCCTCCATGATCACCTGCTGGGTGCGCAGCGCGGTCTCGGCGGCGGCCTCGCCGGGCAGCGCGAGCACCTCATCCAGCGCGTTGGTGTGCAGCGAGTTGGTGCCGCCAAGCACCGCGGCCAGCGCCTCGATCGCGGTCCGGACGATGTTGTTGTCCGGCTGCGGCGCGGTCAGCGAGACGCCCGCGGTCTGGGTGTGGAAGCGCAGCCACTGGGCCCGCTCACTACGGGCGCCGTAGACGTCGCGCAGCCACCTGGCCCAGATCCGGCGGGCGGCGCGGAACTTCGCGATCTCCTCGAAGAAGTCAATGTGCGCGTCGAAGAAGAACGACAGGCCGGGCGCGAACTCGTCCACGTCCAGGCCGCGGGACAGGCCGAGCTCCACGTAACCGAACCCGTCGGCCAAAGTGAAGGCCAGTTCCTGCGCGGCCGTTGAGCCCGCCTCCCTGATGTGGTACCCGGACACCGACAGCGGCTTGTACCTGGGGATGTGCTCGCCGCAGTACTGCATCAGGTCGCCGATCAGCCGCAGGTGCGGGCTCGGGGTGAACAGCCACTCCTTCTGCGCGATGTACTCCTTGAAGATGTCAGTCTGCAGGGTGCCGTCGAGTTTGGTCAGGTCCGCGCCCTGCCGTTCGGCGGCCACCAGGTACATGCAGAACAGCGGCACGGCCGGGCCGCTGATCGTCATCGAGGTGGTGGTATCGGCCAGCGAGATCCCCTCGAACAGCACCTCCATGTCGGCGGCCGAGTCGACCGCCACGCCACAGTGACCCACCTCGCCTAGCGAGCGAGCGTCGTCGGAGTCGCAGCCCATCAGCGTCGGCATGTCGAAGGCCACGGACAGGCCCGCGCCGCCGGCCCGCAGCAGCATCTTGTACCGCTCGTTGGTATGGCGGGCGCTGCCGAAGCCGGAGAACTGGCGGATCGTCCACGGCTTGCCGCGGTAGCCGGTGGGGTAAATACCACGGGTGAACGGGAACTCCCCCGGCCAGCCGATCTGCTCCATCCCTGGCACGACCGCGCCGGGCGGCGGCCCGTACACCGGGTCCACGTCGAGCCCGGACAAGGTGGTGAAGTCCGCGTCGCGCTTGGCCGCCTGATCGAAGCGGCGCTGCCAGCGTTCTCCGGGCTGAGAGTCCATGATCCTGCCTCCGGATGGATGTAGCTCTCACCAAGTAGTAGGACGTCCTACTATCTCCGTCGAGTCTAGCCCGCGAAGTCTTCTTCAGGGACCGTGGCAGCGGGCTGGATCGAGCAACCATGGACCGTTCGGGAAAAAAAGAATTTTCTGTGCAACCAATGCGGGAGTTACATCGTCTCTTAAGAGCGCAAGGTGGGAGAGCGGCCCTCTGCGCGCAGCGGTGGCCCGGACGCCGCGGGGGCGCGCCCGGGCCAGACGTTCGGAACCAGCGGAACCCGGCGATTCCGGTCGCCGAGCAGAAATGTGGTAGATCTTGCCATATCACACGGGTGTTCTCGAGAACGCCCCGACCGGCCCCGACATCGTGCTCATGCCGGGCGGCAGACGCGCGGGGCGGCAGGCCACCCCGTTCCCGTCGCCTGCCGGGAACATCGTCGAGGGAGATCCGGTGGGCACCGCTGGTGAAGTCCGAGGGGGTCAAACGGATGACGCCGACGCGGCCGAAGAACTGTTCAGGGGCGTGTACCCAAAGCTGGCTGGCTGGGTCAGGCGGCTGGTCGATGACGACGACACCGCGCACGAGATCGCGTCCGAGGCGTTCGTGCGGCTGCTAGCCCGGTGGACCAAGGTCGAAAGCCCGCAGAGTTACCTTTATATGATCGCGACCAACTTGATCCGTGACCACTGGCGCAAGACCGAGCGGGAACGCCGGGCCATCCGCAGCATCACCGCGGGCAGCGCCCTGGACCCGGTGGCCTACCCGACCCAAGACGTGGACGTGCGCGACCTCATCGCCTCGCTGCCGCCGCGGCTGCGCGACCCGTTCCTGCTGCACTACTACGGCGGGTTCGGGGTCCGGGAGGTCGCGACCCTGCTACACCGGCCGGAGGGCACCATCAAGGCGGACCTGTTCGCGGCGCGCGCCAAGCTGAAGACGGCGCTGGGGGAACGCGATGGCTGACCGCCGCGACGACGTCGACTCCTGGCTGAGCGAGCGGATCGATCCGCTGCCGCCGCCACCCGGCACCTTCGACCTGATCAAGCGCCGCGCGCGCCGCCGCAAGTACCGCCGGCTGGCCATCACCGCGACCACGGCCGCGGTGATCGTGGCCGCGGCCGTGACCGTACCGCAGGTGGTCAAGCTGCCAGTGCTGAGTCCGTCCGGCACCTCGGGCGTGACCGCCGGGCGGTCGGCGTCCGCCACCGGGACCGGAAGCAGCGGAACCCAGTCGATAGCGGCCACCCGGCCGCCGGCACCGGCACCGTCGCACGTCGCGGCGCCTGCGCCGGTGCCGGCCAACTTTCGGCCCACCTCGGTGACCTTCGTGGGAACCGGCACCGGCTGGGTGATCGGCCAGGCCGGGACCCCGGGTCAGTGCGCCACCACCTTCTGCACGTCGGTGGCACGCACCGACAATGGGGGGGAAACCTGGACCGGAGTCGGCGCGCCGCTCACCGGCGCGCCGGACGGGTCAAGCGGAGTAAGCCAGGTCCGGTTCCTCAACACCGAAGACGGATGGGCGTTCGGGCCTGAGCTCTTCTTCACCGGCAACGGCGGCCACAGCTGGTCCCAGGTCAGCACCAACGGCCTGCGGGTGACCGACCTGGAGACGGTGGGCGACCGGGTGTTCGCGCTGTTCGCGTCGTGCACGGGAGGCGGGGCCTCGTTCGGCGGGGCGTGCACGAACTTCACGCTGTACTCCTCACCCGCCACGGCCAGCGCCTGGGCACCGGTCGGCGCCTCGACCTCGGGGCTGACCGACGGCGCCGCGCACGAGGCCGCGTCCGTCGTGCTCACCGGCAGCCGCGGCTTCCTGCTCGCGCCGGGCGGGGCGCTTTACGCCGGGCCGGTCAACGGCAGCGGCCCGTGGACGCTGGTGAACGCGATCTCCTCCGACTGCCCGGTCGGGCCGGCCCAGCTGGACGGTCAGCCCGCGGGCGTGCTGCTGACCGCAGTGAACGCCAGGGAACTGATCCTGGCCTGCGCCTCGGGAAGCTCGGAGGCTTCTGGGACCTCGGCGACGCAGAAGAAGCTGATCTTCTCCTCGCCGAACGGCGGGGGCAGCTGGCTGGCGAGGGCCGCCGCGCCACGGGCCGGAATCGCCTTCTCGGTGGCGGCCAGCCCGTCGGCGACCGTGGTGCTCGCCACCAATCAGGGCATCGACGTGCTGCCCGCGGGCGATATCGGCTGGCAGACGGCGAGCCTGAGCGCGGCGGCGCCGGCCGGCGGGTTCGGCTACGTGGGTATGACCACCGACTCCCAGGGCATCGCGCTGCCCGCCAACCCCGCATCGGGCACGGTCTGGTTCACCTACGACGGCGGGCAGAGCTGGCAGCCTTCGCACCTCAATGGCTCCTAGGAGTCCGGGCCCCCGGGAGAGCAGGGCTTCCTGGGGCCCGGGCTACTAGGTACCGGCCGCTGGGGGCTCGGCTGGCGCTGGGGGCTCGGCTGGCGCTGGGGGCTCGGCTGGCGCTGGGGGCTCGGCTGGGGAGGGGATGAAGTCGCCGGCCGTCAGCCGCAGCTCACGGAACAGGTCGAAGATCTCCTTCAGCTGACCCTCGCCGAATCCGCCGAGCCCGAACTCCGCGGCCATCAGGTCCCCCGTCGCCCGCTGCACCACCGCCCGGCCGGCCTCGGTGATCTCGGCGAGACGGCCGCGGCCATCGGCCGGGTTCGGCCTGCGGATCACCATCTGCTGCCGTTCCAGCCGGTCGATGATGTTTGTGACGCTGGTGGGATGCACCATCAGCCGCTCGCCGATCACCCGCAACGGCAGCGCGCCCCGGCGGCTGAACGTGAGCAGCACCAGCGCCTCGTAGCGCGCGAACGTCAGCTCATAAGGCCGCAGCAGCGCGTCAAGCCCGCCGAGCAGGATCTGCTGCGCGCGCATGATCGAGGTGACCGCGGCCATCGCCGGTGAAGGGCCGAACCGGCTGGCCCAGATCTGCGCCGCCCGGTCGATGGGATCAAACGGCAACTCAAGCGGCTTACTCACGGGTACAACCGTATTGCGTGTCGCCGCCCGCCCGAACGTCAGTCCGCGGGCGGGCTCAGCAGCTCGTCCGCGGCCTGGAAGGGATCGAGCGTGCCGTCCGCGACCTGGCTCGCCAGCGCGTCGACGCGGCCCGCCGCCAGCCGGCCGCGCAGCGCGGCGAAGGCCAGCGCGGTGATTTCCTCACGGGCCCGCGCCTGCCGGCGCCGGGCGAGCTCCCCGGTGGAGTTGAGCCAGGACCAGTGCGCGTCCAGGCGGCTCATCACCTCGTCGATCCCCTCGCCTCGCATCGCCATGGTGGAGATGATCGGCGGCTTCCAGGCCCCCTCGGCGTGGTTCGCGAGCGCGATCATGTTGCGCAGGTCACGCACCACCTGCTGGCTATCGGGCTTGTCCGCCTTGTTCACCACGAACAGGTCGGCGACCTCGAGGATGCCGGCCTTCGCCGCCTGGATCGCGTCGCCCATGCCCGGCGCCAGCAGCACCACCACCGAGTCCGCGAGCGAGGCGATCGCGACCTCGGCCTGCCCCACGCCGACCGTTTCGATGATGATCAGCTCGAACCCGGCCGCGTCGAGCACCCGGATGGCCTGCGGCGTGGACGCCGCCAGGCCGCCGAGATGGCCGCGGCTGGCCATCGACCTGATGAACACCTGATCGTCGGTGGCGTGCGCCTGCATCCGCACCCGGTCACCGAGCAGCGCCCCGCCGGTGAACGGCGAGGTCGGGTCGAACGCGAGCACGGCCACCCGGCCACCCGCGGCCCGGAACGCGCCCACCAGCGCACCGGTCACCGTCGACTTGCCCACTCCGGGCGAGCCCGTCAGCCCGATGATCCTGGCCCCGCCGGTGCTGGGCAGAAGTTCTTTAATGACCGAACGGACCCTGGGTGATTCATCCTCGACCAGCGAGATCAGCCGGGCCAGGGCGCGGATATCCCCGGCCCGGGCCCGGTCAAGCTCAGCCGCGGCATCGGAGCTGGCCGGAGTGGCGCTAGCGGTGTTAGCGGCCTGGGCGGTGTTAGCCACGGGCGCGGTGTTAGCCACGGGCGCGGTTAGCCGTGCACCCGCAGCAGCAGCGCCTCGCCCTGGCCACCGCCGCCGCACAGCCCGGCGGCGCCCAGCCCGCCGCCGCGCCGGCCCAGCTCGTAACACAGGTGCAGCGCGATCCGGGCGCCGGAAGCCCCGACGGGGTGGCCGATCGCGATCGCGCCGCCGTTGACGTTCACCATGTCCGGGCTGACCTTGAGGTCGCGCATGGACTGGATCGCCACCGCCGCGAACGCCTCGTTGATCTCGATCAGGTCCAGGTCGGAGACGGTTAGCCTGGCCTTGGCCAGCGCCTGGGAGATGGCGTTGGACGGCTGGGAGTGCAGCGAGTTGTCCGGTCCCGCGACGTTGCCGTGCGCGCCGATCTCGGCCAGCACCGGCAGGCCGGCCTGGGCGGCCGCCGCCGCCGACATCACCACGACGGCGGCGGCGCCGTCGGAGATCTGGGACGCGGACCCGGCGGTGATCGTGCCGTCCGGGCGGAACGCGGGCCGCAGCTTGGCCAGCGACTCGACGGTCGTGCCCGGGCGGATGCCTTCGTCCTGCGTCACGGTCAGCGGCGCGCCGCCCCGCTGCGGGACGGTGACGCCGACGATCTCGGCGGCGAACAGCCCTCTCCCGGCCGCCGCGGCCGCGCGCTGATGGCTGGCCGCCGCGAACTCGTCCTGCTCGGCCCGGGTGATGCCGAGCTTGCTGCCGCTGTTCTCGGTGGACTCGCCCATCGACAGGTGATCGAACGCGTCGGTCAGCGCGTCGATGGCCATCGAGTCGGTGGCTTCGAAGGGGCCGTACTTGTAGCCGGCCCGTGAGTTCGGCAGCAGGTGCGGCGCGCGGGTCATGGATTCCATCCCGCCGGCCACCACGACGTCGTGTTCGCCCAGCCTGACCAGCTGCGCCGCCAGGGCGATGGCATCCAGGCCGGACAGGCAGACCTTGTTCACCGTCAGCGCCGGGACCGACATCGGGATGCCTGCCGCCACGGCCGCCTGCCGGGCGGTGATCTGCCCCGCGCCCGCCTGCAGGACCTGCCCCATGATCACGTACTCGACCTGTTCTGGGCGGACGCAGGCGCGCTCCAGCGCCCCGGCGATGGCGGCGCCGCCCAGGTCACTGGCAGACTGGCTGGCGAGGGACCCGAGCAGGCGGCCGACAGGAGTCCGCGCGCCCCCGACAATGACCGGCTGACGTGGTTCGCTCATATCCGCAACGATACCTATTCGGGTCCGGAAGGAAATATCGTGCTACCGCTGCTGACCCGCATCGACCACGTCGGCATCGCCTGCCGCGACCTGGCCAAGACCATCGAGCTCTACCGGGACACGTTCGGGCTCCGGGTGATCACGGTGGAGTCGAACGAGGAGCAGGGTGTCCGCGAGGCGATGCTGGCGGTCGGGCCTGGTGCGGCTGGGCCGGGTCTGGCTGAGCCGGGCTTGCCCGGGCCGGGTGGGGGGTACGTGCAGCTGCTCGAGCCGCTGACGCCGGACACGCCGGTGGGCAAGTTCCTGGCCCGCCGCGGCGAGGGCATTCACCACATCGGGTACGGCGTGACCGATATCACGCAGGCGATGTCCGCGATCAGCGAGGCGGGCATCCGGCTGATCGACGAGCGGCCGCGGCACGGGTCCATGGGCGCGTCCATCGCCTTTCTGCACCCGGCCGATCTCGGCGGCGTCCTGACCGAACTCGTCCAGTTCGTCACGGTAACGCCACCCCCCCAAAACGGGCGTGAAGAGGATTTAACGGGATGCATAGGATGGAGAACTGGGAAGGGCCAGCCTCCGCACGCAAGGGAGAGTAGTCTGCCTGTCACCGGGTGAGAGTCGTACCCGCATGGCTGACACCCGCCGTAGAATTCCGCCGCCTTCACGTCTAGCCAGGATTAGGCCATATGCAATCGGACATTGACGCCCAGCTGACCAACTTCTTCGAAGAGGCCCCGCCGCGCGAGTTCGCGACGGTCATGCGGGGCTACGACCGCCATCAGGTCGATGAGCACATCAGGCAGATCGAGGCGGAAGGACGCACCCACCGCGATCAAGCCCAGGCCATGAAGCGCGAGCTGTCCGACGCGCACCGCCAGATCCAGGAGCAGGAACGCCCGACCTATTCGGGCCTCGGTGCGCGCATCGAGCAGCTGCTCAGGCTCGCCGAGGAGCAGGCCACCGAGCTGGTCCAGGCGGCCAGGTCCGAGGCCAACGAGATCAAGGCCGCGGCCAAGGTTGACGCCGCCGAGCTGCGGGCCGGCGCCGAGAACGAAGCATCCGAGCTGCGCGCGAACGCCAAGCGGGAGACCGACGACCTGCGCGGCGCGGCCGAGCGCGAGGCCGACTCGATCAGGACCACCGCCCGGCGCGAGGCCGACGAGCTGACCTCGACCACCGAGCGCGAAGTGGCCAAGCTGCGGGCGACCGCCGACCACGAGGTCGCGGAGAAGCGGGCCGCGGCCGAGCGCGACATCGCCAAGCTGCGCACCAGCACCGAGCGCGAAGTGGCCCAGCTGAAGGCCACCGCCAAGCGCGAGCGGGACGAGATCCTCACCACCTCCAAGCGCCAGGCCGACGAGATGCGCAGCCAGGCGCAGCGGATCCTGGAGGAGAGCGAAGCCCAGCGGGCCCAGGCCGAAGCCGAGTTCGAGATCCAGCTCGCGTCCCGGCGGGAAGAGGCCGAGCGCCAGGAAGCCGAACGGCTCTCCGCCGCCCAGTCCGCGACCCAGAAGCTGGTGTCCGAGGCCGAGCAGCGGGCATCCACCGCCGAGCAGCGGGCGGCCAAGGCCAGCGCCCAGGCCGACCAGACCCGGCGGGACGCTGACCAGCACGCCAGGCAGCTGGTCAGCAACGCCAAGAAGAACGCCGATCAGATCGTCAGCCAGGCCAAGGCCCAGGCCGAAGGCTTGCTCGCCGAGACCAAGGCAGACGCCGAACGGCGGCGGGCGGCCGCGCAGCGTGAGGTCGACGACCTCACCCGGCAGAAGGACAGCATCGCCAGCCACCTGGCGCAGGTGCGTCAGCTGCTCGGCGGTCAGATGGCGGCGGGCATGGCGGGCATCGACGCGGCGGCGCATGCCCTGCAGCCCAAGCCGGCCATCGACTCGGGTGGCGGAGCGGCTCGCAACGGGACCTCCAGCCAGGTCGCTCCGACGACCGTTCAGCCGGTTCAGCCGGTTCAGCCGGTTCAGCCCGCGGGCAGCCCGCAGGCCACCCAGGTGAGCCCGGCACCGACCCAGGTGCAGCGGGCCGCGGGCGTCGGGTCCGGCCCGGCCAACGGCGGTTCCCCCGCCGCGACGCAGGTCACCAAGCAGGCCAACGGCAAGGACGACGAAGACTGGTGGACCGAGTAGGACCCAGGCGGGGATAGGGGCGGGGCGCAGGCCAGCCGATGGAGACGTGGGAGGCGATCAGATCCCGCAGGAACGTCCGGTCGTTCGACGACCGGCCGCTCCCTGCCGATCACCTCAACGAGATCCTGGAAGCCGGACGGCGTGCGCCCTCGTCACAGAACTGGCAGCCGTGGGATTTCATCGCGGTCACCGAGCGGGAGCGGCTCGTCAAGCTCTCGCAGACGTGGCAGGGGGCCGGGCACGTCGCCCACTCGGCGGCGACCATCGCCCTGGTCGCGTCGCCGCCCGAACTCGAGCGGCGGCGCGGCACCCTGTACTACGACCTGGGTCAGGCCACGATGAGCATCATGCTCGCCGCGGCCGGCCTGGGGATCGGCAGCTGCCACTCCGCGGTCGGCGACCAGGAGCTGGCGCGCGAGGTGCTCGGCTTCCCAGCGGATAAGTTCTGTGCCTACATGATCTCGCTCGGCTATCCGGCTGACCGGCCGCTGTCGCTGATCCGGCGGCCGGACCGGCGGCCGCTGGATGAGGTCGTGCATCGCGAGCACTGGTAAACGCGAGGCCGGGGGGCTTCGGGGCTTAGGTCGGCGGGGGCTTCGGGCGGGCTTAGGTTACTGGCACGATGCTGGCTTGGGTGAGGCGGCCGGAGTCGATCCGCAGCAGGCCGAGCGTCCCGTGCGGCTGCCGTCTGCGGTCCGTGGGCGAGCCTGGGTTGAAGATCCGCAGGTCACCCGCGGATTGGTCGAGCGGTATGTGCGAATGCCCGAAGACCACGAGATCCGCGCCGGGGAACCGGCGGCGCATCCGCACGATACGTCCGGTGGCGGCCCCGCTGTCGTGCACCATCGCCACGCTGAGACCGTCCAGGTCCAGCTCCGCGGTCTGGCCAGCCCCCCATCCGGCCACGTCAGGGCCGTCGTTGTTGCCGAGCACGGCGACCAAGGGCGCGTATTCCGACAGCTCGGTGAGCACCGACGCGACGCAGACGTCACCGGCGTGCAGGATAAGGTCCGCGTCGCGCAGGTGCGCGGCCACCTGGGGCGGGCAAACCCGCCAGCGCCGGGGCGCATGAGTATCAGCCAGAACGACAACCCGCACGGCACCATCTTGCCCGGCCGCACTAGGGGCCGGGTCGCCGCCCGCCCCAGTGAGGCCATGAAGAACCCGCGGGCGGCCGACCCGATGGAACATTGGGCCGGTCCCAACCGGCCCAATGTTCCATCGGGTCGCTCATCGGCGCCCGGCCGCGGGTGGGGTGGGGCTCAATCTCGTGCCCGCTACTCCACGTGCCGGATGTCGTGCTCGTGAATGGCCGGGATGAGGGAGGTGAGCGCCTTGCTGGCCTCAGCCGTGGCCGTGCTCTGCTTATTCTTGGCTTCCGCTGCGGCCGCGGCGGCGATGAGCCGGCGGTTGGCCTCTCTACGGCGACGAACACGCTTGCTTACCTTGAGCGTGCGATCGACGGCGAACAGCAAGCCGACAAACAGGACAATAGCGACAGCGAGGAGAAGCACGGGCATCTTCCGTCTCATCGTTTGGGTAACGGTCCGATACCCAGTAAAGCCGGTGCTCACAGGATTTTCCAAACCGTACTTATGCCGCTAACCCGGGCGAGTGCGGCTTTATGGCTGCTACGATGCTCGCTCCGGCGCCCCAGTGCGCCGGGCGCAAGAGGGGAAGTGGGCCACCCGGTTGAACGGGCCGGGTGGCCCGATTTCAGGCCGAACACGGACATGCCAGGGCGTTCGCGGGCGGCTAACGGCCGCAGCAGGCCGAGCAGCCAGCTGGGGCCGAGGATGGTCGCGCCGGCCGCCACACTTCGCTCGCGCAGCTCACGGTCGGCGGTCACGACGATGCGGTGCCCGGGCATGTCGCGCACCACGGCGACGATCGTGTCATCACCGGACCCGCGCGCCCGCACGACCCGCACCTCACCCGCAGGCGCCTCGCTGGCTGCGGCCTCGCTGGTGGAGGCCGCGGCGGAGGAGGCCGCGGCGGAGGAGATGCGGGAGGCGGCGGCGTTGGCGGCGCCTTCGAGCACCATGACGAAATCCGGCGGATCGGTCTCACCTGGCGGTACCGCCCGGCCCGAGGCGGCGAGACGGACCAGGTCCGCGTGCAGGCGGACCGCTGCTCCCGCCCGGTCCCGCCACCAGCCGTCCGGACGCGAACCCATCACGTTGGCCACGTCCACGACGACGGTGACCGGGTGCTCGCCGATCCTGATCTCCTTTGCTCCTGATCGTCCGCAATGAGCGGCACCGTAAGCTGGCCGCATGGCAGACGCGAAATTCGGCTGGCAACTCACCGAACAGGTCACCAGGCTACGGCAGCGCCAGACGGGCCCGCTGATCCTCGAACTCGACCTGACCGACGGCCTGCCCGAGGGCCCGGTCACCGATCCGTTGTCCGCGATCATGTCCCGGCGCAAGGTAAGGCTGCCCGACGTCCTGGAGGGCTTGCGGCGTGCGCGCCACGATGACCGGGTGCGGGCGCTCGTGGTCAAGGTGGGCGGCGGCCGGATCGGGCTGGCCCGGATGCAGGAGCTACGCGAGGCGGTCTCCGCGTTCCGCGAGTCGGGCAAGCTCGCGGTGGCGTGGGCCGAGACCTTCGGCGAGTTCACGCACGGCAACGTGCCTTACTACCTGGCCACCGCGTTCGACCGGATCTACCTGCAGCCTTCGGGCACCCTCGGGCTCACCGGCATCGCGGTGGAGCAGGTGTTCCTGCACGACGCGCTGGCGAAGTTCGGGATCGGCTTCGCCAGCGCCAAACGGTACGAGTACAAGTCGGCCGCCGACAACCTGACCGAACGCGGCTTTACCGGCCCGGCCCGCGAGGCGTCCGAACGGCTGGTGGCCTCGATCGCCGAGCAGATCACCACCGCCATCGCCGAACGCCGCGGCAAGACGGCCGACGACGCCCGCGCGCTGCTTGACCGCGGCCCGTTCCTGGCCACCGACGCCCTGGCCGAGGGCCTGGTCGACGCGCTCGGCTACCGCGACGAGGTCTACGCGGACGTCCGCAAGGAAGCGGGCCCGGATGCGACCCTGCAGTACGTCGCGCGCTACCAGCGCAGTCACATGCTGGCCCAGCGGGCGCGCCGGCTGCCGAACCCGCGGGAGCGTTTCGTCGCCGTCATTTACGCGTCCGGCCCGATCAGGCAGGGGCGCAGCACCCGCAGCCCGGTGGGCGGCAGCGCGATGGGCTCGGACACGGTGGCGGCCGCGCTGCGGTCGGCGCTGTCGGATGAGCGGGTGCGGGCCGTGCTGCTCCGGGTCAACAGCCCCGGTGGGTCCTACACCGCCTCCGACACGATCTGGCGCGAAGTGGTCAGGCTCCGGGCCGCGGGCAAGCCCGTGGTGGCGTCGATGAGCGACGTGGCCGCCTCGGGCGGGTACTTCATCGCGGCGCCGGCCGACGTCATCGTCGCGCAGCCGGGCACGATCACCGGGTCAATCGGCGTGATCATGGGCAAGCCCGTGCTCGAGGACGTGCTGCACCGCATCGGCGCCACCACCGATTCGGTGAGCGTGGGCGCCGGGGCCACGATGCTGAGCCCCTTCCATCCGTTCAGCGAGGATGAGTGGACCCGGATCAACGCCTGGCTGGACGCGATCTACCAGGATTTCACCGAGAAGGTGGCCTCGGGTCGCCGGATGCCGGTGGAACGCGTGCACGAGGTCGCCCGCGGCCGGGTCTGGACCGGTGCCGATGCGGCGCAGAACGGGCTCGTCGACGAGCTCGGCGGCATGCAGGCCGCGGCCGAGATCGCCCGGACCAGGGCCGGGCTGCCCGCCGGCGCTCCGCTGCGCGTCTACCCCAGGCTCACCCCGCTGGACCAGCTCCGGCCGCCGGAGTCGAGCGAATCGCGCCCGGCCGCGGCGGCCGGCCTCGGTCTCGCCGACACCTTCTCGGGATTCTCGGGGTGGGGCCCCGCGTGGCGTCTGGCGGCCGGCGCCGGCTTGCCGCCGTACGGACCGCTGATGCTCCCGGGCACATGGATCATTACGTGACCGAACGAACCGTGGAGCTTGCGGCAGCGGACCCGGCGCAGGCGTGGGCTACCTGGGCAGGCGCGGTCACGCTGGTGACGGTGGCCGACGGTCGCGATGACATCGGGGCGACGGTCAGCGCGGTCTGCCCGGTATCGGTCGAACCGGCCTTGGTGCTGGTCTCGCTGATGTCCGGGTCCTATCCGGCCGAGCTGTTCGGCCGGGCGGACGAGCCCGTCACCCGGTTCGCCGTCACCCTGCTCTCGGCCGGGCAGCGGATGCTGGCCGGCCGGTTCGCGGCGTCCGGGCGGCCGGGCGCACGGCACATGCTCGACGACGTGCCGCACCAGCGCGGCCCGGATTCGGGCGCGCTGATCGTCGACGGCGGCCTGGCCGCGCTGGAGTGCGCCGCGCAGCAGATCATCCCGGCCGGGGACCACCTGCTGGTCATCGCGCAGGTCACCGGCGTGCCGTACGTGGCGGACTCGGGTGAGCCGCTCATCCGGTTCCGCCGTCATTACCTGGCGCTAGGCTCGAGCGCATCGGCCTGATGCGTCGGCCTGATGCGTCGGCCGGATAGGAGCCTCATGCCCACCCTGGACACCAGCGTCCCGCATATCGCCCGCGTCTACGACTACTGGCTGGGCGGCTGCAACCAGCCCGCGGCGGCGTGCGAAGTCCACCACGTCAAGCACAAGGCCAACGGCGGCAAGACCAGCACCAAAGAGTGCGTCCTTCTGTGTTTCTATCACCACCAGGTCATGATCCACCGCCAGGGCTGGACCCTGGTCCTCAACCCCGACGGCACCACCACGGCGTGGAACAAGGACCGCACGAAGGTGCTGCACAGCCACGGACCGCCCGTGGGCTAGCCCCTGCAGCCACAGGCCAATGCCGCCGACCGCGCTATCGTTCTCCGCCGCAGCTATGGCGAACGAGAAGCCGGTCCCCTCTGCCAGGTGGGTACATGTCAGTCATCATCTGCTCCGGCCTTGAGCGTGTTAGCGGACTGCGCGGTAGCGGCGGTTGGGGCTGCGCGGAGGCGCGGTGGCCTCGACGAATCCGAGATCGACGAGTTCCTGGAGCACGCCCGTCAGGCGGCTCCGGGCCGCGCCGGTAGCCTGCTGGAGTTCCTCGCGGCTCGCGTCCTCGACCTCGCGCAAGGCGGCCATGATCCTCACCCCCAGGCCATTACCTGGCAGTTGCGGAGGAGCAGGTGCCTGGCTGCCGGAACTCAGATCCGCACTGAGCCGGTACGGCCCTTCATCACGCGCTTTGCGCGACCGCAGCAAGCCGAGCGCCACGAGGTCGGCCAGTTCCCTTCGCGCCGCGCCGGGGGGCAGGCCCAGCCTCCGGAGAAGAGCCTGGTCAACGTCGTAACCCGAGTGGGCCAAGGCTAGGGCCGCTACCTGGGTGCCGGACAGCTGTGTGATGTCCGCGTGCCGGCCCAGCGAGCCAAGAAACTCTGGAGTCACCGGGGAACTGCGCGGGACGACGACGCGGAACTGGTCGAGGTTCGCCGTGAAGAGGGGAACGACTCCGATGTCCTGCCTGACCCGGTCGATCATCATGCTGACCCCGGACCCCCGGCTCTCCGCCACGGGCCGCCCGGTCACCGGGTCTCCCGCTTCCTGCAGCAGGGCGGCGAGCCGCGGGTTCCGCGACGACGACGTGCCGCTCTCGCCGAGGCCCTCAAGGCGGACGTTGCCGAAGAGCCCGCCGGGGCTGGCGACCTCGATGCGGTCCGGGAACACGTCCACTTGCACCTGGGTGCCCCGCGCCTGCGGACTGTAGTCCCGGTGCATCAGGGCGTTGACGATGCCCTCCCGGATGACCTCTGGCTCAATCTCCCACTGGTCCAGGCGGCCGGCACCGATGACGCGGCTGACGACACGCATGTTCCGCTGCACGACCTGGAGGGTGTCCACCACCATGTCGGGGATGGCACCGCCCAGCGCTGCGCTGTCGAGGAACCGGATGCCCCCAGGCCCGCCCCGGCCACGCTCAACGTGCGGGTACACCGCAACCGAGACCATCAGCTGGGGGAAGAACTGCTGCGGGTACCGGCCGGCACTGAGCAGTCCTGCCAGCGACGGCACCAGAATGCCCTCATGGCGGACCAGTACGCCGAGCATGGCAAGCGCGTCCGCTTCCCCGGCATTCCCGAAAACCCGTGGTGACCGTCGGCTCGCGTTCTCGATGAGCCGTGAGAACGAGTCCCGGTTGAGATCCTGCACAGTCGCCTGGGAAACCGGCTCTTCATCCCACCGCGGCTGGCCAGCGTTCTCCCGCAGGCGGTCGATCTCATACGGCGTCAGCCGCTGGTCGCCGTCGCCGACCCGGACGTAGGCGCCGCCGTAGAGGCCCCTCGCCGTCACGTAGCAGGGGCGCTGCGCGGGCGGCAGCGGCTCTACTTCCGCGACGACCAGGTTGACGCCCTCGAATGGCGCGATCTCAACGCCCGGCGCCAGCGACGGAGTCAGCTTCTCCCGCGCGGTGCTCACGACGGCGTTCCTCGTCGCCCCCGCATCCGGCACGCCGGCAGCCGCGAACCCCTGCTGTTCGTCGAGCCCGAGGATGACGACTCCCCCGCGCGCGTTCGCAAAGGCGGCCAGCGTGGAAGCGAGGCTTTCCGGCACGCCGCGCGCTGCGCGCCTGGCTTCGACGTCCTCGAACTCCGCGCCAGCGACCCGGAGCCCCGCGATGACTTCAGCCAGGTTCACTGCCCGCTCCACTCGA
>OCZT010001121.1_pt1 | contig 27638 bp, 20 predicted proteins | sample 1539031 | NCBI WGS metagenome assembly OCZT01 (sample SAMEA3539308, study PRJEB22396) | soil metagenome | biome: tundra; feature: field; material: soil | place: USA | collected 2010-05 | depth 0.15 m | reverse complement strand
CAGACGGACCTACGCATCACGGGGCATTTGATCTTTCCTATCTAAGGATGATACCTGGAATGGTTATTATGGCCCCCAGGGATGAAGCTGAATTGAGGAATATGTTATATACCGCGATCCAGTATCAGAAAGGTCCTGTTGCAATCAGATACCCAAGGGGATCTGCTTTGGGAGTTCCTCTGAAAGAAGGATTTGAATTAATAGAAATAGGGAAAGCTGAACAGCTAACCGTTGGAGATGATGCGGCATTACTTGCAATAGGGTCTATGGTAGATTATGCTTTGAAAGCTACTGAAAAATTAAGACCGGATGGAATATCATGTGAGGTTATTAATATGCGGTTTGCTAAACCGCTTGATGCAAAATTGTTAGACAGTATTGCAGAAAAACATTCAAAGATCATTACCCTCGAGGAGAACACACTGATAGGAGGATTCGGTTCGGGAGTTCTTGAATACTTTGCAGAAAAAAATTATAAATGCGATGTTTTAAGAATTGGGCTTCCTGATAATTTCGTTGACCATGGCACTCAGCCAGAACTTCATCATCTGCTTGGAATTGATCCGGAAGGGATAGCTGATAAAGTAAAAATATTTTATAGCAGTCAGAGCGTTAATCAAAAAATAGAAATCTAAATGGAAACGATAAAAGTTGCGGTAATCGGTCTTGGAGGGATAGCCCAGCTTGTTCATCTACCCAACCTGATCAAAACAAACAATGTATCAGTTATAGCAGTAGCTGAAATAAATAAAAACCGTCTGAATACTATTGCTGATAAATTCAATATCGCTGAACGATATACAAACTATGAAGAACTTCTGGAGAAAAGTGATTCTGATGCTGTAATAGTAGCTACACCTACAGCAACACACAAGGAAATTACAATTTCCGTATTGCAGGCAAAGAAAGATGTTCTTGTAGAGAAACCCCTGGCAAGAACTTATGAAGAAGCTAAACCAATCGTGGAAGCTGCTAAGAAGAATAAACGTAAAATAATGGTAGGGATGAATCTCAGGTACAGGCCCGATGCCATGCTGTTAAGAAGTCTTATTAAGAATGATGAAATTGGAACTCCTCTGTATGTAAAATGCGGGTGGTTCAGGTCGCAGAGCAGCAAAGGAAAATGGTTTACCAGGAAAGAAGAATCGGGCGGGGGTGTAATAATTGATTTAGGAATATTACTGCTTGATCTTTCTTTATGGCTGCTGAATTATCCTCCTGTCGAAACTGTTTCCACCCAGAGATATTTTCTTAACACAAACAATGTGGAAGATACATCGGTAAGTTTTATCAGATGCCAGGATTCTTCAATCATCAGTATGGAGGCAAGCTGGTCACTTCCTGTAGAAAAAGACATTTTTTATTTGAATATTTATGGTACGAAAGGGACAGCCTCCTTAAATCCTTTCAGGGTTTTCAAAAGAGTTGAAGACCAGTTAATAGATCTTACCCCCGTCGGAGCTGAAAGCGCTTTAAGCCTCCTCCGGAAATCATATCTTAATGAACTAAAAAGTTTTATTGGCGCCGTTAGGGGGCTAAACCCTGTATTTTCATCGGGAGAGGAAGCTTTATCCAGAATGCAGGTTGTGGAAGCAATGTATAAATCTGCTTCGGAAAACCAGGAAATCAAAATTAGGAATATATGACAACAAAAATATTACCTCCTGAATCTACAGGGATAACAATTGGCCCACTTATTATTGTTAAGGAGAAGCAAGTTGTATTTATTAATAATAGGGAACTAATCTTTACACGGAAGGAGTTTGAAATATTATACTTTCTTGCCAGTAACCCGGGTAAGGTATTTTCAAGGGAAATGCTATTGAAAGAGATTTGGGGGAGCGGGATTTATGTTGTGGAGAGGACCATTGATGTACACATTCGTAAAATAAGGGAGAAACTCGAAAGTCATGCCAATCTGATAGAAACAATTAAAGGTAGCGGATACCGTTTTAAAAGTGTGAAATGATATTTATTAGACCTATTTAGACAGACCACCTATCCAGCTGCCCCATTTCAATTTTACCGTTTCGAATGTAAAAAGGGAAATCAACCATATTAAGTTCCTTGAATGCGGAGTTCAATTTTGGTATATTTTTGTTTCAAATTTTGTTATGCAAAAACTAAGGAGACAATGTTGAAAGGAAAAATCGAGCAGGAAGTAATTCCTGTGAGGGAGCATTCTATTGTTGATGATATGCCGGAAATACTTCCTATACTTCCTTTGCGGGATATAGTAATCTTTCCTTATATGATCTTCCCTGTGCTTGTAGGACGGGAACAATCAATAAAAGCTGCTAACTATGCTTTAGAAAATACAAAATATATATTTCTCTCTACACAGAAAAAATCATCTATTGAGGACCCCAAAGTAGAAGATGTTTTCCTGGAAGGTACTATAGCCAAGATAGTTCAGATCTTAAAATTACCCAATGGATTAATGAAAATACTGGTTGACGGACTGTTGCAGGGAAGAATTAAAGGATTTACAGAACGAAAAGAATTCTTTGAAGCGAAAATTGAAGTCATTGTACCGGAACTGTTTAATGACCATGAAATGAATGCTCTTGTCAGACAAATGTCACAGCTATTCAAGGATTATGTTAAGATAAGTAGAAATATACCTAATGAGGCAGTGTCTGCTTTTGAAAATATAGAAGAACCGGACCGTAAATTATATTACGTAGCTGCAAATATTAATCAGTCAATCGATGTCAAACAAACCATTCTTCAGAAATTCGTTTTAAAGGAACAATATTACGAAGTGATCAAAATATTGAATTCCGAAATAGATATACTGAAGATTGAAAAGGAGATTGATAATAAAGTTCAGGAGAATATTGCCAAAACCCAGCGGAAATTTATTATCCAGGAGCAGATAAAAATTCTTCAGGATGAATTAGGTGAAGATGAAGATAATACACCTGAATTTCAGAAGCTGAAGGAACAGATTAAGAAATCCAAGATGCCCTCCGAAGCTGAGTTCAAGGCATTTGAGGAATTAACCAAGTTAAGAAAAACTTCCCCCATGTCCCCAGAATCAACAGTGATAAGAAATTATCTTGAGTGGATGACTGAGGTACCCTGGTCAAAAAAGTCAAAAGATAACCTTAAAATAAATCATGTTCAAAGGATTCTTGATGAAGATCATTTCGGTTTAGAGAAACCCAAGGAAAGAATAATTGAACATATAGCTGTACTTAACCTTGTTAAACAGATGAAAGGACAGATACTCTGTTTTGTCGGACCACCGGGAGTCGGAAAAACATCTTTGGGCAAATCCATAGCAAGGGCATTGGGAAGAAATTTTGTACGAATTAGTCTTGGCGGAATCAGGGATGAAGCTGAAATAAGAGGGCACAGGAAAACATATATTGGTTCCATGCCCGGTAAAATATTACAATCTATGAAGAAAGCAGGGACCATCAATCCGGTAATGCTTCTTGATGAAATTGATAAGATGAGCATGGATTTCCGCGGTGACCCTTCAAGCGCAATGCTTGAGGTATTGGATCCTGAACAGAATTCGACTTTTAACGATCACTACCTTGAAGTTGATTATGATCTTTCGCAGGTTATGTTCATTACTACAGCCAACGTGAGGTATAATATTCCTTTGCCGCTCCAGGACAGAATGGAGATTATCGATCTATCCGGTTACCTGGAACATGATAAGCTTGAAATAGCCAAGAGGCATTTAATCCCGAAACAACTTGAAGCCCACGGATTAACAAATAAAAACGTTACTATCACCGATAAAGCTGTAATGAAACTCATTACAGAATATACACGCGAAGCCGGTGTAAGAAATCTTGAAAGAGAACTCGCATCTGTATGCAGGAAAATGGCACGGGATATTGTACTTAAGGAATCGACTAATGGGAAAGAAAGAAATCATAAATATTTAATTGATGAAATTAAGGTAGAAGAATACCTGAAAATTCCCCGTTACAGGCATCAGAGACATAGTAAGGAAAATATAGTTGGAAGTGTAACTGGTCTGGCATGGACGAGTGTAGGCGGCGAGATTCTATCTGTAGATGTTACAATTATGAATGGTTCCGAAAAACTCACTCTTACAGGTCAGCTTGGAAATGTTATGAAGGAATCGGCGCAGGCGGCATTAAGCTATATCCGCTCAAGAGCTAAAGAACTTAATCTTGATATTAATTTCTTCAAAGGTAAAGAAGTTCATATACACCTTCCCGAAGGAGCAATCCCTAAAGACGGTCCTTCAGCAGGTATCACTATGGCGATGGCAATTTATTCTGCTATCTCCGGAAGACCTGCTTCCAATAATATAGCTATGACAGGTGAAATTACACTTAGAGGAAATGTACTGCCGATTGGAGGCTTGAATGAAAAACTTATAGCTGCCAAAAGGTATGGCATTGAAACTGTCCTTATTCCAAGAGACAATGAAATTGACTTAAAGGAAATTGCTTCCAAGGTAACCGATGGATTAAAGATTATACCGATTGATAAAATTGAAGATGCAATCCCTTATATTTTTCCCACGGTAAAAAAAGTATCTATTTCTTCTAAGGAGAAGATGCATCTTAAAAAAAAAAATAAAAGGAAATAAAGCTTGACAGAAGAGTTTATAATAGATAAGACTAAATCGGTTGAGAAGCAATATGAAGAATTATCAGTAATAATTAAAAGCCTTCTAAATAAAAATGATAACCTACTTTCTAATCTTTCAAATTTTATCGCTGCGTTTAAGCAGACTTTTTATAAGATAAACTGGATTGGATTTTATCTGTTTGACGGGGAGAAACTCTACCTGGGTCCTTTCCAGGGGAAAGTTGCCTGTACTCAGATTGACCTTGGTAAGGGTGTCTGCGGGATTTCGGCATTAGGCAGGGAAACAATTATTGCTGCTGATGTTAATAAATTTCCGGGACATATAGTATGTGATTCTGATTCCAAATCTGAGATTGTTATTCCTCTCCTAAAAAATCATAAATTGTTGGGTGTTCTGGATTTAGACAGTGCTTCTTTAAATGCATTTGATGAAACAGACAAAAAATATCTCGAATATATTTGTAACTTTCTAACAGAGGAAATTTTTTAAGACAAAAATGAGTTTTATAGTAACAGCCAGAAAATGGCGTCCTCAAATATTTAATGATGTAGTCGGTCAGGAACATATTACCGCCACGCTTAAGAATGCTATAAAGAATAACAGGATTGCGCATGCATATATCTTTGCAGGTCCCCGCGGTGTAGGCAAAACAACAACAGCGCGCATACTTGCAAAAGCACTTAACTGTCTGCATCCTGTTGATAGTGAACCATGCAATAAATGTGAACTATGCCTTTCTATCCAGAATGGGCAGTCAATGGATATAATTGAAATAGACGGCGCCTCCAACAGGGGTATTGATGAGATCAGGACTTTAAGAGAATCTGTAAAATATGCTCCATCGAGGGGCAAATACAAGATTTATATTATTGATGAAGTACACATGTTAACGAAGGAATCCTTTAATGCATTCCTTAAGACCCTGGAGGAGCCCCCCCCTCATACTGTATTTATTTTTGCTACAACAGATATTCAAAAAGTACCTCTCACAATTATATCCAGATGTCAACGTTTTGACTTCAGGAGGATACAGCTTAATACTATTAAATCTCTATTGAAGGAGATAGCAAAATCAGAGAATATTGAAATAGATGATAAGACTTTAACCATCATTGCCAGGAAAGCCGATGGGGCTCTCCGTGATGCCGAAAGTTTTTTCGATCAGGTTGTGTCCTTCTGCGGTATTAAGATCGACCCGGAAACAGTTTCTAAAATGCTTAATCTTATTGATGATGAGATTTATTTTAGAATGTCAGATGCTATATTGAAAAAGGACTTTAATGAGGTTTTCCGTGTATCAAGTTTATTATTTGATAATGGGTATGATTTTGTTGACTTTATTAACGGACTTATAGAACACTTCAGAAATATACTGACTGTAATACTTACGAAAACAACGGATCTGGTTGAAACTGCTGAAGTTTACAAGTCACATTATACAGATTATATCGGCAAATATACTGAAGGGGATCTGCTAAGAATTCTCAATTTCTTGAATAAGACACAGCAGGAAATGAGATTTTCACAGAATCACCGCCTTAAGGTAGAAATCTCTTTAAGTCATCTAATAGGTTTTGAAAGAAGTCTGACAATCTCCGAATTACTTGGTAGACTTGACGCTAATAGACCTACTACTGACCAGAATTTATTAAGAAAGCCTGAAAAAAAAAGCTATAACCCAATCAGATTGAGTGTTCCTATTGAAAAAACCAATGTAAATAAATCTGTCTTTCCATCCGAAACAGGAGAACCTGTAAAGAAAGAATCGTTGAAAATAACTCTTATTGGAAAGAATCCGGTAAAAGAAATTCCACCAAAGGAAAACACCCATAAAGACATAAACGATTTTTCATTTGATTCAATTGTTCAGAAATGGAAAGGTTTTGTTAATGCAGTTATTACCGAGAAACAATTTTCCTTAGGTCCTTACATAGGAAACATTGAACTTGCAAGTCTTGAAGGAAATAAGCTTAAAGTATTTCTTGATGATGAACACGGGAAAAAATCATTTAGTTTTGATAAAGATTATTTAGGTAGGAAAACCGCTGAAATATTCGGAATAAAAATTATATTTCAGTTTGAGGATCGCCGTCGGAATTCAGCCGGGATAAATGAGAACGAGAACAATCCTATTTCTAATGGGGGAAAGGGGATAGATGACCCTCTTATTGACATTATAATAAAAGATTTAGGCGGGGAAGAGATATTCGGCTGATCGACCGGTTATTTGTTTTGAGAATCTCATAATTTTAATTATTTTTAATGTCTATGTCCAAAAAATTAATCGTAGCTATAGATGGACCGGCAGGTTCTGGTAAGAGCACCTCTGCGAAGATAATTGCGCAAAAGCTCGGTTATCTATACATTGATACGGGAGCTATGTACAGAGCGATTACTTTTCTGGTTATAAAACAGAATATTATTGATGATTCTGATGCTATTGTAAAGGCCGCGGAAAATTCTGATATCAAGCTTAAATATGTTAATGGTACTACCCTGGTATTTGTAAACGATGTTGATATTACTGAAGATATAAGGACCCATGAGTTAAACGAAAAAGTAAGTATAGTCAGTAAAATTGCAGGAGTAAGAAAAGCCTTGGTAAAGAAACAACAGATGATGAAACATGAAGGCGAAGGAATTGTAATGGAAGGAAGAGATATAGGGACTGTTGTTTTTCCAGATGCCGATGTAAAAATCTTTCTTACTGCGGCATTGGATGAAAGAGCATCAAGACGAGCGAAAGAATATGAAAGAAAAGGAAAAGGAGTCTCAGTCCATAAAATAAAAAGTAATCTCTCCATGAGGGATACAATTGATTCGACAAGAGATTCAAACCCTTTAATTAAAGCTGATGATGCAATTGAAGTTGATTCTTCAAAGATATCTATTGAAGAACAGGTAGAAATAATATTTCTGCAGGTAAAAAAAGCGGCTCTGAATAAGGGCATAAAGCTTTTCAACGAAGAAAAATAGTTCTTTAAAGCCATCTTAATAACTATGTTTAACCAAATTGTCTGTTCTTGTCCCTATTGATGGCTTAGGTGATCAGAGCAGAACTAAATAATTCAGTTTTCAGGAGGATTAATGTCCGAAGAAAAAATAGTAATATCCAAGTCAGTGACGAACGATGATTACGAAAAAGCTAAAAAGAGTTTTAATGATGATACCTATTCAAAGGAAGAATTCTTAACATTAGCTAAACTTTACTCCGATTCTTTTAGAGATGTTAAAGAAGGGGAGATGATTAAAGGAAAAATCGTCCGTATCCAGGATGATAATGTTATTTTAGACGTCGGCTTCAAATCAGAAGGTTCGATTCCCAAAAGCGAATTCAAAGAATACGAAGAAATTAAAGTGGGAAGAGAGATCGAAGTTGTTCTTGAAAGTGTTGAAGACCAGGAAGGAAACCTTGTTCTCAGCAAGCAAAGAGCCGACTTCCTTAGAATATGGGAGAAAGTTGTACGTGCTCATGAAACAGGTGAAATACTACAGGGTAAAATTCTTAAAAGAATTAAAGGTGGTATGGTTGTGGACCTTATGGGTATGGAAGCATTCCTTCCCGGCTCACAGATCGATATCCGTCCTATCAGAGACTTCGATGCTTTTGTGGGACAGTTAATGGACTTTAAGGTTGTTAAAGTTAATATTCCTACAGAAAACGTTGTAGTTTCTCATAAAGTTCTTGTTGAAGAGGAAATTGCCGATCAGAGACACGCTATACTTGACAGTCTTGAAAAAGGCCAGATTCTTGAAGGTACAGTTAAAGCTATTACAGATTTCGGTGTGTTTATCGACTTAGGCGGCGTTGACGGTTTAGTACATATTACAGACTTAAGTTGGGGCAGAATTAATCATCCTAACGAAGTTGTTAAACTTGACCAGACCATTAAAGTGGTTGTTACAGATTTCGACGAAGAAAAGAAGAGGATATCCTTAAGCTTAAAGAAGCTTCTGCCGCATCCATGGGAAGATATCGAGAACAAATTAAAAATTGGTGATAAAGTTTCCGGACGCGTTGTCTCTCTGACAGATTACGGTGCTTTTATCGAAATTGAAAAAGGTATTGAGGGCTTGATCCATAACTCTGAAATGAGCTGGACACAGCATATAAAACATCCTTCACAGGTTGTTGCTATGGGGCAGGTTGTTGAGGCTGTTATTTTAAGTCTCGATAAGGATGAAAAGAAAATTTCCCTCGGCATTAAGCAGTTAGAACCGGATCCATGGGATACACTCATGCTCAAATATCCTGTCGGTTCGAGGCATTCAGGTGTTGCAAGGAACCTTACCAACTTCGGTGTGTTTGTTGAACTAGAACCGGGTGTTGATGGTCTTGTACATATTTCTGATCTTTCCTGGACTAAGAAAATCCGTCATCCCGGGGAAGTTGTTAAGAAAAGCGAGAAACTTGAAGTCATTGTATTAGGTGTTGATATTGAACAGAGAAAAATATCACTTGGACATAAGCAGGTGGAAACAAATCCCTGGGATACATTCGAGAAAGTATACAATGTAGGAACCATTACTACCGGTAAGGTTGTAAGAATAATAGAGAAAGGACTTATTGCTGAACTTCCTGAAAAGGTTGACGGCTTTGTACCGACCACACAACTGGTTCCTAATAAGGTGAAAAATATCGCCAATCATTTCCCGATTGATGATGTACTATCATTGAAGATACTTGAATTCGACAAAGAAAATAAGAAGATTGTTCTTAGTGCTATTGCAGCAATAAAGGAAAAATCTGAAGAAGATATAAGAGCTTATCTGGATAAGCATAAACTTGAAAGAGTAACTGTCCAGGAAATTATGAATGTAGATACAGGCTCGATTGATACTTCTGATTTCCCTATCTTTGAAGTTCCGGATGATACACAGACTGGTTCGGCCGAGAAGAAATAATTCTTAATATATTAAGATATAGAGCGGGATCATTCCCGCTCTTTAATTTTAAATAATACGATGAGCAAAAAAGTAGCTTTACATACTTTAGGATGCAAACTGAATTTCTCTGAGACTTCCACAATAGGGAACCAGTTCCTTACAAAGGGTTATGAGGTTGTTGAGTTTAAAGAGAAAGCCGATATTTATGTATTCAATACATGTACAGTGACAGAACATGCCGACCGTGAATGCCGCCAGTTGGTAAGGCGCGCATTAAGACAGAATCCCAATGCTTATGTTATTGTTACCGGCTGCTATGCGCAACTGCGTCCCGAAGAGATATCACGTATACAAGGAGTCGATGCTGTTCTTGGGAGCAATGAAAAACTAAAACTCTTTTCTCTTCTTGAGGGCTTCGAGAAGAAAGACCTTGCATGCATCTATGTCTCACCAGTAAACAACAGCAATGAGTTCGGCGCCTCCTATTCAACCGATGCGGATACAAGGACACGGGCTTATTTCAAGATACAGGACGGCTGTGATTATAATTGTTCCTTCTGCACCATACCGCTTGCAAGAGGAAACAGCAGGAGTATGGAACCCACCGCAGTATTTGAAGAATTCAAACATCTCATTTCACACGGATATAAAGAAATAATACTTACAGGTGTAAATGTAGGAGATTACGGCAATTCATCCGATACCCGATTGTACGATCTTTTGTGCAGAATGGTTGATGTTGATGGAAACTTCAGGATAAGAATAAGTTCTATAGAACCTAATTTATTATCAGATGATATCCTGCAGCTGACACGGCAGAGTGAAAAGATGTGTAAACATTTTCATATACCATTGCAGAGCGGGAGTCCGAAAATATTAAAGCTTATGCAGAGGAGATATAAAGCCGAATATTATTCAGGACTTATTCATAAAGTAAATGAACTGATTAGCAATGTTGGAATAGGAGTTGATGTAATTGTGGGTTTCCCGGGAGAAACCGAAGAGGATTTCCTAACTACTTATAACTTTATTAAAGATCTGCCTGTTTCCTACCTGCATGTATTTACTTATTCAGAACGTCCCGATACCAAAGCTATTACTATGAGCAATCGTGTAGAAGTTATTGAAAGAAAAAGAAGGAACAATATGCTAAGAATACTTAGTGAGAAGAAGAAAAATCTTTTCTACGAATCAATGGTTGGCGGGGAACTTGAAGTATTATTTGAGTCGGCAAATGATAATGGGAAAATAAAAGGTTTCTCATCCAACTATGTCAGAGTTTCAAATGACGATGATCCTTCTCTTATAAATGAATTTTCAACCGTTAAGATTGAAAGCGTAAGCGCTAACCTTTGTTATGGAACGATTTTAGGGAATAAAAAATCAATTGATTTGATAGCCTGTTAATTATATACTTAAATCTAAAAAATTATGAATAAAATATTCACAGCCCTTTTCCTGCTTACATTTACAACTTTTCCTCAAACCACAAAGAATATCCTTTCTTTGAAAGACGAGATCAGGCAGAATATAAATTCAGGGAACAGTTATTCCCTCCTGGTTAAAGAAGAATTTAATAAAAAGAGTATCGGGCTGGCAATCATATATTCACTGCTTTTGCCGGGAATGGGGGAACTATACTCAGGGAACTACTCCAGCGGTAAGTATTTTACAATTGCAGAAGGAACGTTTTGGGGAACATATATCGGTATGAACGCCTATTCGGGGTGGCAGAAAAACAGATATCATTCTTTCGCTGCCTCTAACGGGGGTGTTAATGTTGCCGGTAAAAGTGATGATTATTACACCAACATCGGGATTTATACGGATATAAATGAATATAATGATGATATGGCGAGAAACGGTGATTTTAATAAAATGTATAATACTGAGCAGAATTATTGGAAGTGGACAGGCAGTGACAGGAAAACTTACCGTACTATGTGGACAGCCGGCGAGCAGGCGCATAATAATTTAAGATTTGTTGTAGGTGCACTTGTGCTCAACAGGGTAGTAAGCGCGATTAATGCTGCAAGAATAGCTGCCGCCTATAATAAAAATGCTTTCCAGGAACTCGGATGGAATATTTCTGCAGGTGTATCCAATTTTGCCTCTCTTCCTCCGGGCGTGACATTGAATTTCCAGTTAGGCTTTTCCAGTTATTAACTTTTATGTAATAACTTACAATTTTGATTACTGATAATCAGCTTACAATTTATTTTCATAAAAACACCAATTATCCTGACACCTATATTAAACGAATACAATTCCTGTAGGATGTATTTTTTACAATTCTGTGACAACAATTTTATAAATTTTTAGCATTATAGCAGGTGTTAATATAAAGGTGGCATTATGTTTAAGAAACTTTTATTGTTATTACCACTCATTTTAACGGGCTGTTACTGTCCAGCAGACAATTTATCTTCAAAATGCCGAAGTTAACGGTCCATTAAATACTCCCCCAATATATATTACTGATGGTAGAAGTGGTATCAAAGTATCACCCTGGCTCTCTTTTAATTCTATTAATCAGATGACAGGACAAGTTAATCATTCAAAGGTAAACAGCAGCGGGGTCTTTCAGGTAGATACTATCTATAACGAAGGACAAATTTCATATAAGGAATCAAGCACAAATATTTACAATTATAGCCAGGACAATGTTAAATGGAATCTTCCTCAGGTTAGAGCAGGATTGGATGTTGATTTACCCATTTCAAAAACTGTGTCTATTTTGGGCTCATTCAGTTATAATTCCCAAAATTTATACCAGTTAGTGGGAGGTTCGTTTGGGTTGGGGTTTTATAAAGTTACTAACAACAATGCTATCCGTCTGAATTTTGGCTGTTCTGTACAACAATATCAATATGATGCATCAACTGTAGTTGTTACAACCGTTGACCCTATATTCGGACAGAAATCTACCAAGGTCGATTTCTTTCATGACATTAATAAAAAAAGCAATCTTGATTTTTTCGGAAACATTACTTACAATACAGTATCGACTGATATACCCATCAATTTCTTTTTCAGCCTTGCCTATTTTTCACAGACTCTTTTGAATTTCAGTCCTGAAACCAAGAATATTAATTATTATCCTTACGGGTTAACTGCAACTACTACCGATACAAGAGGAGAAACTTCAACAACCTACCTAAGCTTTTCTCCGGGGATATACATAAACCTTACTACATCCATGCGTGTTGTTCTTGGTGTCAACATAGTTAAGGGTCTTGGGGATTTTACAGATACAGGGAGCTCTCTTTCATCTGCATTGCTTATAATGTCTCTTGCAAAAATAGACCTGTCATTTTGAATTAACGGGGAGGACATTTAATTTTTCTTATACCAGAAGCACATTGACTTTCATTCCAGAAGCCCCTGTTCCGGCTTGTCGGTACTCCATATTTATTAATATATTCCCATAATGTTTGTAGTATATCCTGTGTGTTTTCAGATATACTCTTTCTGTTGCATCATCTACACAGTTTAGCAAACAGCATTCTGCTCTCCTGCCTTCAAACCAGTCATGGTAACTGCCATCAAACTGAAGTAATTCTCCAAAGCAGCTCCTTCTTTCTCTTTTTTTCCGGTGAGGTTTTTTCTTTCGTATAGAAGTTGTAATAGATTCATTTCTTAACCATTTCCTTGCTGTCTCATTGCTGATGGAGATATTATAATACTTGATTAGTACTTCTGTAAATAAGGTCGGTCCATAATCCCAGTATTCTTTTTTGTATAGTTCCAGCACTTTTTTACGGAAAGCTTCCGATTATCCGTTATTTGACTCCTTTCCCCTCAGCTTATGGATTATTCCTTTTGTCCCTTCTTCTTTTTTCCTCTTTAGTAACCTATAGAGCTGACGTTCACTTAATTTTAGAAACTCTGAAGCCTCTTTAACTTTTAATTTTTTCTCCTCCATTTGATTTACGATCTGTAATCTGTCGAACTCTTTTAGACTCACTGTCAGTACTCCTTTCATCTAACGGTCCTCCGATTTGGGAACCTTAATTTCTTCTTTTTTACTGACATTTTAACTTTGGTCTATTACTGACATTTCTACATTGGTATTATATTAATTCTTTAAATGATTAATTTGTCTTGACTTTACTTTTTACGTTTACTATGTTTATCAAAAAGATGGTGATAAATATCATCAGATTCTCTTTATATATAAATATATTTTTCAAAAATAGTCTTTATCGGGAAATGAGAATGGCTTAATAACCAAAAACAAAAGGAAAACAATATGAAATACAAATTTCTACTTTTAGCAATGTCCCTATTACTAATTGTAGGATTATATGTCCCTTCTTCTTATTCTACAACCCCTATTTATACCATGACGCTTGCAAATAATACTCAGACAGAAGCAAATGTGTATGAGTTTGACATTTATTTACTTTGGACGGGCGGAGATACATTGAAAATGTCCGGAGCCCAAATGGTCTTTAACTATGATAGTGCAGTTCTAAATGGGGGCACTTTAAAAACAGAATGGGTTCCAGGATCAAATGACCCTGTAATTGTAGCAGCCAACAAGGTGAATAACTCCTTTAATATTCAGACTTTGGGAAGTATAAAGATAGCAGCAAAATATACCCCCGGAAAGTACGCAATTATATCAAATGTCGCTCCTGGTACACGAATAGGAAGATTAAGACTAACCAATAGCATTCCTTTTATTGCCCAGAAGGCAAATGTGACGTGGAATTTTACTGGTTATGCGACCAAAATATCAGCCAATATATCCGGAAAAAACATAGATATTACCGTACCAGCAAATCATTTATTGTCAGGCATTTTCCAAAATCCTGGTCTTCCTGTAGAACTTTCATCATTCGTATCCATTGTTCAGGGACGTAATATAGTACTGAACTGGTCAACCAAGACAGAGAAAAATAGTGACAGGTTTGAAATTCAGAGAGCAGTTGTTGATTCTAAGACATCAAACACAACCTGGACAACAGCTTCCTCAGTAAAGGCAGCAGTACTGAGCAATTTACCTAAACAATATTCATATTCAGATACTAAACTGCAATCGGGTAAATATCAATACAGACTTAAAATGGTAGACAATAACAGTACATTCTCATACAGTAATGTTGTAGAAACCGAGGTTGCAGTACCAAAAGACTTTGCTGTAAGCCAGAATTATCCGAATCCTTTCAATCCATCAACCAAGATAGATTACCAGGTACCGGTAGATGCAAAAGTTTTACTTGAAGTATATAATGTAGCCGGTCAAAGAGTATTTGAATTAGTAAATCAGGATCAGTCGGCAGGATATTATACAATAGATTTCGGATTATCATCAGTTAAATTATCATCAGGAGTATATATTTATCGCATAATTGCGAGTGATAAAGCAACAGGAAATAATTTCTCCTCAATTAAGAAGATGATACTTCTGAAGTAATAACAATGTTTAGAGTCTGCCGGTAGTGAATTAAAATACTGGCTGGCTGATTATTTAACCATTTACATTTTTTAGGGGTCATGAAATTATGTAAAAGTATTTATATTAAAGCTGCCAAAAGGCAGCTTTAATAATTTTAAGCATGATCAGTTAATTATATTATTCTCAAAATTCCTGTCCATATTCTTACAATTGTTTTGACAGACAAATTCTAACTTTGAGCCTTTAAGCTTAATAAACGAGTCGGAAACTTGGTTTTTTCTGCTTATATTCTATTTCGTTTGAGATGTAACATTATAAGACAGATACATTTATTTGTCTCTAATTATCTCATAAATTATGCTTATTTGAGTCATTATAAGGAAATCACCAATCGGCATAATATTTGGATTTGTAACAAAAAAATAAGATAGGGTTATGAAAAAGAAAATACAACTATTATCATCAGGAATTTCACTGGTCGATTCTGCCTGGGGTGGCTTCTATAGAGGTGGCACTTATATGATGATCGGTGCTCATAAAACCGGTAAAACCTTACTCAGCCTGCAGTATGCTATGGAAAGTGCCGGTCAGAAGGAGGTTTGTCTTTTTTTCACTTCTAAGCGCCCGAAAGATCTTATTATACAAGCTGCATCTATAGATTTTGATCTCCAGGAGTATATGAATCAGAATCTTATAATAGTTGTCCGTGTATCTCCGCCTACTGATATTAACAATGTGCCAGATCCTGACCAGTTCCTGGTCGAATATTTAAATAATATAGTTACAGTCGTTGAGCAATACCAGCCCTCAAAAATTGTATTTGATGAATTAACCCCATTTATCGGATTTCATAATATTAACCTTTTACAGGAAACTTTCTTAAAAACTATTGAAGACATAGAAGATTTTGGTATAACCAGCTTATTTGTCTTAGGCGAACCTGCAACATCGTTTGCTGAAAAAATTGTCGATGCATTAACCACCTATGGTACTGCAATTATTTATCTCAGGGATGGTATCGATACGGAGAAAAAATATCACGGCGGCAAAATGATAATAATTCCTAATATAGGGCATACCCAGGGTAAATTTTCCGCAGAATATTTTATCGAACCGAATAAAGGAGTTACTACAGATATTCAGCCTCCTGCAGTTTCACCCGGTTCCGGCTCCAAAGTTGCCCCGGGTCCCGGCTCCACAGTTGCTCCTGTGGGTCGGAAGTATAAATCAATAGTCGATATCGATACTACCGTAGAACCAATTAATCATGCTAATTATTATGAACTGAATGAATTTATTCTTCTTCTTAATAACCAGATCGCCATTTATAAAACTACCGGACAGATTTTTACGGTTTTATCTTTTCGTCTCGATAGAGATGCCGAAGATAAAGGCTTATTAACCATCAGCCAGCTTCAGAATGCTATCCGACTTTCAACAGATAGAAAAGATAAAATTTGTATTCTTAAAAATAATGTAGTTGTCCTCGTTACACGTGAAGAAAGTAAGAAGGGGATCAACGGCCTTATTTCAATAATAAAAACCAACCTTCCCAATAATGACCCTGTCTTTATTAAAGCTGTCATTCCTTACATAAGTGTTTATTCAGTTAAGGTGGATGAGAATGTTCAGAATGCGAATGACCTTTTGGAACTATTAGTTGCAGACGAACAGCAGGAAAAAAATAAATTTAGTCTGTAACTGGTAAAGTTATGACAACTAAAAACATTATTGCTTCGGTAATACTTCTTGCCTTTCTCATTACCCCGCTAATCTTTAGTCAGGCTCAGACAGATGCTATAAAGAATGAGGCTAAAAGGCAAATGCTCGTCGGTAGATATGGGGACGCAATTGATCTATTGAACCGCTATGTGTCCGCTTGCCCGCAGGAAGCCGATGGTTATAATCTCCGTGGGTTATGCTATGAAAAACGTGGACAGTATGAAATGGCTGTATACGATTTCCGCTCAGCCCGTAAAATCCAGCCTGATAACTCTGAAATAAACCGCAACCTTACAGAAACAACCGATGCCTGGTATAAACTATTATATAATAAAATTGAGGGACATAAAAGAGAAATTGCTATTAATCCCAAAAGACCAATTAACTATCTTGAAATCGGAAAGTCCTATAAAAACCTCGGCGATTGGCAGATTGCTGAAGATTGGTATGATAAATACCTTACAATGGAGGAAGCTTCTCCCGATGAAATAATTAGATATACTGAAATTCTCGCCCGTAATAATCATATTCAAAAAGGAGAACCGGTATTAAAAAGATTTACGGAAAAATTCCCTGCAGACCAGCGGCTCTGGTCCCGGTATGGTTATTTTGAATTGTGGCTTGGAAAGAAAAAGAATGCTATCGATGCCTTTGAAAAAGCCCTCGCCTTAAAGCCCTATTTTAAAGAAGCAATGAATGGACTTGATCTGGCAAAGGGGAATGGTTATATCTATACTGTTAATGATACTTCTTATAGATATGGTAAAACCCCTCGCGGTACAAAACCACGGGAATATGCCATCGACAAATATTTCAGGATGCTTAAAAAAAACCCGCAGGATAATGATCTGAGGTTTACTCTTATAGACGAGTTGCTAAAACATAACAGGTTCGAAGAAGCCCATGAGCAGCTTCTAATTATGCAGCCTGATGAAATAATTGCCGGTACCGACCGCTTTAAGAATAAATTGGATTATGTATCCGGGTTACAGGATAGCATATATAACGATAATATTAAAACCTACGCCGTCGAATTTGAAAAGAATAATAATAACAGGAATGCAGCTGTAAAATTATCAGACAGCTATGCCCACCTTTATGATTATGATAATGCGATTGATGTACTTGAAAAATATTTAGCGACTGTTAAAGAGAATGAAGATCTTGATCTTCGTTTTATGCTTGCCAAATATGCAGGATGGAGTTATAAATGGAATATAGCCTTCAACCAAATGGCAATTTTAATGAAATATGCCCCAGATAATAAAGATTATAAATTATTTAGTGCCCGGTTAGTGGCATGGAATGTCCTTGATGCTAAACCCGACGAAATTGAAAGAGCAAAAGGATTTCTTCTGGATATTCTGAAAGATGATCCGAAAAATTTAGATGCTCTTCTCAGTATGTCTTTTCTTTACGCCGGTGTGGGGAATATATCTGAAGCCCAAAAGTATTTAAATATGGCTAAAATAGTAAGTCCTGATAGTAAAGAGGTGGAAGCTGTTGAAAACCATATTAACACAAGAGCCCTGGTTGAAAAGGAACGGGAGATCCTGCGTATGCGTGCAGAAGCAGGTAAGCTTCACGATGCAGGTAAATTTGAAGCGGCTGCCGATAAATATAATGAGATAATGGCAAGGCTTGACAACCCTGAAAAGAATATACTTCTTGAATATGCCGCATATAATACCAGCGCAAAAAGATATACTGTTGCAATAAAAACCTATGACAGAGTTCTTCAAATGGGTCCTGATTTTGATGTCGCTTCGCTTAGAGCAATAAATTATTTAGCTGCGGGAGATACATTGAAAGCTATGGAAGAATTGAACGCCCTGAAGACTGAACGCCCTTATGATTTCTCCGCAAATTTTTATCTCGGTGATATATATGAAAGAATGAAGAGAAATGATGAGGCAATAAATCTTTACCAATCAATGCTGGATGCCAATAGTAAAAACCTGGTAAGCCTTGATTCCAGTCAGGTTTCTGTTTTTAATTCCCGGTTAGGTTACCTGAAAGCCGGAAGCGGATATGGCTCTTCCTTTTTAGGATACATCTCATTGGCTCCTTTTGCTGCCTTTTATTCAGATAACCAGAACTTTACATTTTCAAACTATGGCGGAAGAATTGAGACCGGCATTGCGCCACACTTTTCACTTGGTGCCTCTTTTATAAGATATAATATTACATCCCCGTCAAACCAAAGGAATTTAACTTCCCTCCTGGGACATATAATATTCAGTGCTGATAATTTCACTGCCTCGGCTGGTTTCGGGCAGATAAGATCATCATTAGCTTCCCAACAAAACGTTTTACTGCTTAACGCGCGTTATGAAAAGAAGGGTAATTTCGGTTTGGGTCTTTCTTATGAGAAGAATGATGCAAGAGTACTATTGTATTCACCATTTTTACTTGATACAAGTATAAGCGCTGGCATATTCAGGTTTACAGGTAATTTAACTTTAACTCAAACCTTCTCTTTATCCGGCTATTACAGTTATATAAATATCAGCGCAGATAATAATGCAGGTCATGACTTCAGAATAAGAATTGATAAGTCTGTGATTGAAATTATTCATTTTGGATATGAATACAATTATGTTAACTATTCAAGAATTTCCAGTCTGTACTATTCACCGCGTAACTTCCAGTCTCATAGTATCTGGGCGGATTGGAATTTTAATAAAGATCAGAAAATTTCATTGGATCTCGGTGGTAAAATAGGTTATGTCCCTTCTTATGATTTTATTTTGAGAGAAATATATGGAGAAGCAGTTTACCACCCGGTTCAGGTATTTACAATTACGGGAAGGATTTCAAACTCCGGTTCTGTCAGGTTCGGTTCAGGTTACAATTTTTGGGCAGGGTACTTAACCTGTTACGTTAGTATATTCTGATTTAATTTTATTGTGAAAATAAATTTTGGAGCGAATTTGATGATTATAAGAATAAAATCAGCATCAATATTAGCTATACTTATATCATTTATCTTTATTTCTTCTTCCTTCATGTATGCAGCAGTTAGTCCTAATGCTCCTGTAGGGAAAAAAGTACCTATTACCGGTGATACCAACCAGTTAAAGAAATTCTTAAATTCTCTGAATGATGCTAAAACTAAAAAGATCAGGATAGCGCATTACGGGGATTCAATAAACTGGGGAGATCTTATCACCGCTGATTTAAGACAGAATTTTCAAAGTAAATTCGGGGGAATAGGAGTGGGGTTCCTGTCTATATGTACCGATGACATTGCTGTAAAACAAACAACAAAGCAGACTTTTAATGAAGTAGATTGGGAATGGGCTTCATTATTTACACGTAATTTGAAAAATTATTCCTTGGGAATTGCAGGCACAGTTGCTAAATCGAAAGGCAATAGCTGGGTAAAATATGAAGCAACTAACTTCAAGAGTTCAGGTAAATCATTCAAAACTATCCGGTTATTTTATAATAACGCAAAAAATAATTGCGGTGTTTCTTATTCCCTTAATAATGGGGCTTCGCAGAATCTTAAATTAGAACCGGGCATGAACGTAAAAGAATCTGTCATAAATTCTTCCGTCAATGCCTCAACGGTAAAACTAAATTTTACTTCATGCAGCAGTGATGTAAACTTCTTTGGTGTAAGCCTTGAAAACGGTAACGGGGTATATGTCGATAATTTTCCCATCAGGGGAAACTCAGGGGTTGCAATTGATGATATTCCAAGGAACATTCTTTCAGATTTCCAGAAGATGCTTAATTATAAACTTATCATTTTGAATTATGGTTTGAATATTGCTTCCCCCGAACAGACAAATTATACCTGGTACAGGAATAAAATGATTAAAGTTATTAACAATCTTAAACAGGTATTCCCCGATGCTGCCATCCTTCTTGTCGGAGTGAGTGATAAAGCAATTAAAAAAGGAACTAAGTTTGTTACTGACCCCTCGGTTCTCCTAGTCTTAAATGAACAAAAAATAATGGTCCAGCAGACCGGTATTGCTTTCTGGAATAGTATGGAAGCAATGGGTGGAGTAAACTCAATGAATGAATGGGTAAACCAGAACCTGGCACTTAAAGATTACTCTCATTTCTCAAATGCCGGCGGAAAAATAATGGCAGATTTGTTAACAGAAGCTATATTGAATGTTAAATAATTTAATTTTATTAGTAATAATTATTTCTTTTTTAGATGCGTCTTCTCTATTCTACCATACGCAGACTGATGATTTTAAGAATGAAGCGAAGAAAGAAATGATTATTGGAAGATATGGAGAAGTTATCGCACTTCTGAATCATTATATATCTGCCCGTCCTCAGGAAGCTGATGGAAATAACCTCCGAGGTTTATGCAATGAAAAACATGGACAGTATGAATTGGCAGTTTACGATCTTCGCTCAGCCCCCAAACTCCAGTCGGATAATTCTGATATAAACCAGAATCTGTCCAGGTCTACCGATGCATTGTATAAACGATTATATAATAAAATTGAAGGACATAAAGGGGAAATAGCTTTAAATCCTAAACATCCCGTAAATTACCTCGAAATAGGAAGATCCTACAAAAACATCGGGCAATGGCTGAGTGCTGAGGATTGGTATGATAAATACCTTTCTATGGAAGCTGCTTCTCCAGATGAAATAATTAGATATACAGAAATTCTCGCTCAAAATAACCATATTCAAAAAGGTGAACCGATATTAAAAAGGTATACAGAAAGGTTTCCCACAGACCAAAGACTCTTGTCCCGGTACGGTTATTGTGAAATGTGGCTTGGAAAGAACAAGAACGCCATTGTTGCTTTTGGAAAAGCACTCGCATTAAAACCTTATTTAAAAGAAGCCATGAATGGACTCGACCAAGCAGAAAGGAAGGATTACATTTACACCTTTAACGATATTTCCTATAGATATGGCAAAGTCCTGTATGGGAAAAAACAAAGGGAATTTGCTATTGATAAATACTATAAAATTCTGAAAAACAATCCCGGTGATAATGGAACCAGGTTTCTGTTATTGGATGAATTATTAAAATATAAAAGGATTGAAGAAGCCAATAACCAGCTCCTTATTTTACAGAAAAATCCGGATAGCACAAACAAGGACAGATATAAGAACAAATATGATCTTGTAAGTCATGAAAGAGATAGCCTGTACAAAGATCTCGTCAAAACTTACACCGAAAAGTTTAATAAGAATAACGGTGATAAAGAATCAGTTCTTATACTTTCCGATGATTATGCACACTTACAGGATTTTGACAGTTCAATTGATGTTCTTAAAAAATATCTGTCAACAGTAAATGAAGGGGATGCACTTGATGTCCGCTTCATCCTTGAAAAATTAGCAGCGAGGAGCTTTAAATGGGATGAAGCCTATAATCAATCCGCTATTCTTCTGAAATATGTCTTGGACAATAAAGATTATAGGTTATTTAATGACCGGTTGGTAGGATGGAATGTAATAAATTCTAAACCTGAAGAAATTAACCGGGCAATATATGATCTTGAAAAAATTCTTAAAGATGATCCGATTAATCTTTCAGGTCTCTTGACTATGGTTTATTTGAATGCAGGCAAGAGTAATTTCACCGAGGCAGACCACTACCTGTCATTAGCTCAAAAAATATCCCCTGATAATATGGAAGTTGAAGTGACTGGTAATTTCTTAAATTCCTGGAAGCAGACCGTAGGAAGCACTTACCGGTTTGACTCAAGTTATAACTCAATTTCTGCATCCTTATCCGCTTACTGGAGCTTTTAATTGAATATAATTTCTGATTTACCCGCAAAATGAATTGTTTTAATATGAGACAATATGTAATTTTATCCTGACATACTACTAAAAAATCTCTTTTTTATTACAAAAACAAGATATGACTTATGGCACTATTGTTGATTTTTATTAATAAAATAAGCTAAATAAATATGAAACTAAATCAGCAAATTATAAAAGATACCTTAATACTCGACAACCGGGAACCCTTTGTCCAGGATAGAAATAAAAATGGTAAATATCTGAAAAGAATCCTTGTTAGTGGGGTTTTATCTTTAATCCTTATATTTATTATTATTTATACTCTGCCTTTAACTGTGCTTTCGGTTAATTCACTTATTGAATATTCTATCATCGATGCGTTGGTGATTTTTTTGTTTATACTTCTTGTCAGGTATTTTGGACTTCTGATATTTGCATACCTATATATTAACCAGTATACCTTTAAACCTTCCAAAGGATTCTTTCCCTTTGTCTCTATTATAGTGCCGGTTTATAATGAAGAAAAAGTTGTCGCAGATTCGGTAAAATCCCTCCTTGATCTTAATTATTCAAATTACGAAATTATTATAGTCAACGATGGATCTACAGACAAAACAAGGGAAGTAGCTGAACAGTTAGTCGGTTATCAGAAAGGCAGATATTCAGATATTAAAATTTCCCTGATAGATAAACCGAACGGTGGAAAATCCAAAGCATTAAATGCTGGGATTAGATTTTCTAAAGCTGATTTTGTGTTATGTATGGATGGTGATTCTCAACTCTCCCCTGATTCGTTAAGACTGGCAGTAAGACATTTTTCCAATCCGGAGATCGGTGCTGTTGCTGGAAATGTAAAAGTCATGAATAGAGGAAAATTCTTTACGGATCTTCAGGCGCTGGAGTATATTGAGGGGCTGAATATGGCGCGTAGTGCCCAAAGTTTTGTTAGTCTGGTAAATATTATTCCCGGTCCCATTGGGCTATTCAGGAAGAAAGCTGTCGAAGGAGCAGGATATTATTCAAGCGATACATTTGCCGAAGATGCGGACCTTACGCTTAAAATATTAGCCGGCGGATGGAAGATTTACTATGAACCAAATTCTATCTCCTATACTGAGGCTCCTGCAAAACTCCAGCAGCTAATGAAACAAAGATACCGCTGGACAAGAGGAATCCTCCAGTCTATTAGAAAACATAAAAAATTGATGCTAAACCCGACTATTAACTTTGGTGATACTTTTATTCTGTGGACAATGTTCTACGAAGCTTTAATATGGCCTACTATGAATATTGCTGCCAATTTGTTTTTCATGATCGCGGCATTTGTATTCGGTTTTACTTCCCTTATATTTTTCTGGTGGGCTGGTTTGGCTCTGCTTGACCTATGTACTGCATTGTATTGTGTAGCTGTGGAGAAAGAAGAATTAAGACTTATTTGGTACGCAATCGTTTACAGGATGTTCTTTATTCTTGTAATTGATATATGTAAGGCGATGTCTACTATTGAAGAATTCCTGGGAATTAGAATGTCCTGGGGTAAATTGGAACGTGTTGGAACTGCAAAAGCATAAAAATTAAATTATTATAATCTAGAGGTTTCTATGGAACTTATACCTATTTTGTCAACAATAATCCTTGTAGCAACAATCAGTACGTTTTTGCTCGCTATCGGTGCTTATATCCTTTATAAGGTTAGGGAGGGTAGAGGACAACAGGTTGTCCCACTCGTACCTTCCACTGTTAAAGCTGAACTGCTCACCCCTGTAGAAGCTCCTGTTCTCGTTCCACAACATGGACCGGCAATTGTCCCTCAGCCTGTTTATTTTGAACCGAAACCCATTCCTTCTTATCAGCAAAGATCTGAGGAAAGAAATTATCCTCAGCCTAAAGAATATAAATTCTTAAAATATACTTCTGAAGGTTATGTTGTCCCTTCTAAAGAAGAAAAATCCACCGGAGTATTAAGGTGGAAATAAAAACTTACAAACGTGGCAGAATAAATCACGCCCTTATTTTTTTTGTAGGTTTAATAATTCTTTCGGGCTCGGTAATTACTTATCTTTTTATCCTTCACGGAGTTTTTGGAAAGTTCAATCCCGCATCTCTGCTTCCTGATTCCAAAGTAATACGAAGTGTTTTTAATGGGGGAGAGCCTAAAATAGCTATTCTTTATTCCAGGTATACCGAGAATATGCTGCCGCAGGGAAGTTCCTGGCTTAATGATAATATAAGTACGTGGGAAAAATTCCTCGGAACTTCTAAATTAAAATTCGATATTATTTCAGATGAATCAATTGAAAAAGGTAAGCACTTTGGTTATAATATCCTGGTACTCCCGGGTTCCAAGTCTTTAAGCGATCTGGAGATTTCCCAGATTAAAAAATATATTGATAATGGCGGCTCCGTTTTCGCTACCAGCGGTACAGCTTCTTATTCACAGGATGGGAAATGGCGTGGATGGGATTTCTTTTCAGAAGTATTCGGATTAAAGTTCTCAAAGGAAATGGAATCTGATGAGAGTACTAAGATCCATACTTTACGTGGCGAATTGGCGATTACGGCAAATATACCTACCGGCTATCCGTTGAAAGTGGCTACTTGGGACCACCCTATGGCGGTTGAGGTTTTGGATCCCAGAACTACTCAGGTTAGCTTTTGGTATAACTATAGACTTGAAGACGGGTTGGTGCGTGAAGAAATTAAAAAGAGCGCCGGTATTGTCTATGGCACCTACGGTAAGGGAAGATTTATCTGGATGGGATTTGAAATAAACACTGTCATCGGAGTGCAGGATGATTATATCTATTTTGATAGACTTTTCAGGAACAGTATAAACTGGCTTAACAATGGTCCTGTTGCATATATAAAAGAATGGCCTGATGGTTACGACGCTGCTGCTGTAATTTCTCCTGTTGTTTCAGATAATACTGATGATATTCAAAACTTTTTGAAAGTTCTAGGTTCGGAGGGTGTTAAAGCAACTTTCTTTGTTGATCCGTATAAAGCAGAACAAAATAAATCTCTTATACAGAATCTTGCTAAGTATGGCGAAATAGCTTCATTGATCGACCTTGGGTATCTCTCCTCTGTCAGCGATACAATAAATCATCTCAACGATTATAATACCCAGATCGGGAAACTGAAAAGTGCAAAGAATACTCTTGAGGCAATTTCCGGCTCTAAAGTAATCGGATGCTATCCCTATTATGGTTTATATGATCACAATTCTGAACTTGCCTTAATTAATGCAGGCTATAAGTATGTCATGACTGATTCCTTAACCGACAGATCGGTTCCTAAAATTATAATCCGCGGTAAAAACAGGTTATTATCAATGACTAAGACTGCACGCGATGATTATGAAGTTATTAGGGATTTCGGTCTTACATTGCCTGAATTCCAGTTCTATACATACCAGGAAGATGTTGACCGGGTTCTTTTTGAGGGGGGTATGTATATAATGAAAATGCATCCAGAATATCAATGCAAACCTGAAAATGTAAATGTTGTTAAACAGATCATCCAGGATTTGAAGAGAAAGAACTTCTGGACTACCACGGCGTCGGAAATCCAGAACTGGTACTCTAAAAGGAATTATGTCGAGCTAAGGATTGATAAAAGAGGTGAATCAAGAGTTGTAGTTACAATTTCGAATCCCGGGCATGAAATAGTCAAACAGTCCGTTATTCAGATTGATCTTAATGAAAAAGCAGATGATGTTTCTTTAAGTTCAGAAATAATCTGGACTAAACCTGCAAGATTTGAGCACCAAAAAGGTAGCAAGACTATTAAACTATTTATTGATGATCTTAAAGCAGGCGAATCACGTACCTATTATATGGATTATGATAAAACTAAAGTTTAACAGTTGCAGGGAGAATAAAAATTCTGTCTGATAATCCGGATTGAAAAATAACCGCTTCCCACACTAAAAAGGAGGTATCTGTTTTTAGATATCTTACTCTTCTAAAAATTGGATATGAGTGAAGAATATAAAATAAATAGTAATCTCTTTGGCTCATTAAATGAGATTATAAATATTCCGTTTATGTTAATGGATAATGTGGGGAATGTATTATCTTTTAATAAGGAAGCCGGCCTTCTGTTCCAGCTCGAAAACAACACGACTAATATTTACGATAAACTTGATGATTCGTCATCTGAAGTAGTTAATGGTTTAGTTGAAAAACTGTTGTCCAATCCCGGACCCGTAGTTCAGTTAACAAATCTGAGGTTAAAATCGGATGTGGAAATAAGGGGAGAAGTTCTGTTAAACATATATAATGAGGGGCATGAAAACTATATCTTGTTTTCATTGAAGAAAAGTGAGTTAACTGCACCTTTATCATTATCTGAAATTACTATACAGAATGTGGACATCGGCGAGATTATAAATAACGCGAAAATCTTGATAGTTGTAGAGGAGGTTAGGCAAAATTATCCATTCACTTTAATCGGGAGGGAATCATTCAGAAGGAAGATTGATATTCTGGAGGAGCCCTTCTGGATTGAAGATATTAATGGTAACTATTTAATTGTGAATTATAGCCTTTCCAAACATACCGGGGTTAAAACCCAGCAGATGGAAGGCAGGCAGGTTAATAGTTTCCTCCTTCCCGTTTTGAGCTCCTTGTATGAATCAGTTAATAGCTATATTAAAGATTCCGGTAACTCTATAATAATTAAAGGGGTCCCATTTAAAGGCATGGAGAATTCCAGTCTGTATGAAACAATTAAATATCCTTTATTTGATTCAGAGAATAATTTTATTGTATCTCTCGGGTTTACTCAGAAAATTGTAAAGGGAAATGAGGAGCTTCCTTTAATTTTAGAACCTTTCCCCTTTGCAGCTGCACATATAAATAAAAAAGAAGAAATAAGCCGTCTGAACACCCCATTTGCACTATTGCTCAAAAGGGAACAGAAAATTTTACTAAATAAAGATTACAAGGATGTTTTCCCTGATGAATTGGTGAAACTATTAAAAGATTTTCAGAAAGAGAATAAGACTGAATCAAAATTATTATTTCGAGGAAAATTTGACAATGAGAGGGGAATTTCTGAATCTTTTAATGTATATTTAAGCAAACTTTTTAGTAAAGTTAATGAACCTGAGGGTTTTTTAATATTTATTGAAGAGGATTCCTCAAATTATGATTTCGAAAATTTAATTAAAAGAAGAGGAAAAATGTTTGATATTCTGATTCAGAATAATCCGGAACCGATCTTTATTTATGATACTGAAAATCTTAGGTTTCTGGAAGTAAACAATGCAGCTCTGAATCTTTATGGTTA
>OCZT010001120.1_pt1 | contig 27642 bp, 29 predicted proteins | sample 1539031 | NCBI WGS metagenome assembly OCZT01 (sample SAMEA3539308, study PRJEB22396) | soil metagenome | biome: tundra; feature: field; material: soil | place: USA | collected 2010-05 | depth 0.15 m | reverse complement strand
CTCGCTAGCCCCGCCGCGCCGGTCATCACAACAACCGAGAACCCCGAAACTCGAGTATCGACTTGAGTGCGGCCAACGCTGACTCGTTCCGCCCGTCCGCGGGTCGGCGTCAGCACGATATGCGCGCCGGTATCCTCAAGCTCCCTGAGCGCGGCGCGTAGGTCAGCCTCAATCCCGTGCGCTAGGTCCTTGGCGCGGTCCTTGAACAGATACAGGTAGCCGTCCTCGGATACACCGCGCAGTCCCTTGCCGCCAGCGACGAATCCGAGTCCGAGCGCCTCCTGCCGGGACGGGTACAGCGACGGGTTCGACGCTATGTCCTGCTCAAGCGCGTTCCAGAGCCGTATTCCAACCGTCTCGCCGCGCTCGGCCATCTGCTCACCGATGTCATCGAGCACACTTTGGCCGATTGCCTGCACGTCTACCTCGGCGACGATACCGAGCACCCGCGCAACTTCGCCGAACCCGGCCGCGCACGCGGCGACGAACGGCGCTACACGGGCCGCTACAGCGTTGCTGGACTTCAGCACGGGCAGCACGGGGGGCGCCCAGTCCCCAGCCGTCAACCAACGTCCGGGCCAGCCGTGCGCCTCGTCAGCAAGCGCTAGCAGCCGGTTGGCCGTCTCGGCGTCGCGCATAAACGGGCCTTGCAGTTCAATCGCACGGGCAGCAGCGCCGACGCGCGCCGCCCACCTCCTGGAGATACAGCACCTGCTCGCCGTCGATCTGCGGCTCGATCTCGCGCGCGAAGTACTCCTCTTGCCCCGGCTGTACCGGTCCCGCGAGCACGAGCGGAATGCCCGCCTGATGGGCGACGCGGATCGCGCGATGGGCGCCCTTGACCGGATCAAAGCGCCCGACCCAGAGCAGGTACTCATCCTTGCCCTCGCGGAACGGCCAGTCTTCGACCCTTATCGGGTTCGGCACCACGTCCTTGATCCGCACGCCGGGCGGCGCGTGCTCGAGCTGGAAGCGGCTGATCGCCACCAGCCGCACTTTGTGGCCGTGGCGGGCGTAGAACGGCCTGGTGTCGTCGTTGAACGGCGCGTGCAAGGTGTGTACGACCGGGATCGGGCTGCGGGGCGCCATCGCGACCGCCGTGAACCCGGAGTGGTCGTGCACCACGTCGAACGGTTGCCCGGCGATCACCGCGTCGTCGACCGCGTCGTACGCGCTGCCGACGTGATCGGCCTCGTACAGCGACCACCCGATCCGGTCGGCGTGCCCGCTCTCGAGCGGCGAGCGGACACGCGCCGCTGACCGCGACCCCGGCGCCGCCAGCAGCATCACATCGTGCCCGCGAAGGGTCAGCTCGTCGGCCAGCAGCGAGACGACGGCCTCGATTCCCCCCTAGGCCGAAGGCGGCACCGGAATCCACGGTGGCGCGATCATCGCCACCCGAAACGCACTGCGCTTCACGCCCGGGTGAGCCTCCGGGGATGTCGCAGCCGAGAGTGCAGTCAACGGAACCGCTCCAGCTCTGACGCCGCCCCGGCCGAGGGTCCGTGGCGGGCGATGACGAGGTTGCTTTCAACCTAGTCGCCCATCCTCGAGCGCGCATCCGCAGACTGTCGCGAGGGCCGGTCCGGCAAACACGGATCGCCGCCGCGAACGGGTCTGGTACGGGTAGGCGCCAGCCCGGCGCGAGCGCGCCGGGCGACCCGCCGTGCCTCGCGCAGAGGCTCGGGCGTTCGCACCCAGCCGACGGTGGCCAGCACGACCGCACAGGCGGTGTCCAGGCTGGTGCGCCAGCCCGGGTGCACCGCCAACGGCCGGACCCGCGGACGAGTCCGCAACCAGCACCCCACCTCCTCCTCACCGATCTGCAACGGACTGCGCGCACCCGCTCAGCGACCGCCCGGTCAATCACCGCCGGATCCCACGGGCTATCAGCCAGAAAATGCTGCAGCGCCTCGTACTCCACACTCGTCCCGCCGATCCGCGCGACCATCGGCTCCAACGACTTACGCGCCCCGTCCATCATCAACGCACGCGCGTAGTACTCAGCAGCCCAGCGCTGCTCCGAGCGCACAAGACCCGACGCGACATCAGCGAAGTACTCCGCCAACCGATCGACCACCGCCGGCGCGACCCCGACCATCTCCTCATCGATCCCGATGTCCATCACGCTGGCAGCAACCATGTCAACCAAGTTCACCGTCGGGCTACATAACCCTTCCCACCACCTGTCAGAGCACTAGTTGGTTGCGGCGGTTTGCTTGGCGGAACGGGCCACGCTGGCGACTAGGCCGCGCGCAGCTTTCGCGTAGTCCTTGACCCTGCGCTCGGACGCACCAGACGCGAACACTCGCGTGTACTCGGCGCCACCGCGGCTATCGACGTGTCCGGTGTCCGCGAGCGCATCCCAGAAGGCATCCGCGTGAAGCCGGTCCCGGTCGGTGGGTTTGCGGGTTGTGATTTTCGTTTCGGTTGCCGTCGCCATGCTTTGCTCCTCAGCTTTGCTTTGGTTTGGTTTGTACTGACCTACGCACTCAAGAATGCATCGGCCGGAACCCGGCCGCGGGCAACGTCCAGCTTGTGACGGGTGAGTGCCTTGGCAAGCTCGGCACGTTGGTCCTGTCCGTCTTTGACGGAGAACACCGGGAGCCCCTTGGCGCGCCACTTCTCCATCTCGGCAATGTCGTCCACGCGCCCACGGAAGAATCCGCCCATGCCATCACTGGCTACTACGAAGTATTTGGTCATCCTACGGTAAGCCTACCTCGCCCTTCATGGCAGTCGGAATAGTTGCGGTTAGTTGCGGTCAGTTTCACAGTTTCACTGGTGTTTCCCTGCAAACCCCGGCTTTTAGTGTGCTTGAGCCGCGAGTGCAACTGGGGGGGGCACACTCCGTAGGAGTGCCCCAGTGCAGTCGCAGTCACGCACTCAGCCCACATCCGTCGCAGTCGAGGATAGGAAGTGGCAGATGGAATTGCGCGCGCCCGGTTCGACGCGGACGGTGCCATCGGATATGAGCCAAGCTAGCTCCGATCCCTTGGCTTTCGTTTCTCCGGGCACGTTTGCGAATAGGTTGCGCTGCGTCACACCGGGCAAGTTGCCGATGCGGGCGACGAGGTCGGTGCGGATGCGGTTAGCCGTCACCGCTGTCTTCAATTCGCCCGTCGATGCGAACATCGGTTCCCATAGGAAGTGTCCCTCACCATCGCCGCCGACCTTGAACACCCTCCGGTCCGGTATGCCAACGGCGCCGCTCGTGTTCTTTTTCAACGTGACAACTACCTCGTTAGTCGTGTCCCGATCAAACCGTCCACTTGACTTGAGCTTGAATTGGACTTTGGCCTTGGCCCTCTTAGCGCGCGACCCTACGGCGGTGTCGCCGTTGGACTTGCCGGTATGGTCAAGCACGAGCGCCGCGGCTCCGAGCTTGCGCGCCTCCTCCGGGTAAGCCTTGACCCAGCGGGTTACGTCCACACCGCTGTTTTCGTCCATCCCAGCTTCGGCGAGCGCGTCGGTCACGGTGTCATAGACAACCAGTTGCAAATCACCCTTGAGCGCTCGCAGCGCGTCACGGTGCATATCAGGCTCCGTAGGCTCCGCGCTCGATCCAATCTGCCAGGACGGGAACGGGCAGTAGACGAACTGCTTTTCGACCACGTCCGGGTCTGCGCCTAGGTCAATCAGCCGTTGGGCGATTGCATCCCGGCCAAGCTCCTCGTCAAAGTAAACGACCGTGCCGCCGCGGGCCATCACGGCCACACTCAGCCACAGCGCCAGCCAGGTTTTGCCCGCTTCGGCGTCCGCGAAAATCCAGTGCAACTCGCCCTTGACGAGCCAGCCATCTATCGTCATCTCCGGTAGCCGCGGACCCTCGCGCATAATCCGGGCGACATCCTCCGGGCGCGGCTTGCCGTGCTCCGCTAGATGTAGGTACAGCTTGCCATCCGCAACTGTTTGAGCGAACGCCTCCCACTCCTCATAGTCGCGCGCTAGGCGCTCCTCCCATTCGTCCTGTAGGCGGTTAGTCGCGTTTTCAGTTGAGGTCATGCGGTTAGCCTACCTCGCCTTTCATGGCACGGCCGTACATGTCAGCGGCTAGCCGGGGCGCGCCGCTCAGCGGCGACTCGACGGCGAGCAGGCTCCCGCCGAGGTCGGACCGCGGCGTGAAACCGAGGTCCGGGTGCTTTCGGGCGAGTGCGTCGGCAAGCGCCTGCATGGCAAGCGCGACAGTGGCGGGTGGGGGAAATTGCTTTGCGATAGTCAGCTATCGAAGCCCCCGCGAGCTTCGTTGGCGCGCTTTTAGGTGCGCCATTCTACTAGACTATAGCAGACTGGCGAGCCTACTTGCCGCCGTTCCAGCGGACCTTGAAGCGCCGCGCCACGTCCGCGTGTGGTACGCGGTCCCGAATGGACACAGGCGCGCTCACAGTGACGTGCTCGATCAGCACCCCAGCGACTCGGCGCTTGTCATCGAGGTCGAGCATCGCCCACGCGCTCGCGTCCGGTAGCGCCGACGCAGCTTCGGCGCCGTCCCTAGCAGCTTCATAGGCGGCGCGAGTCTCGTCTATCCGGCCCTGTCGCACGCTCACAGCCCGCCTAAGCATCGCCGGGTCTAGGGCCGTACCAAGCGCTAGAACATTCTCCAATGCGGCTTGTGCGTCCTCCCAGGCGCCCCGTAGCCGCGTCAGGTCGGCGGCGGTCGTGAGCACGTCCAGCGATCCGGTCGAAAGCGCTTCGATCACGGCCCGCTCCACGAACTCGTCAGCCCTTGATTTTGAGACATAGGTTGGACGGCCGCAGGGCACGCCGTTGATTGTCCGCCGACAGGTGTAGGAGGGGTTCGAGCCCGTCACGGACAGAATGCCGCCGCAGGTTCCGCAGACCAGCAGGCCCCCGGCGATTCCGGCGCAGTTTCGACCGGTGCGCTGGATCGTGGTGCTCGACTGCGCCCTATTCCAGAGTGCCCGGGTCACGAGCGGCTTGTGCGCGTCCTCTACCGGTGGGCGATCCCCAAGGGTCACGGTGCCAAGGTAGACAGAGCTGGAAATCATATTGGCGAGCGTCGAGGTTGTCCAAGTGCCCGAACTGCCGCGGGGCGACCGCGGTTTCACGCCCTCCGCGTCGAGCCATCGGGCGATACTGACCCACGAGTGGCCGTCAGCCCGCCGCTCGAATATGCCGACGAGAAAGGGCGCCTCGGCGTCGTCGGGGACGAGCGCCTTGCCGTCCTTGTCCGGGTCGGTCTTGCTGCTTTCGATAGCCTCGCCTCGGTCGTCAAACTCGGCGGCATTGCGTCTGTACCCGAAGGGCACCCTGTTGGTCACGCCGCGAGCAAGCACCGCTGCCGCGATCCGGTTGCCTCGGTTTCGCGCGGTGAGATACGTCCTCTCCGCGACAACCGCGAGGACTCCGGTGATCGTGCGGCCGTCATCAGTGCGGTAATCCACACCGGGCAGATTCGAGAATAAAATCTCGCAGCCCGCCGCTTCGCAGGCATCGTAGAACGGTCCAGCGGTGCGCCAGTTGCGCCCCAGCCTATCGTCATACGCAATAGCGAAGCCAGCGGTTTCGCCGCGATTCGCCCGCGCGACAGCCTCGGCCCACTTGGCCGATGTGTGGACCGTGGACCCGGACTGATTGGTCGCTTGAAGTTCGCGCCCTAAGCGCCCGCCAGCTTGGGCGATGGTGGCCATGCCCGCAGTGCGTTGGTCACCAAGGGTCATCGTGGTTTCGGCGCCCTCGGTGCGCGACCCCATGCGGGACACTCGGATCAGCAAGTCATAGGTTTTGGCTTGGGGCACGATGCTCCTCTCGGTAGAGCACCGATTCTACCATATCCCAGGACGTAGGGCATGTGCGTGTGCAGTACGAGCGCCAGCTCCCCGCGTGGTTTGCTCACCGGCAGATCGCCAGGAAGTCAAGCGCTCCGTCGAGCCGGCCGTGGACACCTGACCGATCGCGGTCGCGCAGCGCGAAGTCGCGCGTGGAGATCGCCGGGGTGAAACGGTCATAGAACAACTTCGTGATCCCCAATCTGGCATGGACGCGGTCCCACCCCAGCGCCAGCGCCCGCTCGTGCAGGCGCAGCTTGCCGGCGTGGAATATGCCCAGCAGCTCGACGTGGTCAAACGCAGTGCTGCACAGATCGATGAACTCCTGCGCCCGGTACTCCTTCAGATGCCACGGGTTGTCTGACTTCTGGGCCCCGGGAGGCGCGAGCGTGAGGACGTTAGGGGTCGAGACGTAGGCCACCGCCCCGGGCGCCATCGTCCAGCGGAAGTGCTCGAGGACCGCCGCGGGGTCGTTCACGTGCTCGATCGTCTGCAGGAACACGACAGCGTCGAAGGAGGCCGGCTCACCGTAGGTCTCGACCAGTCCGCGGTCAAAGCGCAGGTTCTGGCGGCGGTACCGCCGGCGGGCGTGCTCGTGGGCCTCGGGATTGGCGTCGACGCCCACGACGCCGGCCGCCGAGCGTGACAGCACCTCCGAGCCGTAACCCTCGCCGCAGGCCATGTCGAGCACCCGCAGCCCGGCGACCCGGGCTCCGATCCACTCGTAGACGGCCAGATGGCGCCGGTACCAGTAGTTCTCGGCCGGAACATCGGGAAGCGTGCGCTCCCCTGTCAGTTCAAGCGGCGGCACCCCGGCGGGCTGGTCGCGTTGAACGTAGGCGTTCACTGGCACGCGGGACAGGGTATTGTGCCCGGCGCCATGGAGGCACTTCGGACCGCGGATCAGATCCGCGACGTCAATACGCGCTATCACGACGTCGCGGCCGACAGCTATGACTCAAAGTGGGGGATCGACTTTGGCTCGGTCGGCCAGGCGCAGGTGCTCGGCAAGCTGCGCAAACTGCTCGGCGCCGAGCTCGACGACGGCTACGAGCGTTCGCTTGAGATCGGCGCCGGAACCGGCTACTTCAGCCTCAACCTGCTGCAGGCCGGAGTGGTACGCGACGCTACCTGCACCGACATCTCGCCCGGAATGGTCACCACGCTGGCCGGCAACGCGCAGCGACTGGGTCTGGAGGTGCGGACCGCCCGGGCGGACGCAGAATCGCTGCCGTTCGCCGACCAGAGCTTCGATCTGCTGCTCGGCCACGCGGTGCTCCACCATCTCCCCAACCTGCGCCGGGCGTTCAACGAGTTTCATCGCGTGCTGCGCCCCGGTGGGAGGATCGTGTTTGCCGGCGAGCCTTCACGCTTCGGGGACCGGATCGCTTCGGTGCCCAAGCGCGGCGCCGGCGCGCTGGCCCCGGTGTGGCGCGCGCTGCTGCGCGCCAGTCCCGCCCCGCCGCCGGGCGGCCCGGGGTCCGGCCACGAGCGCGACCACGACCTGGAGCGCTTCGTCGACATCCACGCGTTCGCCCCCGGCGATCTATCGCGTCACGCGAGACGCTCCGGATTCACCGAGATCGTGGTCCGCGGCGAGGAGCTGACCGCCAACTGGTTCGGCTGGTTCAACCGCGCGCTGGAGGCTAGCGCCGACCCCGACGACGTGCCGATGCTCTGGCGCCGGTACGCCTTCCACGGTTATCTGCTGTTGCAACGGCTCGACGAGAAGGTGCTCGAGCCATTGCTGCCCCCGGCGATCTTTTACAACCTCCTGCTGACCGCGCGCCGCCCCTAAGGGCTCGCGAGCCCTAACTGCGGGCCGGCCGGCTCGGCCGACCGGGTTCGAAGGGTGAGCTGCGGCGGCGGCAGCCGCGCGAAATAAACTTCCTTCCATGGCCTCCGAGCCGTCGTCTGACTTTCCCCTGTTCCCACTCGGCCTTGTCGCCCTCCCCGGCGAGCTGATCCCGCTGCACATCTTCGAGGAGCGCTACAAGACGATGATCGGCGAGTGCCTCAGCGACAAGCGCGAGTTCGGGATCGTGTGGCTCTCCGACGACGGGCTGCGTGACATCGGCTGCGCGTGTGAGATCGAGCGGGTCCTGGAGCGCACCGACGACGGGCGGTTGAACATCCTGGCGCGCGGTACGCGCCCGATTCGCGTCCTGGAGCGCCAGGGACACCTGCCCTACCCGGCCGGGGTGATCGAATTCGTGCACGATCGCGCCGACGATCCCGATCCTGAACTCGCCGGCGGGGCACGCGCCGCTTACGCGGAGCTCGTAAAGCGCGCGACCGACCACGAGCCCGACGATCAGGAGCTGTCGGAGATGAGCGCCTACGACATGGCCGCGACCGTCGACTTCGGCTTGGAGGCCAAGCAGGGACTGCTCGACCTCCGCTCCGAGAACGCGCGCCTGCGGCTGGTCACGCGGCTGTTCCGGGCGGCGATCAAGCGGCTGGACTTCGTCGACCGAGCCCAGAGCCGGGCGCGGTCAAACGGCAAGGTGCGTTTCGGCTGATCGGGGAAGGCCTGCGGCCTTCCCTTGGGGAAAGCCTGGCGGCATTCCCCGGGGCGGATCCGGCTCTAGAGAAGGCTCTGACGGTGCCCGATCGGAGATCTGGCGATTCTCCCGCGGTGGCCCGGCGGGACTACGGGCTGCCGGCGACGAGCGTGAAGACGACCATCGCGGCGCCGAACAGCAGGCAGTAGATTCCGAACGGGGTCAGGTTGCGGTTCTTGAAGTACCGGGTGAGGAAATGGACCGTGATGATCGCCGTGACCGCCGCGAACACGGCGGCGATTACCGCCGCACCGCGGACGCCGCCGTTGCCGAGCGGACCGGTCAGGTCACCGACCTTGTAGACGCCGGCGGCGAGGATCGGAGGCGTCGCCAACAGGAAGGCGAACCGCGCCGCATCGCTGTTGTCGAGGCCGCGAGCCAGGCCGGCGGTCATCACGACACCGTCCCGGCTGATCCCGGCGATCAACGCGCTCGACTGGGCGACCCCGATCACGCCGGCCTCGCGGTATTCCATCGTGTCGAGTCGACGGGCGCCCTCGGGGTTGAGGCCCTCGCGACTCGCCAGTTCGCGCACCTCGGCCCGCCTCCGGTAGCGCTCGGCGGCGAGCAGAATGCAGCCGTTGACCATCAGGAAGATGGCCGCCGACAGGGGCTTGGCGAGCGCGACGCGGACCGGATGCTCAAGCGCGACGCCGAGGATCCCGACGGGGATCGTGGCGGCGATGATCAGCCACGCCAGGCGCTCGTTGGCGGTCTCGATCCGCCGCGTTCGCAGCGTGTTGAAGAACGCGCCGATGATGGCGATCCAGTCACGCCAGAAGTAGATCAGCAGCCCCACGGCGCTGCCGACATGGAGCATGACGACGAAAGCCAGCCACGGTGACTCCGACTGCGACTGCCAGGCGACCACATTGTGCCAGCGGAACAGCGTCGGGAACAGGACCGTGTGGCCGAGGCTGGAGACCGGGAACAACTCGGTAGCGCCCTGGAGCACGCCCAAGACGATCGCCTGAAATGTGCTGATCAGATTGTGGCTGGCGGCGAGCGCGATCACGAAGCCGGGAAGCGTACCCGGATCGCTAACGGCGAGCTAAGCGCTTCCCGCCGTGAGTACGGCGGAAACCACTAGCGCTAACCGAGATCTGACGCCGGCGTCGGATGCCGGAGCTTGCCTGGCGCGAGGTCCGGGCGGCATACTGGAGGCGTGGGCGCGCGTCGGGTGGCTGGGTTGGGAGCCGGATTGGCGGCGGTGCTCGCGTCGGGTGTCGCGATGGCGGCGAGCGGTCGTCCCGTACGCGCAGGTCCCGGGCCGTCGATCACCGCCCGCAAACCGCTTCCCAGCGTCGTTCGGATCGGTCAGCGGCTCACCGTCACCGGTCGCGTGCGCTTGCCCCCGCGCGGGGCACAGGTCGCGCTCCAATCAGCGCGCGGGAGCCACTGGCGCGTGCTGGCGAGCACGACACTGCGCCGGAGCGGAGCTTTCAGCCTGCACTGGCGGGTCGGCCAGGGCACGGCGATCGGTCCGCTGAAGCTTCGCCTCACCGTCATCCGGGAGGGACGGCTGCTGGTGGCCGGCTCATCCTGGCAATCCTTTGTCGGACCGGCCGCGGTGTACTGCAAGCCTGCGGTGCCACCGGCCTTCGCCATACCGGCGGGAGACGGCTGGATCGTCGGCGGGGTATATAGCCAGGGTGGGCCGTTCCCGGGCATCTACCGGTGTGACGACGCGCCCTACACGGTCACCGCGACGAACGCCTCCGGAACGGTCGTCGCCAGCCAGAACGTCGCGGCGCTGCACAGCTACACGCTCGTCGTGCCCGCGGGCAGCTACATGCTCGCGAGTGGGGGTTGCCACGGGAGCGCGACCGTGACCGCGGGACGCCAGACGCAGGCCGACACCAACTGCGATTTTCCCTAGTAATGCACTTGTAGGTCTGAGTCCGGGTGGGGCGACGTGCGAGGACGAACGACAAGACAGCGCGACGAAGAGAACGCGGCTTGACTCCGGGCCGGAGCCGCAGCGTCGAGCGGAGCTTCGGTCGGCGCGGGCGGGGGGCGGGGGGCAAATGACCAATTAACAGTCAACATCGCTCACGGCCCTCTTTTGGCGCCCCGGAGCGGTGAATCACCGGTCCTTCCGGCGCTGCCGGGAAGTCGCCCGCGAGACCAGCCCCAGATCAGCCCTCGGCTGGTCTAGGCGCTGATACCGCAGGCCTGCGCGGCGGCCTGGACGGTGAACAGCTCTGCCTGGGAGAGTTCGTGGTGCTTGGCGGCCGCCGTGTCAGGAAACGAGATCGTGCCGTCCTGCAGGCGGATCGTGTACTGGTACACGCTGTGTGGTCCCGCGGCGATGCGCAGCTTGGCCTTGGCGTCGCTGTCGAGGTTGCCGGCCAGATCCCGCGCCGTGATCAGCAGTGAGTCCGATAGCGGCTTGGTCTTCTGGGAGTTGCAGCGGATCGTGCCGCTGTCGTTGACCAGGATCGTCAGCCGCTGGCCCTGCCCAGCGCGGGTCAGCAAGAACAGATCAGCCGACTGCACCTCCAGGCCACAGCCGCACACCGCCAGCGACACACACAGGGCGAGCACGACGCGCCTCACGCGGCGCCGACCACGATCGCCGCTCCCCCCCGACGCGGATCTCCGCCGCCCGAGAACACGCCCGCGGCGTCGCGCGCCGCGGCCTGGGCGCCGCCGAAGAACAGGTTGAGCTCCCGGAACGGTCCGAGCGCTCGGCCCGCTGACTGCAGCACCCCGGTCTCGACGCCCGGCTCGGTGTAGACGACCCCGTCCTCGAAGTGGACTCGCGGCGCCCGGACGGCGTCCGCGGCCTGCATGCCGTCGTCAATCGAGCGGATGATCGTCTGCAGGATCGCCGAGCGGATGCGATTGGATCCGGCGCTGCCGACCACCAGTTCCGCCTGGCCGTCGCGCAGTACCACCGTGGGGGCCATCATGCTAGGCAGCCGACGGCCGGGAGGATGACGGTGGAAGCCGAGCGGATTGAGGTCCTGCTCGCCGAGCATGTTGTTCAGGTGGACTCCGGTGCCGGGCACGATTACGCCGGAGCATGACCCCGCCGAGCAGGTCACCGAGCACGCCCACCCCTCACGGTCCAGCACCGAGATGTGCGTGGTCGAGCCGAGCGGACCGGTCCGGCGCGTACCGGCGCCCCCCTCGCCGGCCGAGCCGACCGCCCGATCGAGAAAGCCGCGCACGAACTCAGGGTCGTCGAGGCCGGCCAGGAAGTCCGGCGTGCGTTCGCGCTGAGTCTGTTCCATCACCTCGACGATCCGCTCCACCGACAGTCTCCCGGGCGAGCCGTCGAGCAGCCCCAGCGCCCGGGCGATCAGGATCCCACCCGCTGATGGCGGTGGGTTGGTCAGTACGTCGCGTCCGCGGTAGCGCGCGCGCACGGGGGCTCGATCGACCACCCTATAGGCGGCGAGGTCGGCCTGGGTCAGCATGCCCCCCCGCGCGCCCAGCCAATCGATGATCGCCGCGCCGATGTCACCGGTGTAAAACGGAGCCGGGCCCTCGGTGCCCAGGCGCTCCAGCGCGTCGGCCAGTTCCGGCTGGCGGACGACATCGCCTTCGCGGGCCACCGGCCCGCCGGGGGCAAACAGCGAACGCGCCTCGGGCGTGGCGGTGATGATGCCGGCGAGGATCTCGACCACGTAGGCCTGCTGGGCGTTGAGCACCACGCCGTCCCGGGCCAGCCTCGCCGCCGGCGCGACCAGCTGCGCAAGCGGGACCCGCCCAAACCGCTCAGCGGCGGCACAGACCCCGGCCGGCAGCCCGTAGCTGCCCACCGAGGCGGCACCGATATTGAAAACCTGTACCACGTCGCCGAACGAGACGCTGATCGGCACCAGCTCGGCACGCCGGTCCGGCTCGGCTCCGCGGCCGGGGGCCTCAACGAAGAAGTCCAGCAGCACCGGATCGGCTTCCGGCGCCACTACCAGCATGTACCCCCCCGCCCCCAGCCCGGTCAGCAGCGGCTCGCAGGCGAACGAGGCCAGCATCGACCCCAACGCCGCGTCGACCGCATTGCCCCCCTCGCGCAGCACATCGGCACCGGCCCGCGCACTGAGCGTATGGCCAGCGGCAACAACGCCAAGCTGCGGGTTGGCGGCGGACATCAGCTAAGTGTGAACGCAGTGGGTCCGACGCGAGGCGGGAATCGCTCCTGGCGCCAAGCCTGCCCCGGACGCAGGAAGACGTCCTAGCGCTTTCGAACCGAGCCGCCACCGAAGCACGAACACGTCCCTGACGTTCATGGATCCTTCCACGCGAGCTTGCGAGTGTTGAGGACGCAGGGAGCGACGTGGGCGCCAGCCCACGAACGACCGAGGGCGCCGCCGGGCGCCCCTAGCAGGACGTCAGGTCAGCGGCGGGGGATGAACTCGGGAATGTCTATCTCCTGCGGCGAGCTCGAGCCCGAGCTGCGGCGCCGCACGCGACTGACGCGCGGCTCGCCCTCAGGTTCGCGCAGCGACCGCAGCGGCTCGGCGTCCCGTGAGCGGAGGCCCACGGGCTCCTCCGCGCGGCGACGCGGGCGCTGGTCGCCGTACCCAGTGGCGACGACCGTCACCCACACCTGGTCCTCGAGCTTCTCGTCGACCATCGCGCCGAAGATGATGTTCGCGTCGGGGTGGGCGGCCTCCGCGACCGCCTTGGCGGACTCGTTGACCTCCCACAGCGACATGTCGCGCCCGCCGGTGATCGAGAGCAGGATCGAGCGGGCGCCCTCCATGCTGGTCTCCAGCAGCGGCGAAGCGACGGCCTGTTCGGCAGCGTCGATCGCCCGCCGCTCCCCGGTGCCCATCCCGATCCCCAGCAGTGCGTTGCCGGCGTCGTGCATGATCGTGCGAACGTCGGCGAAGTCGAGGTTGATCAGCCCGGGAAGCGTCACCAGGTCAGAGATGCCCTGGACACCCTGGCGCAGCACGTCGTCGGCGACCCGGAACGCCTCGACCATCGATACGCCTCGGTCCAGGACCGACAGCAGCCGGTTGTTGGGAACCACGATCAGCGTGTCGACCTCGGCGGCCAAGGCTTCGATCCCGACCTCCGCCTGCTCGCGGCGCCGTGTGCCCTCGAACTGAAACGGGCGGGTGACGATCCCGACGGTCAGCGCGCCCAGCTCGCGGGCAATCTGGGCGACGATCGGAGCCGCGCCGGTTCCCGTGCCGCCGCCGGCGCCGGCCGCGATGAAGACCATGTCGGAGCCTCGCAGCATCGCCTTGATGCGGTCGTGCTCCTCACGCGCGGCGCGTCGTCCCAGCTCGGGATCAGAGCCGGATCCCAGGCCTCGGGTCACGCCGTCGCCTATGTGCAGCGTCTCATGGGCCGCCGACTGCTGCAACGACTGCAGGTCGGTGTTGATGGCCAGGAACTCGACGCCCGCGATCTCGGCCTCGACCATCCGGTTGATCGCGTTCACGCCCGCGCCGCCGACGCCCACGACGCGCAGCACCGGTACGCCGACCGACGGCGCGGGCGCGTAGGCGTCGCCGGGACGCTCGGGCCGCGCGTAGACATCCGCTACCGGCTCATGAGCGGGCACAAGCCCGGAGCCGGTCCGGGGCCGTTCGAGCACGTTCTCCGGGATGTCGGCCGAGAACGCGTTGCGCAGTCGCTCCTGCGGAGTCGGGATGTGAACATCAGCGGGCTCGGCGCCGAGCGCCGAGGTGCCGAGCGACGGATGGGGCTTGGTACGGCGTTCGGGCGGCTGGTCGGCCGCGGGCGGCACCGGACCGGCCTGCCCGGGCGTGGGCTGGGTGCGCGCGGGTTGGTTGGGGGTTGGGTGGGTGGGAGCCGAATCCTCAGCCGTCTTGCGGAACAGATCGGCCAGTGGCCCCTCACGCATGCTCGCGCGCTTACCGGTTGCCATGTGAGAGAACCTCCTTGGCGAGCTGCCTGTAGCTGTGGGCGGCCAGACCGTCGGGATCGTACTTCAGCACCGACATGCCCTTCACGGGCGCCTCGGCGAAACGAACCGTCTTGCGGATCCTGGAGGCGAACAACCGATCGCCGAAGTTCTCCTCGAGCAGCTCGATCGCCTCCTTGGCGTGGAGCGTCCGCAGGTCGACCAGCGTGGGCAGGATCCCCTCGATCTCGACATCGGGATTGAGGTTCTCCCGAATCATCGCCAAAGTGTTCTGGAGCTGGACCAGGCCGCGCATCGACAGATATTCGCACTGAACGGGGACGATCACCTTGTCTGCGGCGGTCAGCGCGTTGATCGTCAGCAGCCCCAGACTGGGTGGGGTGTCGATGAACACGTAGTCGTAGTCCTCCTCGACCTCCTTGAGCGCCTTCTCCAGTGAGCGCTCGCGACCGATCATCGTGGACATCGCGATCTCGGCGCCGGCGAGGTCGATCGACGCGCAGGCCACGTCGACCTCACGGTGCTTGACCACCTCGCGGATCGAGACATGGTGTACGAGCACGTCGTACATCGACTTGTCAAGCGTGTCGGGATCGATGCCCTGGGACATGGTGAGGTTCCCCTGCGGATCCATGTCGCAGCACAGCACGCGGTGTCCTTCCTCGGCGAAGGCCACGGCTAGATTGAGCGTGGTCGTTGTCTTGGCGACGCCACCCTTCTGGTTGGCGAACGCGATCACCTTGCAGGTGGCCATCACAGGAGGCTCCGATGCGTCGGTTTACTCATCGCGCCTCTATTCGCACGCCGGACGGGAATTCCTTTCGGCGCGGCGCCGCGCGAAGTCCCGGTACCGAACGAGCTCGCCGGGACCGGGCGGCGCGCCGGCAGCTATTTTCAACTCCCGTGCCCGAGCTTCTGAACCGACGCCTGATCTTCGTCACAGGAAAGGGGGGCGTCGGCAAGTCGACGGTCGCCGTCGCGCTCGGCCTGCTCGCCGCCCGCCGCGGCCTGCGCACGATCGTCGCCGAGCTGGCCAGCCAAGACCGTGCTCAGCGCACGTTCGATCAGCCCGGGGAGCACTACGCGGAGGTCGAACTGGCCGAGCGGCTGTTCACGATCTCGATCGACCCGCAACACGCCATGGAGGAGTACCTGCGCGTGAAGACCGGCCCCGTTGGGCACGCGCTGGGATCCAGCAAGCTGTTTGGGGCCTTCGCGATGGCCACGCCGGGGATGCGGGAGCTGCTGAGCGTGGGCAAGGTGTGGGAACTCGCCCAGCTGCAGCGCAGAACGGGAGGTGCCGCCCCCTATGACCTGGTGATCGTCGACGCGCCGGCGACCGGTCACGGGGTCGGGCTGCTGCGCACGCCACGAACGTTTGCCGAGATCGCCCGCGTCGGGCCGATTGCGCGTCAGGGACGGGCGATCGCCAACACGATCGCCGATCGTGCGTTCACCGCCGTGATCGCTGTCTCCACCGCCGCCGAGATGCCGGTCAACGAGACGCTCGTGTTGCGCGATTCCCTCTCCGACGACGACCTTCCGCTCGACACGGTGATCGTTAACGCGCTTTACCCGGAGCGCTTCAGCGCCGCCGACAGCGTCAAGCTGCGCGCAGCGCTGGAGCGCTCGGAGTCCGCCACGATCTCGGCGGCGCTCGGCGCGGCCCTGTCGGAGCGGGCCCGCACGCAGACCCAGCAGCTCCAGCTGGCCCGGCTGCGGGAGGGTCTGGCCACCGACGTGGTGACGCTGCCGTATCTGTTCTCCGAGCAGATCGGACCCGCCGAGCTTGAGCTGCTGGCCGATGTCCTGGAGCAGGGCCTGGCCCGGCATGAGGCATTGGCCGTCAGCGGCTGACCAGGCGCGCTCGCTCCGTCGGCCGCGTCACGGGCTCGCGACGGAATTACTGACGGCGAGCGCTTAGCCGCTGACGCGCGCCGCGTACGCGCCGGCGCGCAATCCGGATTCGATCGCGCCGTCGATGAACCCTGCCCAGCCGTCGGCGAGATCTGAGCCGGCGAGCATCACCCGTCCCTCCGGTGCCTGCATCGCAGCGTGATGATGCTCATACCAACCCGGCCGGTGAATCGCCCACGTCCCGCGTGAGAACTCGTCGGCCAGCCAGTCGTGGGCGGTCGCGCCGAGCACCTCATATCCGGGCAGGATCGCGTCCAGCTGGCGCTGCAACTCAGGCCGGTCGGTAGCGTTGCAGCGCTGCGCATCACCCCCAAAGCCGATCATCAGCTGAGTCCCGTCGGCGAGCAGCAGCTCGGTGTCCAGGTAGCCGAACGGGTGACCCGCACGGATCGCGTTCTGGCGCCGCGGTTCGCCGCGCACACGGAGGAACAGCTTGATCCCGCGTGAAGCCTGCCCGAGCGCGATCGCCCGGCGCTTTGGCTCACCGAGCGCCGGGGAGAACTCGATCCCGGCAAGCGCGTTGAGCGGCACGGCCACGACCGCGGCGCGCGCGCGGTAGCCCTCTCCCGAGCGCGTCTGCACCTCGACGCAGTCCGCGCGCCGGGTGACCGCCGCGACCGCCGCATCCAGGCGACCCTCCAACGGCGCGGCCGCGGCGATCGCCGCCAGCAGCGCCCCCGTCCCGGCGGTGATCGTCACGCGCCCGCCGGTGAACTGCGTCAGCGCGAGGCTGTAGCCCGACAGCGCGTGCCAGCGGAGCACGGACACCGCCCCGGCGTCATCCAGCGGCGCGTGGGCGAGCGATTCCAGCTCTGCGGCCAGCACGTCACGTTCTTCGGGCGACATCGTCAGCTCCTCCAGGCGCTCGGAGATCGTCAGGCGGTCAAACCGGGCCAGCGCTTCGATCCGCGAACAGCGGATCGTGCGGCATCGGCAGCGCCGCGTCGACCCCGTCCACGAACTTGTCCCAGCCGCGCCGGGCGATCGCATCGCGCTCCGGCATGGTCCCGGTGCGGCGCGTGTCACCTTCGTACCAGGCCGCGACCTGCGCGTCAGCGCCGAGCTCCACCGACAGTCCGGCGCGGGTGATCTCCGACCAGGTGTGAGGTTGGTGCCAGTGCACCCAGGCGCCTCCGTACTCGATCTGCGCGCCATCCCACTCGGCACTCCAGGTCCGCCCCCCGAACGAGAACAGGATCGCGATCGCCACCGGGACCAGCGCCCAGGCGATGTAGAAACCGTGGGGCCAGCCGTCGGCCAGGTGACCTTCTCGCTCTCCTATGTGGTGGTGATCGTGCGCAGCCGGCTGGCCTCGATCGGCGCCCAGTACGAGGAGGCCGCACGCGATCTGGGGGCAACTCCATTCCAGGCGCTGCGACTGGTGCTGGTTCCGCTGCTGCTACCCGCGATTCTGGCCAGCATGCTGATCGTGTTCGCGCTCTCGATCGACGACTTCGTCGTGACCCAGTACATGTCCTCCAACTCGACCACCACCACGATCCCGATGTATCTCTACTCCAACGCCCGCGGCGGCACCACGACCCCCGCTCTCAACGCACTCGCGACGATTCTCGTGTTCACCACGCTGCTAGGGATCACGATCGCCTACGTGATCTACACCACGCTCGGCAAGCGCGCCTCGATGGGCGAGGTCTCTGCGCTGCGCGAGCTGTCCGGGATCGAGGCTGCGTGATGGCCGGCGACGTCCAGCTACGCGCCCTGACCAAGCGCTTCGACGACGCGGTCGCCGTCGACGGGATCGACGCCTCGATCAACGCGGGGGAATTCTTCTCGCTGCTCGGCCCGTCAGGTTGCGGCAAGACCACCACGCTGAGGATGATCGCCGGATTCGAGCGCCCGACGTCGGGCGAGATCCTGCTCGACGGAGTGGATGTCGCCTCGGTCGCGCCCCATCGACGCAACGTCCACACGGTGTTCCAGAACTATGCGCTGTTCCCGCACCTGGACGTGTTCGACAACGTCGCCTTCGGTCTGCGCCGCCGCAAGGTCGCCAAGGACGAGCTGCGCCGTCGCGTCGAGCAGGCGATCGACCTGGTCGAGCTCGGCGGTCTGGCCGCCCGGCGTCCGCAGCAGCTCTCCGGCGGCCAGCAGCAGCGCGTCGCGCTGGCGCGGGCGCTCGTGCTTCGCCCCGCGGTACTGCTGCTCGACGAGCCGCTCGGGGCGCTCGACGCCAAGATCAGAAAGCAGCTGCGCATGGAGCTCAAGGCGCTGCAGGAGGAGGTGGGAATCACGTTCGTGTTCGTGACCCACGACCAGGAGGAGGCGCTGAGCATGAGCGACCGCGTCGCGGTCATGAACGCGGGGCGGATCGAGCAGATCGGGACCCCCGCGGCCGTGTACGAGAGTCCCGCCACCGTGTTCGTCGCCGACTTTCTCGGTGTCTCAAACCTGATGGACGCCGACGCCGACGCCGTCGCCTGGGGCCAGGGCGAGTGCACGGTGCGGGTCGGCGATTTCTCGCTGCGGGCCGGGTGCGGCGAACTGACCGCCAGGGGCAGAGTCAAGGTGGTGGCCCGGCCCGAGCGCATAACCCTGCTTGAGCACGGCGCGCAACGTGAGAACTGCCTACCGGGGATGATCGAGCGGACGGTCTACGTCGGCGCCAGCCTGCAGGTGATCGTGCGGCTGGCCACCGGTGCCTCGGTCCAGGCCTCGGTCACCAACACCGGCGAGACCGATGTCCACACCCAGGGAACGCCCGTGGCAGTGCACGTCCCCGCCGACGCGCTACGGGTACTCGCCCGGCCGTCGGCGCGCCGGCCAACGGCGAGCAGGCACCGTCGCTGTCCCCTCAGACGGTCAGCGCCGGACACTGACCCGGACCGGGACCGGGTCGCCCCAGTGCCGTGATTCCGAAATAGACTCACAACGGTGAGTGTCGCCGAGCTGTTGGAGGGCAAGCGCGTATGCGTCTGTGGTGGATCCGGCGGCGTCGGCAAGACCACGACCTCGGCCGCGATCGCGCTGGGGATGGCGGCGCGCGGCGCCAAGGTGGCGGTCGTGACGATCGATCCCGCCCGACGGCTGGCCAACGCGCTCGGCCTGGAGGAGCTCGAGAACGAGCCCCGGAGGGTGGCACCTGAGCTGCTCGCGGCCGGCGGACTGGAGATCGAGGGCGAGCTGTGGGCGATGATGCTCGATCCCAAGCGGACCTTCGACGAGCTGATCGACCGGATCGCGCCCGACCCCGAACGGGCGGCCGAGATCAAGGCCAACCACGTCTACAGCGAGCTTTCCACCGCCGTCTCCGGATCCCAGGAGTTCACCGCCGTGGGCAAGCTCTACGACCTCGACCGCGAGGGAGACTTCGATCTGCTGGTGCTCGACACGCCCCCGTCGCGCAACGCGCTGGACTTCCTCGACGCTCCTGGGCGGCTGACCTCGTTCCTGGAGGGCCGCGCGCTGAAGGCATTCATCCGGCCGACCGGACTGGGCATGCGCGTACTCGGCCGGGGGGCGGCTCCGTTCCTGGGCGCCCTGCGCCGCGTGACCGGCATCGACCTCCTGGCCGACCTGTCGACCTTCTTCGCCCTCCTGGGCGACATGACCGAGGACTTCAGCGTCCGCGCGGCGGCGGTCGGAGAGATGCTCACTGCGTCCACCACCGCGTTCGTGCTTGTCACCTCAACCCAGGCCGCCGCGATCGACGAGGCGATCTGGTTCCGGCGCACGCTGGACGACAGCGGTCTGCCGTTCGCCGGCGTGGTGGTCAACCGCGTGCACCACGACACGCTAGGCGACAGCGAGCCTGAGGACGTGCTCGCCGCGCTGAGCGACGAGCTGACGCCCAAGCTGGCCGCCCAGGTGGCGGAGAACTTCGGTGATTACCACGCGCTGGCCCGGCGCGACCGGCGCAACATCGCGCGCCTGGAGAGCGAGCTGGGAGATCATCCGCTTCTGCTCGTGCCTCATCTCGACGACGACGTCCACGACGTCGAGGGGCTGCTGCGAATGCACCGCTATCTGTTCGCGTCAAGCGCCGAGCGGGAGCGGATGATCGCCGAGGTCGTCGCCTGAACGGCCGCATACCGTAGGGCCGAAGGGCCATGCGGGCAGCCGGCGCCCTCACGGCGATCCGTCGGGCCTGTTCGGCATGCCCGCCTGATCGGCGTCCACGAGACCCAAGCTCACGTCCGGAGCCCCCTCGGGCGACCACGTCCGCCACGACAGCAGCACTGGCCCCCACGCATCCTTATCGAGCGGCGGGCCACCATCCGCCCAGGAGATGGTCAGCCTTCCCTGATGCAGCAGCTGCCAGATCGACTGCTCGGCGAGCGCGATCCGATCGCTGACCCGCCAGCCGGGGTGACGCCGGTTCAACAGCTCAATCAGCTCTGAGATCACCAGCTCGTCCACGGCACAGCGCTCCAGGATCTCGGCCTGCAGCTGGGAGACCGCCTCAGGCGCCTTCTGCCCCGCGCTGGCGGCTCCGGAGGCGGCGGCCTGACGCTCCAGGGCCAGCAGCTGGTCGGTCACCTCGGTGCAGTTCTTGGTCACGTTGGCCCAGCCTCGGCCGAGGCCCATCTCCTGAGGTTTGAGCTGCGGGCCCTCGTAGATCGTCAGCCGCGCTTTCTCCGGCCCCCAGTGGCGGTCGTCCAGCTCCACAACCTCGCCGCGGACCCAAGCCCCCAGGACCCGTGTCTGCAGCTCGTCGGGCGTGAGGTTGAACGCCCGGGCGACGTGGGGGAATTGACGCAGCTCGACGTGGAACATCCCTCAAGGTTCGCATCTTCGGCTCCACCAGGATCGCTATCCTGCCGGTACGAGCGGTGAGGCTCGCTCCACCAAACGCGGTCGCCCCGGTCGCCAATGGCCTCTGAGTGGAACCAGCCCGTGGTGAAAAGCAGCTTGCTGTCGCGCTGCGCGGCCTGAGCGCCGCGATGGCCCGCCGACCGCCGCGACATGACGGCGATCTTCGGCACCGGCTTCTGCGGCGCGCTGACCACGTTCTCGACCTTCCAGATCGAGCTCTTGCAGATGCTCGCCCGAGGCGAGCTGACGCTGGCGCTCGTCTACGGTGCCGCCAGCATCGGGGCCGGCTTTGCCGGGGTCGCCACCGCCACCGCACTCGTGCGCCGCGCGAGGTTGACCTGGTGATCACCGCCGTCCTCGTCGTCACCTGCGGTGGACTGGGGGCGATCGCGCGGTTCGTCGTCGACGCTCTGGTGCAATCGCGGCGCGGTTGCGAGTTCCCGCTCGGGACCTTGATCGTCGACCTCGGAGGCTGCCTGGCGCTCGGCCTGATGGTCGGCCAGCGGATCAGACCTGGAGGCGCTCGAGCTCCCGGCGCACGACGACGCCCAGATCCAGCTGACGCTGTATGCGGGCCGCTCGGACAGAACCGAGGGCCAGGTGGGATACGTGGCTGCCGTGTCGCGGCTGCGCGCCACCGGCGCGGTCGGCGCGTCGGTGATGCTGGCGGTGGACGGCACACTGCATGGCGAGCGCCGGCGGGCGCGCTTAATTGCCCGCAACGCGGGGGTTCCGCTGGTGCTGCTGGCGTTTGGCGACGCGGCAAGCAGCGGCGCGGCGCTGCCCGACCTGGCCGCGCTGCTCGATCATCCGGTGGCCACGATCGAACGCGTGCAGATCCTCAAGGCGGCCGGGACGCGCTTGGCCAAGCATCACGATGTGCCCGAGCTAGATCGCAGCGGACTGCCCAACTGGCAGAAGCTCAGCATGCACGTCGAGGAACAGGCCAAGGTGGACGGGCGCCCGCTGTACGTGGAGCTGATCCGCCATCTGCGTGAGGCGGGCGCCGCCGGCGCCACCGTGCTGCGGGAAGTCAGGGCCTTCCACGGCGAGCGTGAGCCGTTCGCCGACCGGCTCATGTCGCTGCGGCGCAACGGAGCGGTCACCATCGTGGTTGTCGATACGCCCGCGGAAGTCAGGCGCTGGTGGCCGGTCGTCGATCAGCTCACCGCCACCGACGGCCTGGTCACCAGCGAGCTGGTCCCCACCTCGCACCGCCTACGCCCGCGCGCCGGCCAGAACCAAGCGTCACAGCTCGATCACAAACGGGTCACGCGTCGGCAACTCTAAGCGGGCGCCAGAGCACGAGAGTGCTGGCGGTCGGCGCCGAAGGTCGCGGGTGGCGCCCGAGCTCAGCAACTCAAACAAGGGGAGCCCAGATGTCGCGCAAGCGCAAGGTGGCACTGATGGCAACAGCGTTGGCATGCGCTGCGCCGACAGTGCTGGTCGCCGAGGCCGCCGATGCCGGCGGTCTGCATAGCCATCGCCAGTCGAGCCGGTCTGACGCCGGCGGTTACCGTGAACGGCACGGGACCGACCGCCGGACCGCAACCCCGATCAAGCACGTGGTCGTGATCTTCCAGGAGAACGTGTCCTTCGATCACTACTTCGGCACCTATCCCAACGCGTCCGACACTGACGGTCAGTCCTTCCATGCGGCGCCCGGGACCCCGGCCGTCGACGGCCTGACCCCGGCCACCGGTCCGTCGCTGCCGCTTCGCTGCAGCACACCTCGAACCTGCTGACCAGCAATCCCAACCTCGACCCGCCCCAGCGCCTGGACAGCAGCGCGACCGGACTGACCGGGAGCGCCGGCGGGCAGCTGACCTGCGACCAGGATCACGACTACAGCGACGAGCAGCAGGCGTTTGACCGCGCCAAGATGGACCACTTCGTCCAGAGCGTCGGACAAGTAGCGGCACGTCGCCGTTCGGCACCCCGTGCAACCCCGCGACCGTGATGGACTACTACGACGGCAACACGGTCACCGGGCTGTGGAACTACGCCCAGCAATACGCGATGAGCGACAACTCGTTTGGCACCACGTTCGGACCGTCAGCACCGGGAGCGATCAATCTCGCCTCAGGAGATACCGGCAACGTCGATACCTCCCACGAGGCCAACAGCCCCTCGATCTCAACTCCAAGCTCGCCTAACGGCGATCTCACCGCCGACGGCCACGGCGGCTACTCGCTGACCAGCGACGCGCAGCCCTACTGGGACGATTGCTCCACCCGCGACGCGGTGGCGCTCAGCGGCACGAACATCGGCGACGAGCTCAACGCGGCCGGAGTGACCTGGGGCTGGTTCCAGGGCGGCTTCCGACCGACCACTTCCTACTCTCAGGCGCTCGCCGCCACCGGGAACGTCGGACAGCCGACCAGCAAGTTCGTCGCGGACGAGTTCAAGAACGCGGGCTTCCAGGGCTCGGTCGCGAACTCCTCCAATGAGGGCCTGTGCGACGCCGTTCATCCGATCGGAGTCGCGCTGGGCGGAACCGGCCAGTGGGGCTACAAGAACGACTACATCCCCCACCACGAGCCGTTTCAGTACTACGCGTCGACAGCCAACCCGCATCACCTGACGGTGCCCAGCGAGCCCAACGGGCGTGACAGCCTGGCCGGGCTAAGCGAGATCGGCTCCGACACCCAGTCCTACGAAAATGGCGTGCCGCAGTTCAACACCCCCAACCACCAGTGCGACAGCAGCGACTTCGACCAGTTGGTGGCGGCGATCGGGCGTGGGGAGCTTGCTCCGTCCGCGCTTCCCGGAGTCAGCTTCCTCAAGGCCCCGGGCTACCAGGATGGCCACGCCGGCTACTCGGAACCCGCCGACGAGCAGCGCTTCGTCACCAGCGAAATCGACTCGCTGATGAAGACCCCGGACTGGCACAACACCGTCGTGATCGTCAACTATGACGATTCCGACGGCTTCTATGACCACGTCTACAGCGGCGTCACCAATCCGTCAGCATCGGTCGCGGACAACCTGACCGACACGACACTGACCCCGCCGACATCGGGCCGCTGCGGGTCGCGGTCGCTGATCGCCACCACCCAGCCGCTCGGCGAGGAGCAGGGTCGGTGTGGCTTTGGCCCGCGGCTGCCGATGATCGTAATCTCGCCGTTCGCACGGCACAACTACGTCGATCACAACCTGAGCGATCAGGCCTCGATCATCAATTTTGTGCAATACAACTGGGGTCTGCCCGGGATCAGTGGCTCGGCCGACCAGGTGCTCAAGAGCCGTGACAGCTCCGAAGGAATCCCGTTCGACCTCGCCGGAATGTTCAACTTCGGGGATCAGAGCAACCCGAAGCTGATCCTCGATCCGGGATCGGGCCAGCCCGTTGACCACTAGCTGGTTCCGCGGGCGGTAAGACCGCCGGAACGGCTTCAGATGCAGAGCGAGCGGGCCCTAGGGCCCGCTCGTTTCTGCGGTCGCGCTCCCCCTGACTACATACGAGCCCCAGGACTTACGTGTTGTGCCTGGTGGGCAAACACTCCCGGCCCCCTGACGGGGACCGAGTAGGGAGCGGCCTTAGATCAGACTAGCGGGCCCTAGTCGGCGGCGACGCCGGCGGCCTCGGCCACCAGCTCGTCGGCCACCGCGCGCAGGTCGGCGTCCAGATGACCGCAGAGCGCGTCTCGCAGCATGGCGCGCAGGTGCTCGGAGAGCTCGCCGACCAGCGCGTCCTCCCCGGGCTGCGCGGGCGCGATGCCCTCGATCACCGCGCGCTCGAGCGTGATCGCGCGGCCGACCCGCTCGGCGAGCGCCGCCCGCTCTTCAGTCTTGGCACAGATCGCCGCCAGCCGGTGGGGGAGCCGGCCGCTCGCCGGTCCTTCTGGTTCCAGCAGCGCCCGCAGAGCGAGCAGGTAATCGGTCAGGGCCTCAAACGGAGCCAGGCGCTCGCATCCCATCTCAAAGCGGGCCAGCGCCCAGGCCAGCTCCCCGCCTCGCGGCAGGCGGCGGGCGATCAGATTGCAGAAGGCCCGCAGCTCGTCCTCCTGCGCGGCCGGGACCAGGGTCAGGAAGCGCGGGCGGCCGCTGCCTCCGATCGCCACCGGTCGCCAGGTCCCGCCGGCCGTGCGCGACCATGCGCCGGGACCAAGCGAATACCCGCCGCGCTCGAACAGTCGCAGCGCGGTCAGAATCCGCCGGAAGCGCGCCCGCGCCAGCGACACGGGCGGCGGCGCCGAGCGCTCCTGGGCAACGGCCAGAACGGCCAACACGTTGGGCTCCTCGCCCTCGCCCCAGACGGCATCCGCCGGCGCATCGGACAGGGCGTCGCCGCGGATCAGCGACAGCCCGTCGCCGAGGGCCAGCTCGGTCGTCTGCGGATCGAGCGCGACCCCCAGCAGCGGTGCGATCACCATCGCCGTGAACTGACCGCCGTACAGCGCCCGCTCCAGCTCGGCGTAGGCCGCCTCGAAGCGGGCGGACTCAAAGCCGAACTCGCTGCGCTCGTCGAATACGCAAGATAGGAACGTCCTCAGGGTCGCGTCGGCGCGCTCACGCGGCTCGGCGGGCAGCCGCGACTCGCCGTGCTCCAGCAGATAGGCATCCAGTGCCTGCAGGCCGGTCAGCGCGCGGGCCGCCGGGGCATACGTGTCAAGCACCGAGAGCAGACCCAGGCGCTCACGGATGAAGTCTCCGGTCAGTGGGCGGTAGCAATACAGCGGCACGCGGCCGCCGGACTCCTCGGTCACCTCGAACGGAATCTCTGCTCCTGACGCCTTCTCGGCCGCCAGGCGGCCGCCTGCGTCGAGCGTGAACGCTTCGAGCAGTTGGTGCAGCGTGGTGTTTCGCACGTCCGCCGTTTCTTCGCAGCGAGCGCGGATCCTGCCTGCGGACGGCGCCTTGCAGCGCCCGGGAGGGCAGACCGGCCCAAGCCGCTCCCGATTTGACCCCCTCATGTCGTGATCAGACATCTCGGGAGCAATCTCTGGATCACGGCACCAGTCAGCCGTCGCGTTCGAGCTGCCGCACGTGCTCGACGTTTGCGGCGTCGGCAGCGTCGTCACTGACCCGGGCCGCCAGCCAAGCGTCGAGGATCTCGGCCAGCTGGGCGTCTGAGGTGATCCTCAGGCTGAGGGCGAGGACGTTGGCGTCGTTCCAGCGCCGCGCGCCGGCCGCGGTCTGCGCGTCACCGCACAGTGCGGCGCGGACGCCTGGCACCTTGTTGGCCGCGATCGAGGCGCCGGTGCCCGTCCAGCACGCCACGATCGCCTGCTCGGCGCGGCCCTCGGCAACATCGCGAGCGGCGCGCTCGCTCGCCCAGGCCCAGTCGGGCCGTTCGTGTTGCACGTAGGCGCCGTGGAGGATCGGCTCGTGCCCGCGTTGCCGAAGCTCGTCGGGCAACGCCTGCGCGACGCCGGTCAGCTCGTCGGCCGCGACGGCGATCCTCATCGCTAACAGGTCAGGCGGCTACGACGGCCGGCTGGCGGGCCGGTGAAACCGAGCCGATCTCCGGCTCCAGCACAAAGTCGCCACCCAGCCACTCGCGTCCGTAGGTGCGCATGTCCTCGATCAGCGGCACCAACGCCCGGCCCTTGTCGGTCAGCACATACTCGACTCGCGGCGGCACCTCAGGGAAGGTCTGGCGCTGTACGATGCCCTCCTCCTCCAGCGCCCTCAGGCGCAGCGACAGCGTCCGCGGGCTGATCCCCTCCAGCGAGCGCTCGAGCTCGCAGAAGCGGGAGTGGCCCTCGGCGAGGTCACGAATCACCAGCAGAGTCCACTTGCCGCACACGATCTCGGCGGTGCGGCAGACCGGACATGTGTCGCTGGAAGCCATCTGAACACTGATTCTAGCGCAATGCTTTACGAACTGAAGCACGTGTCCGGGTCGGCGCCGGATGCCGACCCGGACCGCGCGACCGACTAGTTCACGGTGTAGCGGTGCCGGATCGGCCCCTGCTGGTCGACGGACTCAGGCGACGTCGCGGAGCTTCTGGGCTTCCGCCAGGGACTGCAGCTTCTTGAGCGACTGATTCTCGATCTGGCGGATTCGCTCGCGCGTGACGTTGAACGTCCGTCCGACCTCGTCGAGCGTCCGGGGATGCTCACCGCCGAGGCCGTAACGGAGCTCCAGCACGCGGCGCTCGCGGTAGCTGAGGTTCTCCAGGGCCTCACGCAGCGCCTCCTTGGTGAGGATCTCGGCGGCGCGCTCGTAGGGCGACTCGGCCCGCTCGTCGGCGATGAACTGGCCGAACTCGGACTCCTCTTCGTCGCCGACCGGCTTCTCCAGCGAAACCGGGGCCTGCGCCGAGCGCTTGATCGACTCGACTTCCTCCGGCTCGATCCCGGTCACCTCCGCGATCTCCTCGGCCGTCGGCTCGCGCCCGAGCTCGGTCACGAGCTTGCGCTCGGCCCGCCCGATCTTGTTGAGCTTCTCGACTACGTGCACCGGGATGCGGATCGTGCGCGCCTTGTCCGCCAGCGCCCGGGCGATCGCCTGACGGATCCACCAGGTCGCGTAGGTGGAGAACTTAAAACCCTTGCGGTAGTCGAATTTCTCCGCTGCGCGGACGAGCCCGAGCGTGCCCTCCTGAATCAGATCGAGGAACGGCAACCCCTGGTTGCGGTAGTTCTTGGCGATCGAGACGACCAGCCGCAGGTTGGATTCGACCATCTTCTGCTTGGCGTCGAGATCCCCGCGCTCGATGCGCTTGGCGAGGTCGACCTCCTCCTGGGCGGTCAGCAGCCGGACCTTGCCGATGTCCTTGAGGAACAGCTGCAGCGAGTC
>OCZT010001119.1_pt1 | contig 27645 bp, 28 predicted proteins | sample 1539031 | NCBI WGS metagenome assembly OCZT01 (sample SAMEA3539308, study PRJEB22396) | soil metagenome | biome: tundra; feature: field; material: soil | place: USA | collected 2010-05 | depth 0.15 m | reverse complement strand
TAGTGCATGTCAAGGCCAGGTAAGGTTCTTCGCGTTGCATCGAATTGAGCCACATACTCCACCGCTTGTGCGGGCCCCCGTCAATTCCTTTGAGTTTTAGCCTTGCGGCCGTAGTCCTCAGGCGGCACACTTAACGCGTTAGCTTGGGCCCTGGTGGGGTCGAATCCGCCAAGACCTAGTGTGCACCGTTTAGGGCGTGGACTACAGGGGTATCTAATCCCTTTTGCTCCCCACGCTTTCGTGCCTGAGCGTCAGCAATTGTCCAGGTAGCCGCCTTCGCCTCTGGTGTTCCTCACGATATCTACGCATTTCACTGCTACACCGTGAATTCCGCTACCCTCTCCAATGCTCTAGCCATGTAGTTTTAGGTGCAATTCCGGGGTTAAGCCCCGGGCTTTCACGCCTAACACACCTGGCCGCCTGCGCACCCTTTACGCCCAGTGAATCCGAATAACGCTTGCAGTCTCTGTATTACCGCGGCTGCTGGCACAGAGTTAGCCACTGCTTCCTCTCCGGGTTAAGTCAGGCTTCAGGATATTAACCTGAAGCGTTTCTTCCCCGGTGACAGAGGTTTACAACCCGAAGGCCTTCATCCCTCACGCGGCGTCGCACCATCAGGCTTTCGCCCATTGTGAATGATTCGAAACTGCTGCCACCCGTAGGTGTCTGGACCGTGTCTCAGTTCCAGTGTGGCTGATCATCCTCTCAGACCAGCTACCCGTCTTAGCCTTGGTGAGCCGTTACCTCGCCAACTAGCTGATAGGCCGCGAACTCCTCTTCTAACGTCAGGCCTTGCGGTCCCTGACTTTGGTATCCCTCTCATGCGAGAGGCAACCACATGCGGTATTAATTCGCCTTTCGGCGAGCTATTCCCCATTTGAAGGTAGATTGTTCACGTGTTACGCACCCGTTCGCCACTGCTTTTATATCCACTTGCGCTTCAATAAAAACCGTTCGACTTGCATGTCTTAACCACGCCGCCAGCGTTCATTCTGAGCCAGGATCAAACTCTCCGAAAAGAGTTCAGAAACCTAGTGATTCTTGAACTACTGAATGCTGTGAGCCGAAGCTCACATTCTATTCTTTGTTTGGAATTGTTGATTGGGGGTCCCAATCAATCGCACAAAGTAAATTTCAAAGAGCCTTCCCATTAGGGAAAGAGTTTCAGCAAGAATTCTTTCGGAAGCTCCGTCAACACATTTTCCAAAAATTTCTTTTTGGACCAGTCGCCGAGGCCTTTTGCACCGCCCTTTGTCTTCCCCGCTGCCAGCATTTCTGCGGCCAAGTGAATCGAAGGGACGCGGAACATGCTAACGAACACCCACGGTTCAAGCCCTATTTCAACGCATTCTTTGCCAGCTGCCTAAGATGTTTTTATCCGGGCTCTTAACGTATAATCATTTGGATCTTTTTTTGCCCTGCCCCAAGCCCGCCGCGCCGGTGCTCAGGCACCCGCGAGCGCTTGCGACCTAGTCCGGCGTCGGATATTTGAAATTTGGATACACGAGCCCGAAACTCGCCCCAATTTCTTCGGCGGCGGCCATCCGAACTCCCAGATTTTCCGCCGCCCGGGGCACGGTTCGCCACGCACCGATAGCGGATGGACGGCCTGGGGCGTGCGCGCCCGCTTTCGATCTCCCCTCCTGGCTCACCAAAGCGCGGGCCCGAGAGTCGCTCAAGCCTGACCCTGCTATCCGAGCCTAAGCCAAGGCAGCGAAGACGCCTTCCTCCCCGCGATCACGACCGCATATTAAGGACTTACCCTTCGAACACCCCGATGCCCCTGAGGCGCGGTCTCAAATCACCCTCAGCCGTGTGAGAAGATAACTTCCCAACGCATGCGAATAAGGCAGGAGTCAGCGGATCCAAAACATCGCAGAAATCCAGACTATCAGAATGAGGCCAAAACGCTCATAAACCGCACATATTGGCCGTTTTTAATCAAATAATGTCTTTATTTAGCTAAATAACGTTATTTTATCGCTCACTTGGATTCGGCGTTTTGGTCCCGTAATCTCCCAATCATCGGGCTATTGCAGTTAGATATACTATTCGCCGTTTCAGCCCGTTTTTCGCGTTTTTGACCCCATTTTGCGCCAAAATTCGATGGTTACTAAGCTATTTTATATCGTTTTGAACGACCTAGCCTATATTCCTACTAACTCACCGACCTCCCAACTCAACCAAGGCAATTTTTGGACCTAAAACAGATCAAGCAGATCATTGAACTCATGAAGCGCTCGGAGCTCAGCGAGTTCGCGGTCGAGGAAGAAGGCTTTAAACTCAAGATTCGACGCGGCGGCAATGGCCAGCCCGTCGTGTCTGCCGGCCGGGGATCAAATTCCCCGTTCCCAATGGCTGAGGCCCCCGCTGCCCCGCAGCAGGCCGGCTCCGTGTCGGGAGCTGCAGGCGGGGCGGCCGCTGGGCAACCCAAAGAGGAGGAAGGCGTTATCTACGTTAAGTCCCCCATGGTGGGCACTTTCTACCGCGCGGCTTCACCCGAGAGCAAGCCATTCGCCGAACCCGGCGCCAAGGTCGTCGAGAACACCGTCGTGTGCATCATCGAAGCGATGAAGATCATGAACGAGATCCAGGCCGAAATCAAAGGCACGGTGATCGAAGCCCTTGTAGAAAACGGCCAGCCGGTCGAATACGGCCAGCGCCTCTTCAAAGTTAAACAGGGCTGATCCTCGCCCATGTCCCGAGCCTGCCACGGGGCCGTTCGTAGCATACGCACGCCCTGAGCCACGCCGTTTCGGGACAGACCCCTGCCTTCCCCATGATCCAGAAAATCCTCATCGCCAATCGCGGTGAAATCGCCCTTCGCATCGTCCGGGCCTGTCGTGAACTCGGCATCAAGACGCTCGCGGTCTATTCCGAAGCCGACGTGCAGTCCTTGCACGTCCAGCTCGCGGACGAGGCGATCTGCATCGGTGGGCCGAAGAGCGCGGACAGCTACCTGCGCGCCGACCGCATTATCAGCGCCGCCGAGATTGCGGACGTGGATGCCATTCACCCCGGCTACGGATTTCTCGCGGAAAACGCCAAGTTCGCCGAGCAATGCGAGTCCTGTAACATCAAGTTCATCGGCCCAAAGTCGAAATCCATCAAAATGATGGGCGACAAGGCGGTCGCCAAGGACACCGTCAAGAAAGCCGGTGTCCCCATTGTGCCCGGCTCCGACGGACCGGTGGAAAATGAGTCGGAAGCGGTCAAGGTCGCCCGCAAGATCGGCTATCCCGTCATCATCAAGGCCGTCGCCGGCGGCGGCGGTCGCGGCATGCGCATCGCGCACAACGACATTTCCTTCGCCAAAGAATACCATGTGGCGCGCAACGAGGCCGAGAAGGCCTTCGGCAACGGTGCGGTTTACATCGAGCGCTATATCGAGAAGCCCCGCCACATCGAGTTTCAGATCCTCGCCGATTCCCATGGCAAAGTCCTCCATCTGGGCGAACGCGACTGCTCAGTGCAGCGCCGCCACCAAAAGCTCATCGAGGAGTCGCCCTCGCCGTTTCTCTCGTCGGACCTGCGTAAAAAGATGGGCAAGGCCGCTATCCGCGCCGCCGAGGCCGCCGCCTACGAAAACGCCGGCACGATCGAGTTCCTGGTCGATGCCAAGGGTAATTTCTACTTCATCGAGATGAACACCCGCATCCAGGTGGAGCATCCCGTCACCGAGGAATGCACCGGCATCGACCTCATCAAGCAGCAGATTCTCGTCGCCAACGGCGAAAAGCTCTCGTTCGACCAGGGCGACATCAAGTTCGAGAAACACGCCATCGAGTGCCGCATCAATGCCGAGGATCCCGCCCGCAATTTTGCCCCGTCACCCGGCACGATCGGTCTCTATTACGCCCCGGGCGGCCACGGTGTCCGCGTCGATTCCCACGCCTACAGCGGCTATGTCATCCCGTCGCATTACGACTCGATGATCGGCAAGCTCATCTGCTTCGGCACCACGCGCAAGGTCGCCCTCGAGCGCACCTATCGCGCCCTGAGCGAATATATCATCCGCGGCATCAAGACCACCATTCCGCTCCATAAAGCCATCATGTCCGACCCCGTCTTCATCGAGGGCAAGGCCACCACGGCCTATATGGAGGACTTCATGAGCCGGACGCCGCCGGACTTGTTTTCGTAAGCACCCCCCGTCGCTCCCTTCGCTTTGTGCCGGCCGGCCTAACCACCGGCCTTTTTCTTGGCCTTAGTTTGGCCGGGTCAAAACCACGTCGCTCCACTCGCCCAAAATGCGCGAGTCGATTTCCCACCCGTCCGCCACGGCGGCAAAGGCATTTCGCACCTGCGCACTTTCCGTGGCCAGGATTCCGCTCAGCACCAGGGTTCCCCCCGGCGCCACCGCGGCCACCAGCTCCCGCGCGAAACGGATGAGCACATCGGCGAGGATGTTGGCGAGCACGACCTCCGCACGGCGGCCGACCAGTCCGCTCACCAGGTCCCCGACGAAAAACTGCACCTTGCCCCCGAGCCCATTGAGCTCGGCGTTTTCCACGCTCACCTTCACGGCCTCCGGATCGTTGTCGAAACCCACCACCTCCCGGAAGCCGAGTTTCGCGGCCGACAGCGCCAGAATCCCCGACCCACACCCCGCATCGATCACGCGGCGCGGGCCGGGCTTATTTCCTGCCGCCGCCGATTTCGCCTCGAGCTCCGCCAGCCGCTCGACGCACAGCCGCGTCGTCTCGTGATTGCCCGTGCCAAAAGCCATCCCCGGGTCCAGCCACAGTACCTCATCGCCCGGAGGGAGCGCAAAACCCGCGCGTTCCCACACCGGCACCCAGTGCAGCCGGCCGAATCGCCAGGCCTTGAAATGCGCCTTGTAGCTGTCGCGCCAGTCGCCTTCGGCCAGGACCCGCCACACCGGTTCAGCCAGCGGCGCGCCCGGCAACAGCCGGCTCAGCTCACTCCAGCGGAGCTTCGCTTCCGCTTTGTCGGAAAAAATCCCGACCACCCAGGCCCGCTTCCCAATGGCGTCCTCCAGCAAGCTCCAGCCTTCATTCCCCAGTTCCAACAGCACCGTGTCAACCTCGTCCGCCTGCCCCGCAGAAATTTCGATTTTGATTTCGCACAAATCCATCCGGCGAAATTTCCCGCGTCCGCGATCTGCCGCAACGCCAATCCCCTACTCCGTGCCGCGCTTTTCCCGGTACTGACGCGGGCTCAGGCCGGCCGCGGTCCGGATGGTCTTGTTGAAAAAATGCAGATCCGGCAGGCCCACCTCCCCGGCGATTGTTTTCACGGCGAGGGTCGTATGCGCGAGCAGGTGCAGCGCATACTCCACCCGCCGCTGGCGGATGTAGCCCTCGATCGTGACGCCAAATTGCGCGCGAAACAGCCGCGTGAGATGGTTGTGCGAAATCTCCGCGCGCCGGGCGATCGCCGGGATCGCCAGAGGTTGGGCGAGATGCAGCTCAATTTCGCGCACGGCCCGGCTCAGCGCCGGATGCTGACGCTGGTGGGGCGCGCGCTCGGCCAGCGGCTGGCCGGCGAGCTGCCAGAGCACGTCCCACAACCGCACGGAGGCCCGGCGCGGCTGCGAACGCAGCCAGCCCGCCGCTTCCTCCAGTGCCCGGGTCACCGGCTCAAAGGCGTCGCCGAGATCCTGCATCGCCGGCATCGCGACCAGATCGCCTCCCGCCGGCAGCCGGAAATGGGCGAACGTATGCTGCGACTCACCGCGGAACCGGTAAACGATGCGGGCGCTCGGCGGGGTGATGCCCGCATGCCGGGGCGCGATGGCAAACTCGCGGCCGTCGATCGAAACGCTGCCCTCATAGCGGTAGAAATGCAGGCTCCACAGCACGGGCAGTTGAAACTCCTCGACTGCGTGTTTGCGGCCATGCACCGTCCGGCCCGCCTGCACCAGTTGCGGCGGGTTCTTGAGCGGCATCTGCCAGACGGCGGTGTCCATGCCGCAGAATTCAGCGCTCGCTTAGCCGCGCGATCACTGCGGGCAGCAACGCATGCTCGGCCGCGTGGACCTTCACCGTCAGCGTTTCGAGCGTGTCCTGCGCCTCCACGCGTACCGCCGCCTGGTCGAGAATCGGCCCGCCATCCACTTCCAGCGTGACCGCGTGGACCGTGCAACCAGTGACTTTCACGCCGCGTCGGAACGCCTGGCCGATGCTGTCCAGCCCCGGAAAACTCGGCAGCAGGCTCGGGTGCAGATTGATGATCTTGCCGGCAAAAGCGTTCAGAAATCCGGGCTTCAACACGCGCATGAATCCCGCCAGCACGACCAGGTCCGGCGCACAGCCCTTGATCGCCGCAATGTACCGCGCCTCGCCGTCGCCCTCGAGCTTGTTCTTGAACGGCGCCGCATCCACAAACGCCGCCGGCACCCTAAAGCGCGGGCCGAGCGCTAAGATGCCCGCGTCCGGCTGATCGGAAAAAATCTGCACGACGCGCGCCCGCCCCAGCCGGCCGGCCTGCTGGGCCGTCAGGATGGCCTCGGCATTGGAGCCACGGCCGGAGCCAAGAATGACGACGCGCATCGGGTTCAAAGTTTGCCCGCGGCTTTCATTTCGGCGATGCGGGCCGTGGTGCTGAAGCCGGGCAGGAAGGGCACAAACGAGATCTCGGCGCCCACCTCGTCCAGCGCACGCCGCTCCTCCTGGTTGAGGCTGTCCGGCGTGTAGTCGCCCGCCTTGCAGTAAACGTCGGGCCGCAACGCGCGAATCTCCGCCGTGAGGCGCGGCGTCCTAAAAATTACGATCCCGTCCACGCACGCGAGCTCACCGAGGCCACGGGCGCGCTCCGTCTCACTCTGGATGGGCCGCGTGGGACCCTTGATCGCCCGAACGCTCGCGTCACTGTTGATGGCGACGAACAACGCATCGCCCAAGGCGCGCGCCGCCTTGAGCGAGTGGAGATGCCCCTCGTGCAGCAGGTCGAAAACGCCGTTGGTCAGCACCACGCGTTTGTCCGCGGTGCGCAGCGCCTCCCTCGCCGCGACGGCGGCGGGCAGGGTCAGCAGCTTCGGATTGGCGGGTTGCACGCGAACGCCGACGCTCGCATGCCGTTCCGCCGTTGTAAATTAACTTTCCCTCCCTTTCATTCGCCGCCGTTCCCCGCCCCATGAAATTCCGGCTCGGTCTGGTCGTTTTCTCGCTCGTGCTCTCGTTGCTCATCGGTCTCACGCTGCATCGCGGTGCCGGCGTGACGGCCGCCGGTCCGCACCGGCCGGTGATCGGCTTCTCGATGGACTCGCTCAAGGAGGAGCGCTGGCAGCATGACCGAGAGATGTTCACCGCCCATGCGAAGGAACTCGGCGTCGACGTGCTCGTGCAATCCGCCAACAGCGACGATGTCCGCCAGCTCAAAGACGTGGAGGCCCTGATCAGCAACCGGGTGGACGCGCTCGTGATCGTGCCGCATGACGGCGTGGCCATGGCGAAGGCGGTGCGCCTGGCGCATGAGGCCGGTATCCCCGTGCTCGCCTACGACCGGCTCATCACCGGTTGCGACCTCGATCTCTATGTGGCGTTCGACAACACCCGCGTCGGCGAACTGCAGGCCCAATATCTCGTCGACACGTTTCGCGGCCGAAAATTCCGCGTTGTCCGTATTTACGGCGCCAAGACCGACCACAATGCGTTAATGTTCAAGGAAGGCCAGGACCGGGTCCTCGCCCCGCTCATCGCCAACGGCACGGTCGAAGTTGTCCACGAGGATTGGGCCGACGACTGGCGCCCGGAGAACGCGAAGAAGATCACCAATGCCGCGATCACCAAGGCGGGAAAAAATATCGACGCCGTGCTCGCGTCCAACGACGGCACCGCCGGCGGCGCGGTCCAGGCGCTCCTCGAGGAAGGCCTCGCCGGGCAGATTGTCGTCACCGGCCAGGATGCCGACCTTTCCGCCTGCCAGCGGATCGCCCGCGGCACCCAGGCGATGACGATCTACAAGCCGCTGAAAAATCTGACGCTGACCGCCGCCACGCTGGCCGCCCGGCTCGCCCGGCACCAGCCCATCATCGCCCATGATGAGATCGATAACGGCCAGGTGAAAGTCCCCGCCGTCCTGCTCACGGTCGTCACGGTCACCAAGGACAACCTGGAGTCCACCGTCATCGCCGACGGCCTGCTCTCGCACGACGCGGTGTTCCCCAAATAATGCCGGCCCTGCTCGAAGCCCGTTCCATCACGAAGCGCTTCCCTGGCGTCACCGCGTTGCGCGAGGTCAGCTTTGATCTGCGCCCCGGTGAAATTCACGCGTTGTGCGGCGAGAATGGCGCCGGCAAATCCACCCTGATCAAGCTCCTCTCCGGCCTCTATCCGCACGGCAGCTTCGAGGGCGAATTGTTTCTCGAGGGCGCCCCCGCGCAGTTTGGCTCGATCGCCGATGCCCAACGGAGCGGCCTCGCCGTCATCTACCAGGAGCTCGCGCTCGTGGATGAATTGAGCGTCGCGGAAAATCTCTTCCTTGGCAGCGAGCCCCGGCGCGGGGCGCTGATCGACTGGGACAAAATCTGGCGCGACGCGCGCGCGCTGCTTGCCCGGGTGGGGCTCGACGTCGCGCCCGACACCGCTGTCGGCGACCTCGGCGTGGGCGGCAAGCAGCTCGTCGAGATCGCCAAGGCGCTCGGCAAGGAGGCCCGCATTCTCATTCTCGACGAACCCACCGCGGCGCTGGCCGAGCGGGAGGTGGACACTTTGCTGGCCCTGCTCCGCGAACTGCGGAGCCGCGGCATCGCCTGCCTCTACGTTTCCCACAAGCTCGACGAGGTGTTCGCCGTCGCCGACCGCATCACCGTGCTGCGCGACGGCGCCACCATCACGACGCTGGCCAGCTCGGCCACGAGCAAGGCGGACATCATCCGCGCGATGGTGGGCCGGGAAATCACCGAGCTCTTTCCCCGCCATGCCTCGCACCCCGGCGAGATCCTGCTGGCCGTTGCAGGCCTCAGCGCCGCGGCCACGCGCGGCGGGCCGGCCCAGCTGAACAATATCTCCTTTGACGTTCGCGCCGGTGAAGTCCTCGGCATCGGCGGCCTGCTGGGCGCCGGTCGCACCGAACTGCTCATGCATCTCTTCGGCGCCTGGGGTTTCCGGCTGGTCGGCCAGGTGCAACTCGGCGGCCGGCCGCTGGCGGCCGTCTCGCCGGTGGCCGCGCTCGCCGCCGGCCTCGTGCTCGCGAGCGAGGACCGCAAACGCTATGGCCTCATTCTCGGCGAAAGCGTCGGGTTTAATCTTTCGCTCTCGTTCATCACCCGGCTGCGCCGCGGCGTCCTGATCGACGAGGAACGCGAGGCGCATGCCAACCAGGCGATGTTTCGCTCCCTCCAGATCAAAGCCCCGTCGCTGGAGACCGCAGTCGGCACGCTCTCCGGCGGCAACCAGCAAAAGGTCGTCCTCGGCAAGGCGCTGATGACCGGGCCCCGCGTGGTGTTTCTCGACGAGCCGACGCGCGGCATTGACGTCGGCGCGAAGCTCGAGGTTTACGCGCTCGTCAACGAGCTGACCGCCCAGGGCAAGGCCGTCGTGCTCGTCTCCAGCGAACTGCCCGAGCTCATGGGCATGAGCGACCGCATCCTCATGCTGCATGACGGCCGCATCGGCGGCTCCTTCACCCGGGCCGAGGCCACGCCCGAGCGCCTGCTCGCCGCCGCCATGGGCCGCACCCTCTCCGCGGCGTAGCCATGAAGACCAATCTCACGCTCCGCGATTTTTCCCTGCTGCTCAGCTTGCTGGCGATCGGCGGATTCTTCGCGCTCGCCGCCCCGCAATTTCTCTCCGCGCGCAATCTTTCGATGCTCGCGGTCGAGCTCGCGATCACCGCCACGCTCGCCCTCGGGATGCTCCTCGTCATCCTGCCGGGGCACATCGACCTGTCGGTGGGCAGCGGCGTCGGGCTGATGGGCGGCATCGCAAGCGTCCTGATCTTCAATCACGGCTGGCCGGCCGGACCAGCGCTCGCGCTCAGTGTCGTGGTGGCGCTCGGGCTCTGGATGGCGATGGGCGCGCTCATCGTCCGGCAGCGCATCCCGGCGTTCATCATCACCCTCGGCGGGTTGTTGATCTTCAAGGGCGTCTTCTGGCTGGTAATCGGCAGTCGCACGATCCCGGTCGTCGCGGGCGGGCGGAGCAACCTCTACTCGCTGCTCACCACCTTCTATCTCTCGCCGGTCGCGAGCGGCGGCCTGGTCGCGCTGGTGTTCGCCAGCTTTGTCGTGCTCACGCTGCGGGCGCGGCGCCGGCGGCTGGCGTTGGGCTTTGCGGTGGATGACGCGGAGGTGGCGTTCCTGAAACTTTTTCTCAGCGCGCAGGGGCTGCTGCTATTTGTGCTCACCGTGAACCAGTTTCGCGGAATCCCGCTCCCGGTCGTGATCGTCGGCGCGGTCGCCCTGGTCATCCAGGTCATCACGCGGCACACGCCTTTCGGCCGGCATCTCTACGCCATCGGCGGCAATGAGGAGGCCGCGTTTGTCTCCGGCGTGCCGGTGCAGCGCACCGTCATCGGGGCCTTCACGCTGCTGGGCGGCATCGTAGCTGTGACCGGGCTGATGCAGACGGCCTATGCCGGCGCCTCGACCACGACCGTCGGCGACTCCATGGAGCTCGACGCGATCGCGGCGTGCGTGATCGGCGGCACCAGCCTGCGCGGCGGCCGCGGCACGGTGCTCGGGGTGCTCTTCGGGGCGCTCATCATGGCGAGCCTGCTCAATGGCATGACGCTCCTCGCGGTCGCGCCCGAGCTGAAGTTCATCGTCCGCGGCGTGGTGCTCACGCTCGCGGTCTGGATGGACGTGAAGCTGGCGAAGCGTTGACCCGTAGGGGCGCAGTCTCGCTGCGCCCTATTCGGCTAATTCGGCCGTGGACCCCGTCCGTGCCCAAAGGGCGCAGCCGCTCGACTGCGCTCTGGGCCCTGAGCTTGTCGAACGGGCAAGACTGCGCCCCTACGGCTACGGGCCGATTCCGCAGACCGGCTCAGAAGAATTTTTTCGCCTTCTCGAAGAAGGTCCGCGACGTCGGCTCGCTCGCGTCGCCGCTGATGCGCGCAAATTCGTCCAGCAGCTTCCGCTGCTCGGCCGTGAGCGCCTGGGGCACCTCCACGTGCACCCGCACGAGTTGGTCGCCCTGCCGCCCGCCGCGCAGGGAGGGCATGCCCTTTTCCCGCAACCGGAAGGTGGTGCCGCTCTGCGTGCCGTGAGGAATCTTCAGCGACGCCTTGCCGAAGAGCGTGGGCACCTCGATCGTGCCGCCAAGGGTCGCCAGCGTGAACTTGATGGGGATCTCGCAAAAGAGGTTGTCCTCCTGCCGCTCGAACAATTCGTGCTCCTTAACCGAAAGCACGATGTAGAGGTCGCCCGGCTGGCCGCCGGCGAGACCCGCCTCGCCGTTGCCGGAGGAGCGCAGCCGCGAGCCGTTGTCCACCCCGGCGGGAATGCGGACGTTGAGCTTGCTGGTCCGGATGACGCGGCCCTCGCCATGGCAGGCGGTGCAGGGCTTCTCGATTTTGGAGCCGGAACCGCCGCACGTCGGGCAAACCTGCGTGAACGTGATGATGCCGCCGGAGCGACGCACCTGGCCCGCGCCCCGGCACGTGGGGCAGGTCACCCGCTTCGATCCCGGCTCGGCGCCCGACCCCTCGCAACGCTCGCAGGCCGCGTGCTTGCGGAAAGAAATTTCCTTTTCGGCTCCGCGCGCGGCCTCCTCGAGGGTGATTTCCAAGTCGTAGCGCAGGTCCGAGCCATCGCGGCTGGATTCCCGGCCGCCGCCGCCGAACATCTCCTCAAAGATTCCGCCACCACCACCACCGCCCTGCTGGCCGAACACCTCGCGAAAAATGTCGAACGGATCATGAAATCCGCCGCCCGCCATGCCCCCGCGCCCGCGGCCCGCACCGGCACCCGGGCCCTCGAACGCGGCATGGCCGTAGCGATCGTAAGCGGCGCGCTTCTCCGGATCCTTCAGCACCTCGTAGGCGTGGGAGATCTTCTTGAACATCTCCTCGGCCTCCTTGTTGCCCGGATTCTTGTCCGGGTGGTGCTGGACCGCCTTCTTGCGGTAGGCTTTCTTGAGGTCGTCTTCGCTGACCGTGCGCGGCACGCCCAGCAGGTCGTAGTAGTCTTCCTTGGGCATGGGTGCGTCAGGCTTTCGCCCCACTCTTCTCCGGCGCACCACCCGAAACGATCACCGCGGCCGGGCGCAGCAGCCGGCCATTGAGCGAATAGCCCGTGCGCACGACCGTCATGACGTTGCCCTCCGGCACGGTGGCGCTCGGCTGGGCCGAAAGCGCCTCGTGGAGGTTCGCATCGAAGGGCTGGCCGAGCGGGGAAATTTCCTTCAATCCATGGCTGGCGAGCGTGGACTTGAACTGGTTGAGCACCAGATCCACCCCGCCCGCCAGCGCCGGCAGGTCGGCGCCGGGTTGCCGGGCGGCCGTCAGGCCGAGCGCCAGGTTATCCATCACCGGCAGCAAGTCCTCCAGCACCCGCGCGGTCGCAAACTGCCGCAGCTCATCCTTTTCGCGCACGGCGCGACGGCGGAAATTCTCCAGGTCCGCCACCGCCCGCAGGTAGCGGTCGTAATTCGCCGCCGCCTCCTGTTTCGCCGTGGCCAGGGCGTCCAACGCGGGCGCGTTCGGCGCCGCGGCGGCTTCGGCGGGTGGGACGGGATTGAGGGTGTCGGTCGGGTCGGAATCAGACATGGGAAACGACAAGCTAACTACGGCTTTCGGCTTTCTTCAAGTGCATCGAAGTAACCTTTGAGTTTTTCCCCGGCTTTCCGGCCGGCGGCCTTGAGCAGAACCGCGCTGGACTTGGTCGCTTCCTTCACCGTGTCGTTGAAGGCCCGGCCGAAATCGCCGGGCACCAGCCCCTGGAGCGCCACGGCCACCGGCGCGAGGCTCTGCAAGGCCGCCGGGGCGAGCAGTTGCTTCACGTCGGTGACGTCCGAGTAAGTCTGATTCAGGCCGAGGTGATATTCGTGCGACGTCGGCAGCCGGGTCGAGTAGTCGGCAATGACGAGCCGGTCGACGCGCACGGTAAGCCGGCGAATGAGAAACTGGCGCGGCGGCCGCGACGACGGCGGCAGGGGCCGGCCCTCCTCGTGCACCGTGAGATGATGGTGAAACACCTCGGCGTTGGACCGGTTGTCGTCGCGATTCACCAGCGTGACCCTCGCCACGTCGAGCAGGACCGAGTCAAAGACCGGCCGGTCGGACAGCAGGGAACGAAGCTCGGCCTCGGCCCGGAACTCGCGCACTTCCACAAAATCATGGACCGGAAACGTGTGCGGGTTGGTGAGCACCAGGCCGCGCAGGGTCACGGTGCCGGTGAAGGGGTTGACCGCGAGGCTCTGCACCGTGGCGTCGAAGCCGGTGCGCTGCCGCAGCTGGGTCGTCAGCACGACGGGCAGGAACAGCATCCAGGCCAGGGCCACGGCGGCAAAAATGACCGCCAGCACAGCGAGCAGCTTGAAGAGCACGCCGCCACGAAAGCCGGAGGTTGGTCGGCGGGCGCGACGCACGGTGATCAAACGAAATTTTCGGTCACCAGCAGGATGGCCGTGGTTTCGGCGGAAAAAGTGAAGGCGCCCGCAAACGGCAGCAGGACGTTCTCGCCCCGGTTCAGTGCCTGGCCAAAGGGCGCCCGGGAACCCGTGCTGCCATCGGCCTCGCAGCGCACGGACCCGCTCACCACGCTCAGGAGGCGCGGCTGCTCGCCCGCCCGCACGGAAAATCGCTCGCCCGCCCCCAGCACCACGCGGCGGATGCAGAACTCCGCGCAATCGGCGATCACGCCGGACGTGGGCGCCGCCCGCACGGGCGCCGGTTCGAAATCATTCCATTGGATGGAGCGGAGCGACTCGGCGATGTGCAACTGGCGGGGCTGCCCGTCGAGCCCCACGCGGCCCCAGTCGTAGACGCGATAGGTCGTGTCGGAATTCTGCTGGATTTCGAGGATGAGATTGCCGGCGTCGATGGCGTGGACCTGGCCGCTCTGCACCAGGATCGAGTCCCCGGCGGCCACGCGAAAATGGTGGATGCATTTCTCCAGCGTGCCGTCGCTGATCGCCTGCTCGAACTGCTCGCGCGTCACCCCGCGGCGCAGGCCCACGAGGAGATGCGCGTCCAGCGTCGTGTGCGCGATGTACCAGTTCTCCGTCTTGGGCTCGCCCTGGAGCTCGGCCGCGACCGCCGCGGGCGGATGGACCTGCAGGCTGAGCCGCTCGCGGCAATCGAGCCATTTCACCAGCAGCGGGAACGGACGCGCGGCCGGCCACTTCGGGCCCATCACATCGGCCGCGTGTTTGGCCAGCACGGCGTGCAGAGTCTGCCCGGCGAAATTGCCCGCGCGGACCACGGACTGCGCCTCGGGGCGATCCACGATTTCCCAGCTCTCGCCGATGGGCCGGTTGTCCGGCAACGTGCGGCCAAATGCGGCCTCAAGGGCCCGACCGCCCCACACTCTTTCCTGATAAAGCGGCTCAAAACGCAGCAGGTCGCGCATGGAGAGAAGGGAAATTTTCATGCGAATAAACCATTGAGGGAGTTTACATTTGACGGTCTAGGCGGTTAGCATGGAATCCGCGCTGTTTCGGTTGGTTTACACAAATGCCCAAGTCGGAGACTTCAAACCCAAACGACGGACCGTCGTTTCAAGCCCCGCACTACCGTACTAACTGGTTTGAGGCAGTCACCTGCTTCATTTTAGGCAGTTACGTCACTGTAGCCCTGGTGGCCTATGAGCCGGCCCAGAGCACCTTTCGCTCGACCGCGCCGACCATGAAAAACCCCGTCGGCTGGGTGGGCGCCGACGCCGTCTGGATCCTCCTCTATGCCCTCGGGGCCAGCACGTGGCTGCTCCCGATTTTCCTGTTCTGGATGCTCTATGTGGCCATGACCAACACGCGGCACCTGGTCGTCACGCGCCTCATCGCAATGCTCATCGCGACCGTGGCGCTCGCCAGCATTGCCGCCATGTTCAAGGACGCGCAGTGGGGCAGTGATTATTTTCCCAACGGCCCCGGCGGCATGGCCGGCGTGACGCTTTATCACCGGTTGCTGGAGGATGCGCTCGGGCCCTTCGGCGCGGGCCTCCTGCTCGGCACGGTTTACGTGTTCGCCCTGATGTTTATTTTCACCAAGGACATCAGCCTGGAGCTCGAGCGCTACATCATCATGTTTCAAACGTGGCTCACGGCCCGCCGCAAGGAGAAGGCCCTGCTCGCCGATCAAAAGCGCAGGAAAATCGAGGAGCCGGCCGTCAAAACCCCCGCGCCCGCCGCCGTGGCCGCCGCACCGATCGGCCCCCCGGGAAAGAAGGTCTTCGTTCCGAAGCTCGCAGACGCCGCGCTGGCCAAGACGCCCGTCGCCAAGGTGGCGACCGAGCCGGTGGTCACGCCGCCCCGGCCCAATTCCGCCGAGCCGTTTGTCGAGCCCAAGTCCGTCAGCACGGCCGGCCGCAAGCTCGAGCTCAACATCGTCAAGCCCGAGGAAACCAAGAAATCCAAGACTGCGGTGCTCCCGGCGCGCAACAACGACAAGGACTATGAATTTCCGCCGCTCTCCCTCCTGAAGGAACAGATCAAGCCGACGGCCGCCAACAGCGAGGAGGAGCACCGCCAGAATGCCGAGAACCTGCTCCGCATCCTCGGCGAGTTCGGCGTCGAGGTGACCCTCGGCGAAATCCACGTCGGCCCTGTCATCACCCGCTACGAGGTCGTGCCCGCCGCCGGCGTGCGCGTCGAAAAAATCGCCGGCCTCGACAAGAACATTGCCCTCGGCATGCGGGCGCAGTCGGTGCGCATCCTCGCACCGATTCCCGGCAAGGCGGCCGTCGGCGTCGAGGTGCCCAACCAGCACCCCACACCGGTGGGCATGCGCGAGATCCTCGAGAGCGAGGACTGGGGCAGCGCCAAGGCCGAGCTGCCGATTGCGCTAGGCAAGGACGTGTCGGGCAAACCGCTGATTTCCGACCTCACGAAGATGCCGCACCTGCTCATCGCCGGCGCCACCGGCTCCGGCAAGTCCGTCTGCATCAATTCCATCGTCTGCTCGATCCTCTACAGCGCGTCGCCGAAAAACGTCCGGATGATCATGGTCGACCCCAAGGTGGTGGAGTTGAAGAGCTTCAATTCGCTGCCGCACATGTTGATTCCGGTCGTCACCGAGCCGAAGAAAGTGCCCGCCGCGCTGAAGTGGCTGCTGGGTGAAATGGAACAGCGCTACCAGATCTTCGCCAAGGTGAACGTCCGCAACATCGTCGGCTTCAACTCCCGCAAGAAGGTCGCCGCCGAGAAACTCCTCGCCACCGACGGGCAGAGCTCGCTCACCGGCGTCGATCCTCTCTCCGCGGAGGACGTCGAGATTCCCGACCGCCTCCCCTACATTGTCGCGATCATCGACGAACTCGCCGACCTCATGATGATCGCCCCGGCGGAGATCGAGACCAGCATCGCCCGGCTCGCCCAGCTCGCGCGCGCCGCCGGCATTCACCTTATCATCGCCACCCAGCGTCCGTCGGTGAATGTCATCACCGGCGTCATCAAGGCCAACCTCCCCTCGCGCATCGCGTTCCAGGTGGCCTCGCAGGTCGACTCGCGCACCATCCTCGACACCAAGGGCGCCGACACCCTCATCGGCCGGGGCGACATGCTGTTCTCGCCGCCCGGGACTTCCCGCCTCGTGCGCGCCCAGGGCGCCTACGTCGCCGACGAGGAGGTCACCGCCATCGTGGAATTTCTCAAGAGGAACGGACCGCCGCAATACGCCCAGGCCGTGCAGCAGCATATCGATCGCGCCGCCCGCGAGGACGACGAGGATGCCGCCCACGAGGACGGCGACCTCGGCGATGACGAGGAGTTGTATGCGCAGGCCCTCGATGTCCTGAAATCGAGCAAGCGCGCCAGCACCTCCATGCTGCAACGCCGGCTGCGCATCGGCTACAACCGCGCCGCCCGCATCATGGAGCTCATGGAGGAAAAGGGCGTCGTGGGCCCGGAGAATGGCTCCAGCCCCCGCGAGATCCTCGTCGACCTCGACTCCCTCTGAGCCGGAGAATCCACTTCCCCTTCACCCCCAACTCCCTTAGTCACACCCCCATGCAATCCATCGGCGAGCGCCTCGAAGAGGCCCGGAAGAAGAAAGGCATCTCCATCCGCGAGGCCGCGGAGGCCACCAAGATTCGCGGCGACTACCTTTCCCAGTTTGAGAACAACCGCTTCGACATCAACCTGACCGAGATTTACGTCCGCGGTTTTCTGCGCAGCTACGCCACCTACCTCAAGCTGTCGGGCGACAAAATCGTGAACGATTACGCCTCACTCGGCCGCGGCGAGGCCCGCCCGCGCCAGCCCAGCCGCGAGATTTACGGGCGCATGGATGTCTCCATCGCGTCGGCGGACGACCGGGGCGATCCCGTCGTCGCCGAGGAAACGCCGCCGCCCCAGGTGGCCCACCGCCAGCCCGCCGTCTCCCGCGGCAGCAGCGTGTCCGCCGGCTCCGCCATCGATCCGGCCATGCTCTTCAAGGTCGGCAAATGGGTCGGCGGCCTCGTCATTATCTTGCTGTTTTTTTGGGCCGTCATGGCCATCATCAACAGCACCAAGTCCACCAATGCGGTGCGCAACCCGCCGGTCACCGCGGTCAAACCGGCTGTCACCGCCCCGGTCGTGGAACGGACCATCACGCTCATCGCCCTCGACACCGTGCGCGTGACGGTTGTGGCCCGCAATGAGGACGACTCCGAGGGCGAGGAGATTTTCCGCGGCACCCTCGGGCGCGGCCAAACCCAGATCGTTCCGTGGCCCGCGGTCGGTTCCCTCTACATCAAGGCCAACGCCGGCGAAAACCTGCAGATCGAATTCAAGGGCAAGCGCTACGGTTCGCAGTTCAGCGGCGTGGGTCGGGCCAAGATGTAGCGCCCCGCGTCGGGTTCCGCCTAGCGCAACCCGACGGGCGGGCCCAGCACTTCGCGCAGCACAAACGCGCGCCGCAGGCTCGACGGATCGCGCAGGTCCGCCAGCAGGCCGCCGCGCGACCCGACCAGCATTCCCCGTTCAGACTCGGATTCTGTTTTCAACGCGGCGGTGACCTGAACCGCCCGCCGCTGCTCGAGGACCCGGGCCGCCTCCAGCGCGCGCATCTGGTCGGCCAGTTGCTGCTGCCGCTCGAGCACGGCCGCATTGGTCGCGGTGAATTCGCGCTCCGCCCGCTCGTCCGTGGAAATCATGGGCGGCTCCATGTCCGGGCCGACAGGCTCGGGCTCGGGCGGTGCGACCGTGCCGCGCCGCTCGGCGATCTTGCGCCGGATTTCCTCCTGAATCCGCCGCGTGCGCTCGCTCAGTTCGGGGTCGAAATTGGCCGCCGGCCGCGGCGCCGCCGGCGGCTGGGCGACCTTGCCCAACACGCGCAGCACGTTGCGCACGATTGAGACCGCCACGAGGATGAAGAAAACGAGCGGAAGGAACTGCAGGAAACCGCGCATGGCCGCATCCGGTTATTTTTTGCCTTCCGGGTGGGCGATGCTCGACCGCATCGCGGTGTCCGCCTGCACGTTTTCCATGCGAAAATAATCCATCACGCCGAGCCGGCCCGACCGAAACGCCTCAGCCATCGCCAGCGGCACCTGCGCCTGGGCCTCGACCACCTTGGCCTGCATCTCCTGCACGCGCGCCTTCATCTCCTGCTCGACGGCGACGGCCGCCGCGCGGCGGATTTCCGCCTGGGCCTGCGCGATGCTCTTGTTCGCCTCGGCCTGGGCCTCCTGGAGCTTGGCGCCGACGTTTTCGCCGACGTCCACATCGGCGATGTCGATGGAAAGAATCTCGAACGCGGAGCCCACATCGAGGCCACGGGCCAGCACCGTCTTGGAAATGCTGTCCGGCGACTCGAGCACGACCTTGTAGCTTTCCGACGAGCCGATGGTGGAAACGATGCCTTCGCCCACGCGGGCGATGATCGTCTCCTCCTTGGCGCCGCCGACGAAACGGTCGAGGTGCGTGCGCACCGTCACGCGCGCCTTCACCTTCACCTGGATGCCGTCCTTGGCCACGCCGTCGATGGTCGTGCGGCCGCTGGCGGGGTTCGGGCAGTCGATGACTTTCGGATCCACCGAGGTGCGCACTGCCTCCTCGACGGATTTGCCGGAGCCCTTGGTTGCGAGGTCGATCGCGCAGGCCCGCTGCCAGTCGAGCGCGATGCCGGCCTTTTGCGCCGCAATCAGCGCATGGGCGCAGGCGAGCACGTTGCCGCCGGCGAGGTATTGCGCCTCGATTTCATCGATCGTAATTTTGATGCCGGCCTTGGTCGCGCGGATGCGCGCATCCACCATCACGCCGTAGGGCACCTGCCGCAGCCGCATCGCCACGAGGTTGAGCATGCTGACCGGCGCGCCCGCGAGCATGGCGCGGAGCCAGACGCTGAAAAACGAGAAAATAATCGCGGCGACGATGAGGACAAAAACGCCGACAATGAGGAAGACGAGGTTGCTGGGATTCATGGTAGTTTGGTGACAGTGAGGGAAAAATTTTGCATGCCGGTGACCTTGAGCCGGGTGCCCCTGGCCAGATGGCCGTCGAGCGACTGCGCCTCATAGCGCCGTCCGTCGACCTCAATCTGGCCGCTGGGCATGAGCGGCGTGAGAGCCACGCCCTCCCGGCCGGTCAGCGCCGACGTGTGGGCGGACGGCATCTGGCTCGTGCCGTCCACGGCGGCATGGAGGAAGAATTTCTTGCCGAAGCGGGTCTTGGGCAGAATCCCGTATTCAATATAGAGCGCCACCGTCAACAGCACGGCGCCAATGGCGAACGCCAGCAGGCCGCCGCTGATGCCATATTCGGTGAACGCCCGGGCGGTTCCGGCCAGGAACGCGAACGTCCCGGCAACGCTGAGAATGATGCCCGGCAGGAAGAGGTCGAAAAACAGCAGCACAATACCGAGCACAAAAAGCAGGAGGATCGTGGTCATGGGTCGGGGGGACGCTGCCAACTTCGCAGCTTCCCGTCGTCGCCACAAGCGCTAAGCCGGTGGAAAACCTCGCGGCGTTTCCACCGCCGTAACCGCCAGACGTGGAAAAACTTTGCGCACACCGGGCGCGTCCCCTTACTCGCGGGCCATGGAAAAGATTACCCATCTCGGGCAGACGCTCACGCGCTGGCGCGTCGGGCAGTCCACGTTCCTGGCCCTGCCCGAGAAAGGCGCGCGGCTCATGAATTGGAACGTGACACTGGGCGACGGCTCCGTGCGCGACGTCGTCTACTGGCCCGAACTGCCCTCGCTCGACGACTTCTACCGGATCCGCGGCGGCAACCCGATCCTCTTTCCCTTCAGCGCCCGCAGTTACGACCACGGCGAAATCCACTTCTGGCGCGATGCCGCCGGCGTGCGCCGGCCAATGCCGATGCACGGCTTGGCGCGCCAGGCTGACTTCAAACTCACTCGGCTGGATGCCGGCGGGTTTGCCGCGCAATTCGTTCCCAACGCCGAGGCCCTCGCCTGCTATCCCTTCGACTATGAATTCACCGTCACCTATCGGTTCGAGTCGTTCGGGCTGACCTGCGAATTCGCCCTCAGAAATCTCGGCGCGCAACCCCTGCCGTGGAGCGCCGGCCATCATTTTTACTTCACGGTGCCGTGGAGCGAAGGCTCCGTCCGCGGCGATTACCTCATCCGCCTCCCTGCGACCAAACGCCTGAAGCAGGATTTCACCACAGGCCAGCTGGCGCCCGGACCCGTTCTCCGCACCGACGAGAACCTCGCGAACCCCGCGCTGATCGACACGATCCACACCGGCTTGCGCAGCAACGAGGTGGTCTTCGGCGAAAAGGGCCGGCCGGGCGACGTCGTGATGCGCCTCGACAACGCCAAGGTGCCGCCCGCCGACGCCACCGTCGTCACCTGGAGCGGCAGCGACGATGCGCCGTATTACTGCGTCGAACCGTGGATGGGACCGCCCAATGCCCCCGAGCACAAACTTGGCTTGCATCTGGTCCCGCCCGGTGAAACGGAAACATTTGCCGTCAGCATCACCGTGAAATAGCCCCCGCCCTCCATCCATGCCCCAACGCCATCCTGTCACCGCCCTCGCCTCGATCCCGCCCGGTTCGGGCCAGGCCTTCACCATCGCCGGCCAGCGCATCGCCTTCTTCAATGTCGGCGGAAAGATTCACGCGATGGACGACACGTGCCCCCATGCCGGGGCGCCGCTGTCCGAGGGGCAGCTGTCCGGCTGTGTGGTGACGTGTCCCTTGCATGCCATCCGCTTCGACGTGACGTCCGGCCGCATGCCGGGCCAGGCGGAGGACTCCCTGCGCACCTACCCGGTCTTCCTCAACGGCGACCAGGTGGAAGTGGAAGTCTGATGTAGGGCGGGGTCGCCGAACCCCGCATTTTTCCGCGTAGGTTGCGCGCTCGCCGCGCAACGTTGCGAGCAAGCTCGCAACCTACAGGCGGGGTCAGCGACCCCGCCCTACAACTGAAGCGCTCAGTGCAGCGCGCCCTTCCAACCCTCGCCGCACGGGCCGCCCGAAGTCTGGGCCTCGACCTCGTAGGCGGTGCCGTCCATCTTGATCAGCGGGTGATAGCTGCCTGAGATCTTGCGGACATTGCCCGCCGCATAGTGACAGATGAAGGAACGGCGGAAGCGCGTCTTCGAGCGGTTGGGGCCCGAACCGTGGATGATGTTGCCGTTAAAGAACAGTGTGTCGCCCGCCTTCATCGGCACCAGCTGGGCCTTCAGCCCCTTCGGCACCGGCACAAAATGTGACGTGTAGCTCACGCGGGCATCGGCCACCGCGGGGCAGATCACGTCCGCCTGGTTGCTCTTCGGCACGACCATGACCGCCCCGTTCTCGGCGTCGCAGTCATCGATGGCCGTCCAGGCCGCAATGCAGGAACCCGGCTCCACGAGCAGGTAGAACTGGTCCTGATGCAATGCCTGGCCGCGCGCGCCCGGCGGCTTGAAATAGAACATGCTCTGGGTCGCGACGGGATCCGCGCCAAAGAACGCCTTCAGCCGGTCCGCCACGCGCGGCAGCAGCATGTAGTGTTTCGCCCGGTCGTTGAACCGGTGGGGCATCATCACGCGCGGATACTGAAAGAGCGGGTCGTCGGGATTCTGCACCCCGTCCGCCACCGTGCGCGGATGATAAAACCCCGGCACGCCCTCGGCGTGCATTTTCGCGAAGAGCTCGCGGATCTCTGTCACCTCGTCCGGCGCGAAGAGCCCGCGCGCGTTCACGTAGCCTTCGCGCGCAAAAAACTCGGCCTGCGCGGCAATGCCCTGGTCCGGGGTGGGATGACGGTTGGCAACCATGCAAATAGCCTAGCCTCCCGGGGGGCTTTCCGCAATAAAACGCCCCGTCAAATACCTATAATATCCTCTTGCCTCTTTCATGACCGCCCGCGCCAACACTCCTGCCCCGCCGCCCGGCACGCTGGTCACGGGCCATTTCAACCGGGGTCCGCGCTATGCCACCTTTCGCGAGCTCGGCACGCGGGACTGGCTGCTGGTCTGCACGGTCAGCGGCCACGGCCGTTTTGGCCACGACCGCGGTGAATTCATCACGCAGCCCGGCGACATGGTGCTGGTGCGACCGGGCGTGCGGCACGACTATGGGACGGCGCGCGGCGTGCGGCGCTGGGAACTGCGCTGGGCCCATTTCATCCCGCGCCCTGACTGGCTGCCCTGGCTCGATTGGCCGGAGGTGGCGCCGGGCATCCGCCATCTCGCCCTGCACGGCCATGAAGCCGCACCCCGTCTCGCCCGGCGCTTCCGCGACCTGGTCCGGCTCAATGCCGGCCCGAGCCGCCCGCGCGAGGCGCTGGCGCTCAATGCCCTTGAGGAAATCCTGCTCTGGTGCGAGGTCGCCAACCCGCGCCGGGAAACGGCCGGCCTCGACAGCCGCATCCGCCATTCGCTCGAGTTCATCTGCGAGCGCTTTGCCGAGCCGCTCAATGTCGCCCGCGTCGCCGCGCACTGCGGCCTCTCCCCTTCGCGCTTCGCGCATCTTTTTCGCACCCAGACCGGCGAAACGCCCCAGCGCTACCTCGAGCTGCAGCGGCTCAACCGCGCGCGGCAGCTGCTGGAATTCACCCAGGAACCCGTGGCCGTCGTGGCCCGCAGCGTCGGATTCGAGAACCCGTTCTATTTCACGCTTCGCTTCAAGCGCCACTGCGGCGCGAGTCCGTGCGCCTGGCGCCAGCGGCACCGGGACGCGGGCCGGTGATTTTTCCCGTTACATTTTTGCCAATCTTGCATCACCTTTGGCCATGACCTCCGTCCTGCCGCCCCTCGCCTTTCTGCCCGACATCGGCGGCGGGGAGGTGGTGATCGTGCTGCTCCTGGTCCTGCTGCTGTTCGGCGGTGACAAGATGCCGCAGCTCGCCAAGGGCATCGGCAAGTCCCTCCGCGAATTCAAGAAAGCCGCCAGCGACGTGGAGCAGGAGTTCAAGCGGGCGCTGGACGAGGTCCCCGATTCGCCTCCCGCCAAGCCCCCGGCGACGGTTCCGCGCCCGCCGCCGCCGGGCAGTCGCGTCGAGCCTCCCGCCCCGCCCGGCACCCCGCCGGGCCCGCGAGCATGACGCTGCCGCCTGAGGATCTGCCGGTGTCACTCCCGATCACGGGTGAACTGGACCTGCACACCTTCCGGCCGGAAGACATCGATGAACTCATCCCGGCGTATCTTGCGGAATGCGCCGCGCGGCCGCTGCACGAGATCCGCATCATCCATGGCAAGGGCACCGGACGGCTGCGCACGCGTGTCCACGCCCTCCTGCGGCATTCGCCTTTCGTGCAGTCCTACCGGCTCGGCGACGAACGCACGGGCTCGTGGGGCGCCACCCTCGTCACCCTTCGCTGATGAAAGTCAAAACCCTGCTCGTCACCGGCCTCGCTGTCCTGGCCCTGCTCGCGGGCTGCACGACCGAGACCACGACCAGCCCGCCGCCGCCGCTGCTGCTGATTTCCCTCGATGGGTTTCGCTGGGATTATTGCGCGCTGCATCCGGCCGAGACGCCGCACCTGCGGCAGCTCGCGGCCGAGGGTTCCACCGCCCGCGGTCTCATCCCCGTCTATCCCTCCAACACGTTTCCCAATCACTACTCGATCGTGACCGGGCTCTATCCGGCGCACCACGGCATCATCAACAACGAGATGTTCGATCCCGCGCTGCAGACGTTCTTTCATTATAATCGGCCTGCTTCGGCCCACGACCCCCGCTGGTGGGGCGGCGAGCCGATCTGGATCACCGCCATCAAGCAGGGTCGCGCCAGCGCCTGTTCCTTCTGGCCCGGATCCGAGGCCGAGATTGCCGGGGCGCGCCCCACGTTCTGGAAACCTTACGACTACACCATTCCGTTTGAAAAGCGCCTCGACGAGCTCGCCGGCTGGCTGCGCCTGCCTGCGGCCCAGCGTCCGGCCGTCATCACGTTTTACTTGGAGGAGACGAACTCCGCCGGGCACAAGTTCGGGCCCGACTCGCCGGAGCTCGCGGCGGCAGTCAAGCTGCTCGACGGCCGCGTCGGCGCGATCCAGGAACGCCTGAAGGCCGAGGGCCAGAACGTGAACATCGTCATCGTGTCCGACCACGGCATGACGCCCATCAGCGTGGATCGGGCGATCGTGCTGGATGATTACCTGGACCCCACCTTTGTGCAGGTGGATTTTTTTGGATCCGCGGCGGGACTGCGGCCGCTGGATGGGAATGCGCCGTCCGTCGTGCGCGCCCTTTCCGCCCTGCCGCATGCCAAGGTGTATCTGGTCCAGAATTTGCCCGCGCACTTTCACCTCAGCGGCAATGCCCGCATCCCTCCCGTCTGGATCGTGCCCGAAGAGGGCTGGGAAATCGAACTGCGCAATCATCTCAAGACGGTTCGCCCCCATTACCTCAAGGGCGATCACGGCTATGATCCGTCGCTCGAATCGATGCGCGGCATCCTCATCGCGTCCGGCCCGTCGTTTATGCGCGGCGTGGTGATCAACCCGGTGGAGAACGTGCATATCTACAATCTGTTGTGTGCGGCGTTGCAGCTCACCCCGGCGCCGAATGATGGCGACGACCGGCTGGTTCGCGCCTTCCTGCGCCCGTAACGCCACCCATCCGGGCGGAAGGCCGTTCCTCCAAAGCGCGGACGAAAGCCTGCAACTTTTGCGGCGGAACGGAGTTCTCATGGCGTAACCATCAACTCTCCCTCCGCCATGAAACTCATCTCCTTCCTTTCCGCCGCCGCCTTCCTCGGACTCGGTGTTTCGGTCTTCGCTCTTTCCATCAACGCCCACGTCCTGGGCAGCTATGCCGCCGCCGCCTCCCTGCTGGTGCTGCTCGGCGCCGTCCGCGATTACTCGCCGCGCCGCTCGTATTGGGAGCCGCGCCAGGCCCGCACCGTGCGCTTTCCGACTGCCCCCGCCGGGCGCATCGACCGCCTCGCCGCCTGACCTTGCCGGGCCCGGCGGGGCCGTTCATCCCGCACCCGCGCCGCCGGTCATTGCAGGATTGTTTTCACCGCAGGAGCCGCCATGCTGGCCGCGAAATGAAAACACCCCTTATCTACGGTCTCTTTATGGCACTGAGCGGCCTGCTCCTGTCGCTCGTCCTCTATTTCGCCGGCTTTCACTCCGATGTGGATAAGCTGCAAACCGCCCAGACGATCAGCTCGATCGGCGGCCTCGTGCTGGGCATCATCTTCATCGTGCTCGGCATCAAGGCCCGGCGCGCGGAAGTGCCCGCCACCGAGGATTTCGGCTATGGCCGCGCCCTCGGCGCAGGCGTGCTGGTCAGCCTCTTTGCCTGCATCTTCGGGGTCGTGACCAATTTCATCTACATGAACGTCATCAATCGCGGTTTCAAGGAGCTCATGGTGCAGGCCCAGATCAACAAATTGGAGGCCGCCGGCATGAGCAGCGAACGCATCGAGCAGGCGGAAAAAGTGATGCGCACCATGATGAATCCCGCCCTGCAGGCCGTGTTGGGAATCCTCATCGGAATGTTGTTCTGCACCATCATTTCCCTGATCGCGGCGGCCTTCCTGAAGCGCCCCGCCACCGAGGGGCAGCCGGCGGTTGCGGCCTGATCCCGAGCGATTTCCTCATGAAAAAGCCGGGCCATAGGGGCCCGGCTTTTTTTGCGCCCTTGCGGAGAGCAATCGCGCTCAACCGGACTCATGCAATTGGCAGCAATCCAGCAGTAGCATCAGGCGGATTGAAAGGTGGAGCGCGTTGCCCTCAACGCGCTGGATCGATCCGTTCCCAGAACAACGTGTTGCGGGCAACACGCTCCACCCTCAACTGCATGATTCCGGCTCAGAAATACAGCGGCGGGCGACCGGCCGGGGCCGGCGGCTGGGGCAGCGCGATGCCTTGGTGGTGCGGACGAACATCTTTCACCGCGCCGGGCTGGAAGTCGCCGTCGGTCTTGAAGCTGAATTCCTGCATGTTCTCGAGCTTGTCGAGCCGGGCCCGCACCTCGGCGGGCAGCGCCTTGCGCTCCTCTGGCGTTGTCACCGGACCGGCGAAGAGCTGTTCGCCCTTGGCGTTTTTCGCGACCAGGGTCTTCTTCCCACCCTTGATCGTGAGATCGAGCGAGCCCTGCTCGTCGCTGAAGACCATCTTGCTGTTGCTGGTGCTGATGGAGACGCTGTGCATCCCGGGGCCGTCATTGCGGTCGACCTGCAGGTTGACGACCCGCTGGCCGGGGCCATCGGGCTCACCCCCACGGTCCATCAGCGAGAGCACCCGGTCTATGTCCTCGCGCCCCATTCCCGGCAGCGCCCCATCGTCGCCGTTGAGCGGCAGATGATGCGCGTGGAACATGGCGCCGGGTTCCATCAGGGCCATCTTCGGCACGTCATGCTTGGCGAGTTTTACCTTGGCGGTGGCTTCCTTGCCACCGCGAACGTAGGTGAGCGTGACTTCGTCTCCTTCCTTGTGGTTGCGGATCAACACTGCGAGCTGGCGCTGCTCGATCAGCAGTTGGTCGTCCAGCTTGACGAGCACATCGTGCCGCTTGAGCACGTTCGCCGCCGGACTGTCAGGCATGATCATTGTCACCACGAGGCCTGCGTCCTTGGGCAGGTCGAGCTGGTCGGCCAGGGTGGCGCCGGCTGGGCTGGTTGAAACGCCGAGGAAGGTGACGCTTTCCATTTCTCGGGGACCGCCGTGGATCATGACGCGGCGCTCATAGTGGGGTGGCGGCGGGGTCTGGTCGTCCGGTCCGGCAATGACGCGCAGCTCCTTTTCTACCTTGGGCGCCGGGTCTTCCGCCCGCAATGCAGGCAGCGCCGCGGCGAGGCCGGCGAGGGGAACAAGATATCGGATGATTGATTTCATGGGCTTTTCGTTAGGGGGCTTTTGGTTTGGTTTTGTGATTTCACTGGAAACTGACCGGGACCACCCGCTCCTCGGTGCGCGGCACACTCCAGCGCAGCGACGCCTGGGTGCGGGGATTCTTCCACGTAATGGTGTCGACATAGGAGCTGCGATAACGCCGCGCCGTCGTGCCATCGGCCAAGGTCACGAGGCCTTCGTCGCGCTGGGCGTAAAGGAGATTTTCCGCGGACACGGGCTTGAAGACGGCAACGGCGCCAGCCGGCGCGGGTGCGGGGCGGGTCACCGGCGGCGCCGGGCGGTCCCGCAGCAGGGCCAGTCCGGCCAGCGAGGCGGCCAGCGGCAGCGCGGTCCAC
>OCZT010001118.1_pt1 | contig 27645 bp, 18 predicted proteins | sample 1539031 | NCBI WGS metagenome assembly OCZT01 (sample SAMEA3539308, study PRJEB22396) | soil metagenome | biome: tundra; feature: field; material: soil | place: USA | collected 2010-05 | depth 0.15 m | reverse complement strand
GATAAAGGCGCCTGGCTGTTTAACAGCAAAGAATCCAATTTTTATAAAGCCACTGCAAATAATATTGTCGATACCACAGGAGCTGGGGATGCGTATTCCGCCATGCTTTGTCTCGGGTATTTAAATAACATGAGTCTGATTAAAATAAACCAACTCGCTTCTGATTTCGCAGCAGAGATAATCAAACTGCCGAGCGCAATTCCACCTGAAGGTACTTTTTATGAAAAATTCAAACCATTTTTCTCCTCTTCTGCATACTCGTAATAATGATCAGAGATAATAATTTTATTTAATGTATATTTATAACATAAATTTTATATAGTCATTAGCTTTTTAATTTGTTCCTAATTAAATACCCGGAGTTCTTATAAAGTTTTTTTATATAACCAACTATTCACAAAACCCTTGTTCCGGACTTTCAACCTTTAATTATGCAGGCAAGACATATAATACTATGCAGATAGGAACCCAATATTGGTTGAAAGAAAACCTTGATGCAGGGACTATGATTTTAGAAAGTCAAAGCGCTTCAAATAACAGTATAATAGGAAAGTATTGTTATAATGATTCATTGCAAAATTGCACAACATATGGCGGATTGTATAAATGGGATGAGGTAATGCAATATATTACAACTGAAGGAACGCAAGGAATCTGTCCTATAGGCTGCATATTCAGACAATAGCTGAGTTCCAGATATTATAGGCAACTTCAGTAGTAATCGACAGGATTACTTTGTAATCGGTACAAACGCGAGTGGCTTTTCAGCACTTTTAGCCGGCTATTATTGTAATGGCCGTTTTGGATTGAAAGGCTCAGGGAATAGCTATTGGAGTTCCCTGGAATTTTCTTCAGAGAATGCCAGGTATTGGCATCCCGGACTTGGTGATACTATCGGCTATGCTCCTAAGATAATGGGGTAAGTATCCGTTGCCTAAATAACAATATCTTTACTGTGGTTGACGAAAAGCAAGGATTAGGGAATCCGGAAGAATTTTTCTTATTCCAAAATTATCCCAACCCTTTCAATTCGAATACTTCAATCAGTTTCAGGTTACCGGTAAGAGGTAAAGTAGTTTTGAGTATTTTTAACGAACTTGGTGAAAGAGTAGCTATTCTGATGGATGGCGAGAAAGAAGCCGGTTACCATAGCATTGAATGGAATGCAGCAAATATGACATCGGGTGTTTATTTCTATGAGTTGAAGACGAATAATAACTGTGATGTTAAAAAGCTATTATCGATGAAGTAGAAATAATTCATTAAGAAATGCTAATAGGTGAAACTGTCAATCCATTTTAATTGGTAAAATGAGATTAGGAATTCCTAAGAAATGAAGATTACGCTGAAGTGTAAATGATGTTTCATTATGGAGGATTGCGTGATAGAATTTTTCCTCCTGAAAAGCCAATTTGCCGGTGAAGACCATAGAGCGCGGAAACTCTTTATGAATATCCACACAAAGGTCTGTTGCGGTTTTTACAACATCAGTTCCGGCACTAAATCTATAATCTGCGGGGATGCCAAGATTCCTTGCAAAATCAACATATTTTTTCAACTCTTCTTCTATATGCTTTTTGTGTTCTTCTAAACCTTCCTCTCCTTTAAACAATCCCTGGTCCACTACAACAACCGAAGCAAAGATAAAGTTCTTGTAAAAATCAGGAAACTGGCGTATTGTAGTGAGAAATGTATGCACACCAAAGCCATTAAATCCGGAAACCAATTGAACAGCAGTCATATTTTTATTATCAACAAGAGCATTATTTCGTTCACCATAAACCGGAATTGAAGTAAGCAAACTATCGAATTTCTTTTTTTCTTCATCTATTTTTTTATAATGAGATTTGATAATATAACAAAGAATAATAAGCGCTGAAGTTATAACCAGTGTAAGCCATCCCCCCTCAAGAAATTTTTCAAAAACAGTTATGCACAGAATAGTTACGCACATAGTAAGACCAGTTAAATGAACCGAGAGGTGTTTTTTCCACTCCTTATGTTCTTTCCTGTGCTTAATAAAGAATCTGGACATGCCAAATTCAGAAAGGGAGAAAGTTAAAAATACATTTATCGAATACATTACAACAAGTGCGGATATAGAGCCATGAGTATAAATTAAAAGAAGCAAGGCGGATATTCCAACCATAAGAACACCATTCCTCATTGTAAGCCTTTCGGAGAAAACAGAGAAACGATGAGGCAGCCATGAATCAACTGCCATATTTGCCATAACTCTTGGAGCATCAATAAAACCGGCTTGTGCGCCGACCAATAATAAAGCCCCCTCAGAGAAAATAGTAATCACGGCAATAGCCTTACCGTAACTCCAGGAGCCAAAAAGAGAATCTGCCAACACAGAATTTAACGTCTTACTTCCGGAAGGATGGACATTAAATAATAAATAGCAGAAGAATAATCCTCCGGCAGTGATGGCAAGAGAGCTTGCCATATATACCATTGTCCGTTTTCCTGTCTGAACCTTTGGATCGCGCATAATCTGCAGACCATTCGATACAGCTTCTATGCCTGTATAAGTTCCACCACCTAAAGAATATGCCCTGATGAAAATAAGAAAGAGTCCAAAGAATCCGATTGTTTTCAGGTCAGTTGACAAACCCTGCTGAACATTTGTTACTACAGAATGAGCCTCACCAATGTGGCTAAAGATTCCATAACCAAGCAGGAGAACGTGGGTTACGATGAATGTAATAAAAATGGGAGCCAGACCGGTAATAGATTCTTTTATTCCCCTAATGTTCAAAACGATAAGCAGAATAATCAGAAAAGAAGCGAAAGTGAGTTTCAAGTGCTGATATCCGACAGGCAAATAAGAGAAAATAGCGTCAGAACTAGCGGCAATAGAAACTGTAATAGTTAAAATATAATCCACAATCAAAGCCGAGCCTGATATTACTCCTGCTCTTTCACCCAGCATATGGGTAGCAACAATATATCCGCCGCCGCCATGGGGAAAATGCTCAATTATGCGTGAATAAGCGTAGGAAATAATAAATACTGTAAGGGCTGTACCGAGTCCCAAAAATAATGCAAGATAAGTATGACCTCCAATTGCGCGAAATGCCGCTTCAGGTCCATAAGATGATGAAGAAAGACCATCAGCGCCCAAACCTATCCATGCTAATAGCGGTATTAAGGCAAGTTTATGAAATATCTTTGGATCATTTATATTCCGCGGAGCCCCAAAAATCAATTGTTTAATTTTGACAGCTACCGACAGCTTTTCATTTTCCTGATTCAACGTTTCAATTTTATTTTTTTTAAAATTTTGAGGTTAAATATAATGCATTTAATGGCATTTAACCTAATTCATTGGGGATGTGACAAGATGGGAAATTGTTATAAGTTTCGGTTAAACCGTATACTTTTTTTTACCTTTGTTAACTTCTTCTAAGTCTTTATTTATTCAATCGATTTCTTATTTTTTAAACTTACTAAGCCTTCTTTAATTCATTTTATTAAATAATATATAGTTTACATTTAATGAAATATAACACCCTCTTTATATCTTCTTCGTTATTAATATTATTATTTTGTTCCCAATTACGGGCTGAAGATAATTTTACAATCAGCGGCACCGTTAAAAACAGCGAATCGGGAGAGGCACTTATCGGGGCGTCTATACTTATAAAAGAACTTCCCGGAACCGGAATATCATCTAATGCCTACGGCTTTTATTCACTAACGATCCCTAAAGGGAATTACACTTTGATTGTCAGATACATCGGTTTCAAAACTAAAACCGATCCTCTCACGCTTAATAACAGCCGGATACTTAATATTTCACTTGAACCTGAGCCGATCCGGGTTAAAGAAGTTGTTGTAACTGGCGAACGCTCCAATGACAATGTAACTTCCATGAATATCGGTTCAAATAAACTTGAGATAAAACAGATTCAATCAATCCCCGTCCTACTGGGGGAAAAAGATATACTGAAAACTATTCAGCTTTTGCCCGGTATTAAATCTGAAGGCGAAGGTGGCACCGGATTTTATGCCCGCGGCGGCGGAGTTGATCAAAACCTTATACTTCTGGATGAAGCACCGGTTTATAACTCGGCTCACCTGCTTGGATTCCTCTCTATTTTTAATTCGGATGCGCTAAAAGATGTTACAGTTATTACGGGCGGGCTTCCGGCTGAATACGGAGGGCGGCTTTCTTCAGTCCTCGATATCCGCACAAACGATGGCAATAATAAAAAATTCGGAGGTTCAGGCGGAATAGGACTATTGACTTCCCGGTTGATGCTGGAGGGTCCTATTGTTAAAGATGAAGGCTCATTTATAATCACTGCCCGCAGAACATATGTCGATCTTTTCCTTAAACTTTCATCAGACACACTTATCAACCGCACCAGTCTATATTTTTATGACCTCAATATGAAAGCCAATTATTCCATAGGCGAAAGTGACCACATATTTCTCTCCGGATATTTAGGGCGGGATAATTTTAACTATCCAAATGCATTCGGCTTTAATTGGGGAAATGCCACAGCTACCGTAAGATGGAATCATATATTCGGTCAAAACCTATTTTCAAATACTTCCCTCATCTTCAGCAATTATTCATACAGCAATAATGTGAGTACAGGTGTTAACCAGTTCCAAATAACATCCGGCATCAGAGATTTTAATTTGAAATTCGATTTTCAGTACTTTCTTAGTTCAACAAGCAATATGAAGTTTGGAGTAAATTCTATATATCATACTTTCCTTCCCGGAACTGTTACTACAGGATCGACTACTTTCACAAACAGCCTTTCTGTACCGAACAAATATGCCTTTGAAAATGCCGCTTACTTCTCACACGAACTGGAACCCATTACGGGTTTTAAAATCAATTATGGTTTACGCTTATCAATGTTCAACCTGATGGGGCCGGGAACATTTTATTCATACGATGTATACGGAAATACAACCGATACGGGATCATATTCTTCAGGGAAGATTGTTAAAACTTATACATCGTTAGAACCCAGAGTATCCGCCAATTATATAATTAATGAATCCAGCTCAGTCAAAGCTGCATATACACGCACGTCGCAATATCTACACTTACTCTCAAATTCAACTACTAATAACCCAAGCGACCTCTGGGTACCGAGCAGTAATAACATCAAACCTCAGTACTGCGACCAGTACACTGCAGGTTATTTTAAAAATTTCTCCGATAATGAATATGAAGTATCTCTGGAATTATATTATAAAAATATGATCAACCTAATCGATTATAAAAATGGAGCCGACCTTCAGCTTAACCCTTATGTTGAATCTCTCCTGCTTACCGGAAAAGGCAGAAGCTATGGAGCTGAATTCCTTATACGAAAAAAATATGGCGCCTTTACGGGTTGGATAGGTTATACATTATCCAAAACCCAATCGATATTTGACCAAATTAATAATGGTAACCCTTTCAACGCGAGGCAAGACAGAATACATGATATTTCAATCGTAGGAATTTATGAATTCAACGATACGTGGACATTTTCAGCAACATGGGTATATAATACGGGCAATGCCGTAACTTTTCCCAGCGGCAATTATTGGGTTGACGGGCGTCTTGTTCCCTACTACACAGAACGGAATGGATACCGTATGCCCGCTTACCACCGTCTTGATCTGTCGGCTACATGGAACCTTGGCCCCCGTTCCAATCTCAACTTTTGTGTTTATAATGCGTATAACAGATGGAATGCCTATTCAATCATATTCAGACAGGATCCTACTGATCCTAAAAAAACCCAGGCGCTACAGATAACTTTCTTTCCAATCATACCCTCAATTACGTATAACTTTGCATTTTAAGAATAAGGATTTTATTATATGAATAACGTCTCATTAAATATGAAATTCCAACAGAGTAAAAAGAACCTGCTACCGTTTTTACTTTTACTTGCCTTTGCATCTTTCAACTGCCAAAAAGTAGTAGTTATCGACCTTAACCAAGCTAGCCCAAAGCTTGTGATCGATGCAAATATCACTGATGAGCCGGGTCCTTATAACATAATCTTAAGCAAATCAGGAAATTACTTTGAACCCACTCTGACGTTCCCCCCAGTTTCAAATGCATTAGTTATTGTATCCGACGATCTTGGCAACATAGATACTCTTAAAGAATCTTCGATAGCAGGAATTTATAAATCATCGTCACTTGTTGGTCAGTCAGGCAGGACTTATATGCTTAACGTAACCTCGGATGGGAATAAATATGCCGCGGTTTCTTCGATGCCCCAGAAAGTATATATCGATTCCCTATATTATATAAAACGCCAGCCTTCCCGCAGCGGAGATTCAGGCTATGATATTTATATAACATTTAAGGACCCACCAGAACCGGGCAATTACTACCGGCTGAATGTTCACACCGGATATTTCATACCATCAGATTCAATCGATGGTAGGAGATACCGTCTCTATTCGGATAAGCTGACAAACGGCAGCGAAATGAGCGAAAGGGTTCGTGCGGGAAGATTGATTACGACAGGCGATACCATTTCTGTTGACTTACTTTCAATTGATAAATCCACATACGACTACTTCAATACTCTAAGGGATATTCTGTCCTCAGACGGAGCTGCCACCTCATTGGCACCGGCAAATCCCAACACCAATCTCAGCAGCGGCGCCCTGGGTTACTTTGCTGCTTATACGATAGACCGCAAAACTATTATACTACAATGAGGGTGGAGTTTTAAATTTTTACCCTCTTATAGAAAATCTTTTTCACAACTTCTGCCGTGAATATATATAACAAAATAATCAGCCCGATAAAAAGAAGGAAAGGAACAGGGAGTGGGCTAAATCCAAATATTCCGGCAAGCGGTGTATATGGCAAAATTAATGTTATGACAACAATTGATATAGTAGCTATTAAAAGATATTTACCCGGTTTGCTTTTATAAGAAGGTTTACGGCTTCGGATAACGAGCACGATCAATGAAGCTGAGACAACAGATTCCAGAAACCAACCGGTTCTGAATTGAACTTCGGTCGCATGAAGGACGAGAAGCAGCAGACCAAAAGTGAGATAATCAAACACCGAGCTCACAATTCCAAAAGTAATCATAAACTTCCGGATTGCTTTAATATCCCACCGCCGCGGATAGTCAATCATTTCTTTATCCACAGTATCGGTTGCGATGGTCATTTCCGGGAAATCCGTCATTAGATTGGTGAGTAAAATCTGCTTGGGGAGCAATGGCAGAAACGGAACAATGAGGGACACACCCGCCATGCTAAACATGTTTCCAAAATTGGCACTGGTTGCCATGAACACATATTTGAGAGTGTTGGCAAAAGTTGCTCTTCCTTCGCGGACACCTTGCACGAGAACACCGAGGTCTTTTTCGAGCAAGACTATATCCGCAGCATCCTTGGCAACATCCACGGCGCTATCTACAGAAATGCCGACATCGGCGGCATGAATAGCCGAGGCATCATTTATGCCATCGCCCATGTACCCGACTACATTGCCTGCTTTTTTAAGGGCAATGATAATACGCTCTTTTTGGTTGGGTTCGATTTCGGCAAAGACGTCAATACTTCCTACACTTTTAAGTAATGCGGCATCACTCATGTGAACAATATCCGGTCCTGTTAGAATTTTAGTATTCATTAAACCCATCTGCTGACTGACATTGGCAGCGACCAAATGATTATCGCCAGTAATTACTTTCAGAGAAACGCCAAGGTTTTTAAGATTTGTAATCGTTTCAATTATATTGGGTTTGGGCGGATCAAAAAGAACGAGAAATCCTGAGAACGTCATCCCCGCTTCGTGATCTTTACTGATACGCGATTCAGTTCCTATATTTTTGTACGCAACACCCAGAGTACGGAAACCTTTGCTGCTAAATTCCTCAAAGTGCTTTTGAATTTTATCCCGCACCGTGGCAATATCTGCGATAGTTCCATCTGAAGTTTCCACAGTTGTGCAAACGGCAAGCACATTCACGAGAGCGCCCTTGGTTACCATAAGATTTGTATTATCGTGAGAGACAAGTATGCTCAAACGTTTGCGAAGAAAATCATAAGGGATCTCATCAAGTTTTAGATAACCAATAAGATCAAGCTTGCGGTAGCTGCGGATAGCTTCATCGATAGGGTTTGTAAATCCTGTCTGATAAAAAGCATTCAGATAAGCGTGAAGAAGAACCTTATCGTTAGGGACTGCGTCGACATTAAATGCAGATTGGAGCTGAACAGTTCCTTCGGTCAACGTTCCGGTTTTATCAGAGCAGATTATGTTCATACTGCCGAAGTTTTCAATGGAGGCAAGGCGCTTGACGATAACTTTCTTTTCAGCCATTCGTTTAGCGCCGTGTGAAAGGTTAATGCTGATAATTGCAGGTAATAATTGGGGCGTCAGTCCAACAGCAAGTGCTAAAGAGAATAAAAATGAATCCAGTACAGGGCGGACGAGATAAACGTTAATAGCAAAAATTGTAACCACAAGCATAAGCGTAACTTCCATAAGAAAGTAGCCAAAGCGACGGATGCCATGTTCAAATTCTGTTTCCTGAGGACGGAGTTTCAGCCGATCGGACACTTTGCCAAACTCAGTTTCCCTGCCTGTGCGAACTATCAATTGAGTTGCGCTACCGCTAACCACGTGAGTCCCCATCCAGAGGGCATTTGTCCTCTGAGCCAAAGGAGTTTCCTGAGGAAGAACAGCAGGTTCTTTTTCAACAGGGAAAGTTTCACCAGTAAGCATAGCTTCATCAACGAAAAGATCTTTTGAATCCTGAACCAGTCCATCGCCCGGAATAATATCTCCAGCGTTAAGTATGACGATATCCCCAGGCACAATTTGTTCGACAGGAATTTCTATGGATTTTCCATCGCGCAGGACAGCTGCTTTAATCTGAACAATTGAAAGTAATTTCGCTATAGCATTCGAAGCACCACGTTCCTGCCAAAATCCGAGTAAGCCGCTTATAAGGACGATTGAAAGAATAATTATTGCATCAACAGCATCGTGCAGGAAGAATGACAGTCCAGTAGCGAAGAAAAGGATAAGGATAATAGGACTTTTGAATTGGGAAATGAGGAGCGTAAGCACATCTGTCCGTTTTGGGGGTTTAAGGAGATTAGCGCCATAGAGATCGAGCCGTTTTTTAGCCTCGCTGCCAGTCAATCCCTCTTTTACGGATTCAAGCAACTTAAGCAAATCTGCAGCAGATAAGCTCCAAAAGGCAGGTGGTAGTTGGTTCATTACAAAAATCCTATGTAACTAATTAAAATGTTTTTTTAAGTCGTCTATATTTGCAGGTATGGCAATAAGCTCTTTTTTATTATTGACCAAGAACATTAACGGAGTAGCATAAATTTTATAATCCCTAACAGCCTTTCCATGTCCACCTTTAAAATCCGAAACATTTATCCAATTGTAATTATTCTTCCTGATATAATTAAGCCAATCAGATTTGTTCGTATCCAATGATACGGCGAATATTTTCAATTTCATTTCTTTCTGATTTATGTAGAGGTCATTAATATCCGGCAGAATTCTCTGGCAATGAGGACACCAGCTTGTATAAAATAATATTAGAGTATTTTCCGAATTTATGTCCTTTAAATCTATCTCATTACCAGTTGAATCGGGAATAATTATTTGTGGAACTTTTACACCAACCAAGAAACTTTTTGACTGATCTATTCTTTGCTGTATTGAACTCGGGAGTTGTTCATCCAGACACAGGTCATCCTTAATCACATAATGATCGACTATATAATCGATAACCTTACTGACTCCAAGTTCCCTAAATTTATCAATAAGGCATTGGGTAATATACTGATAGACCAATTGATTAACTTTTGCCTTATTCAGGATTGTATCCACCGCTATGATATATTCCTTTGTAAGAAGTTCCTTTGACATCTGACGATTTTTGAAAAGTGCGATATAATTTAACGTAACAACAGAGAAAACATCGGAGTATAATAAATAATCGTCATCGAAATCAATATAATCCAGGAAATGAGATTCTTGATAATCGGCAGGCAATTGAACTGTTTTAATATACCTGGCGACAAAAGATTTAATTTTCTTTTGGGAAGTAATGTTTACAAAATGGAGGTGCTGCTTATTTTGTTTTATATATTCATAATAAAGCTTATTGCTCTCTGAACTGATCACATTCATGCTGTCGGTTATATTGTCGGCAGCGGTACTGAGGAATACATCCTCATTATCAATTATAAAGTCCATCCATTTAGTACTTGAGATATTTAATCTATAAAATCCCGGATGACTTGCATTTTTTGCAAAGGTATAATGGAATTCGTTTGTAGTTGAGAAGAGTGAATCAATTGGGACAACATTCCCTTCCCTCAGGTAAGACAATTGTGCCTTACCCTGATTAAAATTATTAACTTTAATTTTAATTGTTTGAGCTGATATCCCCCTAAAGCTGAAAATAACGAGGATATAAATAAAAAAATATTTCATTGACTCTCAAATAAAGATGTTGGAAACCTTATAATGATTAAATACTATTTTATTTACAAAAAAGATGTGTTTAATAATAATATAATATTTAATAAATCGCTTTTCTAACAGTAACTTTCTCCAACATTTTCATATTTACCTCAACACCAATTCCAGGCTTAGTGGGGACATCCATCATTCCATCTTTATTAATTACAAATTCAGGTTCAACAATATCAACTTTGTAATATCTTTTACTTGCAGAAATATCTCCAGGCAAAATAAAATTTGGAAGTGATGCAAGCGCGACATTACCGGCTCGCCCAATTCCCGATTCATCCATTCCGCCATGCCATACAGGAATATTTTTTGATGCACAGTAGTCATGGATTTTTATCGATTCTGTATATCCTCCTACGCGACCCGGTTTGATGTTAATAATTTTGCAGCTTCCCAATTCAAGCGCGGCACGGGTATCTGAAACAGTATAAATACTTTCATCGAGGCAAATAGGTGTTTTTAATTTGCGTTGTAAAAGAGAGTGATCATAAATATCATCATATCCGAGCGGTTGTTCGATGAGCTGTAGATCGTAACCGTCCAATACACGGAGCATTTCTATATCATTCAAAGTATAGGCAGAGTTGGCGTCCACCTGAAGCTGAATATGGGGGAATTCTTTCCGGACAGCTTTCACCAGATCAATGTCCCGCCCGGGCGCAATTTTAATTTTTATGCGCTTATAACCGTCTTGCAGATAACCGGCAACTACTTTCACTAATTCCGCCGGGGACGATTGAAGACCGACACTCACACCGACGGAAATTCGTTCTCTAGTTCCTCCGAGGAATGAAGATAGTGAAATTCCCTTTGACTTTGCAAATGCATCGGACAATGCTGCTTCCACGCCAGCTTTTGCCATCCGATGACCCCGAATCCATTTATAAGGAGTCAATGCATCTTCGATAGTATGGAAATCTTTTCCGAGGATTGAAGGGATCAGAAAGTCGGACAGGATATGCCATGCCGTCTGCAGCGTTTCGTAAGAATATGAAGGCGACGGTTCTACAACACATTCACCCCATCCGGATACGCCGTCAGCGTCGACCTGGACGATGATATGCTCTTCAAATAGTTCCACACCAAGGGATGTTTCAAATGGAGAAACCAGTTCCATTTTTGTATGACGAAGTTCAATTTTTTCTATTCGCATTTTATTTCTTTCTATTAGTAATTGTTTATTTCCTTAAGATGAGCTAACCTCATTTTACATTATTTAACATTATAAATCTCCGACAACACTTATCAGACGAGACCACAAATCGCTTCCGTTTTGACCATTTGTCATTATAACAATGCCGGACCCTTCTCTCATATTAAATTGTGAGTAACATCGAAATCCCGTTTGGTTAGCGCCGCTGTGATAAATTATGTCGCCAGTAATTGTTGAATCAATTCCCCACCCCAAACCCCTGAAAGAAAATAGGCCTAAAGAACGCCCAGGTCTGTCAACGACATCCCGCACATCAACGCGAATTTGATGTTTTAACATTTCATTTGTCATTCTTTTTGATAATGAAAACTCATCTGGATTATTTTGCTTTATTATTTCAATCAAAAATTTTGCATACTCATCCGGAGTTGTATAAAGTGTATAAGACGCATTAGAATGTTTATAATTACTTCTTTTATTACAATTTCCCAAAGTATCATGTCCTGTAGCAATTTGCGGATTAAGCTTCTCAGTCCAAATAAAACTTGTTGATTCAAATCCAAGCCTATCAAACAAATTTCGCCTGGCATAGGTTTCCAAGGGTTCTTGAGTTATTTGCTCAACAACTTTCTGCAAATAATATATTCCTTCACCTGAATAATTAAACTTAGTCCCGGGTTTAAAATAGATTGGAATTGGTCCTCCTCTTTCTTCGCCGCCTTTTCTCCAGTTAGGCGTGCCGCCTGTGTGTGTGAGTATCATTCTTGCAGTAATAAGTTTTGAATAATCATCGTTATCGCTAACAAACTGCTCAGGAAGATATTCGCTAAGAGGTTTATCCAGGTCTAATTTTCCTTGATCGGCAAGCTTTAAAACAAGAAAAGTAAAAACCGGCTTGCTCATAGAACAGGCTTCAAATATAGTTTTATTATTTACTTTATTTTGTTGAACAGCATCTGATATACCAAAACTTTTAGACCAACTAAGCTTATAATTTTTTATAATGCTTATTGATACGCCCGGAACATTTAATTTCTTAATCAATTTGGGTGTCAGTTTTTCAAGTATTTCAATTACCCTAGAAAACTCAGGTCTCTTGTTAATGGCTTCTTTATTAATCTTACTGAGTGATATATATGCAGCCCATCGCACATCACGATTATCATCATTTAATAAATTAAACAATGCATTAACTGATGTTTCGGCTGCATTATGAAATTTTCCCAACGCTATTGCCGAACACCATCTAACATCAGAATTTTTATCTTTCAACGCTTCTGTCAGAAATGGAATTGCTTTAGCACCTCCGGGAGCAATTTTACCTAATGCAATTGCCGAGCACCATCTGACGTTGTCACTTTCATCTTCTAGTGATTTAATTAAATAATCGACTGCTGAGTTTCCATAATTAACTAATAAATCAATGGCTTCACCGTTTACAAATGGATCTTTATCAGAAAATTTATTGATAAGAGAAAAAATGGCTTTGTTATCAGATGAATTTATTTCCTGAGAGAATGAATATGAAGTTATAAATAAAATTAAAATATAAAAGAAAATATTATGTCTAATTATTTTTTTCATATGTTTTTAATTTTTGTACAGTTTAAATACTTCCCTAATTCAGATTCAAAAGAAAATAATATTGGCGTGCCACCGGTATGAATAAATATTACCGGGATATCTTTATCAACAATTTTCTTTTCAACCAGACCGATTAAACCAGCCATTACTTTTCCAGTATAAATCGGGTCAAGCAGAATCCCTTCAAGATTTGCACAGTCAAGAATCGCCTGTTCACATTCCTTTGTGATTACACCATATTCTGAAAAATAATTATCATAACATTCGACTGCTAATTTATCGACATCAATTTTATAATCAATCAATTGTGCGCTTTCCCGGATGATTTCTTTAGTTCGCACGTCAATTGCTGCTGAAGATCTTGATATGCTCACTCCAATCACCCGAGAATCAGGCAAAAATATTTTACTTCCAAGAATAGTCCCTGCAAAAGTTCCACAGGAGCCAACACCTAAAATTATCTGAACTTTACCACCTCCAAATTGTCCGGCTACTTCATGCATTGCTTTTACATATCCAAGCGCGCCTAATCCTGTACTTCCACCAATTGGAATAATGAATGGCTTGTGCCCTTTACTTAACAGTTCATTGGCCCATTTTTCCATAGCTATTGTTAGATGGTCGTTAGCATCATCATCGACGAGATATCTTATTTCAGCTCCGAATAAAACATCAAAAAGTAAATTACCTTTAATAATTTCAAAATCCGGACCTCCGAGAACAAGCTTAACATTTAGCCCGAGTTTTCGTGCTGCGGCTGCAGTCATTCGAGCGTGATTGGATTGAATTCCTCCTGCAGTAATTACAACGTCAAATCCACCATTGACTATCAAAGCAAAATCATATTCCAATTTTCTTGCTTTGTTTCCACCGCCTGCAAGTCCCGTTAAATCATCTCTCTTTATAAATAATTTAGATAAACCAATTTTGTCTGCCAGCCGTGGCGCTTCTTCCATGGGAGTAGGAATGTTTGCAAGTTTGATTGACGGTATTTTATTCAACATTCTTATCAATATAATTTATTCCAAAGTATCAACGGTTAGTTTATACAAAATTCCTTTTTCTTTTAGTTTAGTTAATACAAATTCCACACATTCAGACTTTTGACCAATGTATTCTGGAGGACATATTCCTTTTCTATCAAACAGACCTTTAGCTATCATTCTTAATACAGTGGTGGCAGTATACCCGGTAGTTTTTGCCATTGAACGAATATTTGTTACTTCATCGTGGCGATCTAATAATTCATACGTGTAACGAAGTTTCTTTGTATCTTTTTCACCCTCAACGATTACTTTCATAACCGTAAACTCCCCATCACCTTCTTTCAATTCCCACATAGGGAATAAAAGTTTAGATGTGAAATCGATTGGCTTAATTTTCATACCATTCACTTCAATTTCATCCTTGCTGAAAAATCCTGATTCACGAAGGAGTAACATTTTATCAATATGACCTGGATATCTTAATGTTTTTTCTTTCATTTTAGGAGCGTTCAAAGTGAAGGCAAGTGTTCTTAATCCATCGCTATTAAATGCTTCGAGTGTACCTATTTCAGGAAAATTTATATATTCAGGATCTGATAGTGCGGGGCGAATAACCATTTTCCCATTTTCAATGTATCGTGCAGGACGAGTGTATTCTTCAATTACATCAATTGGAGAAAATCCTGCTTTATATTCAAATGGATATTCTCTTAAAACGGGCAACCCGCCGACATAGATTAATACCATTTCAGTTTTGTCAAGCATTGAATCAACATATCCCGCTAAAAGATTACTCATTCCAGGTGCCACTCCGCAATCAACAACGGCAGTTACATTGTTTTGTTTTGCTAATTCATCAAGTTCAAAAGGATTTTCGGAAAAGAAAGCTATATCAACAACATTCTTACCTGCTTTTATGATTTCTTTAAGTGTGTTATATCCCATAAAGCCGGGGACAGCATTTAATACTATATCATAATTTTTAAGTAAAGCTTGTAATTGACCCAGATTAGAAAGATCTTTTTTTATTTTTTTGATTGGCAGTTCGTCGGGAATTTTATCAAGATTATTTTTACTATAATCTACAATTGTAACATTAAATGATTTATCTTTTGCTAAATCAATTGCCATCGGACGACCAACAAGTCCAGAGCCTAACGCCAAAACATTCATAATTACTCCATAAATAAAAAATAATGTATATATCCGCATTTTGCGCTGCGATTATTTATATAGAAGGAGAATTATTACAGACCGTTAAAGCGATTCATATAACAAATTGTACCGTCCAGGTTTTTATTAAAGTTAGAAATTATAAATATTTGTTTTCCCTTGTTCATCTATTTCAGATTCAATTTATTTGGATAATTAACAACTCTCAGAATGGAATATTTTTCGCCCTTCTTAAGCAAATGCTCATAATTTTTGTATGTAACCAAGCCAAGCTCTGATTTTGGCTCAAGAGCAATTACTATCATATTATTTCTTAACTGCTTTGTCGGAATATAAATGTAATCTTTTTCAGAAAGGGTATTTGTAATTTCTTTAACCTCAACAATCGGGTTTACAGTCATATCTCCCTCAAAATCTATCGAATCAATCCCGGTTATGTTATATTGCTCAATCTTATCACCAACTGATTTTTTATAATCGTAATATTTAAGTGATTGCCTTTCTGCCCAATCAATAATCTCTTTTAAGCTTTTTGGAACTAAATATCCTGCCGGTCTTTCAACTTCCAATAATGCTTTAACAACCGGACGATGATTATTTACCGAGATGACTGTATCTTTATTTGAAGAATAGGAAAGCAAAGGAACTTCTATTTTGCTTCCGTCAGAAAAATGGTCCAATTGAATTGCAACTTTAGTGTTCAATTCGCTTTTAATCAATTTATTCCTTCCGCGCCTAACTAGTTTTTTAATTTCATCTTTATGGGCATAGGCAAATTCAAGTAATCCGCGCATTCCGGTCATCTGCCCTTCGGCACGATGTTTAATGTTGTCCAGTAATCCATCCTTTCCATTCAAGCCCTCCTGTATAAATGAAAAAGTGTTTTGTATCCCAAAACTCTGTCGTCCGTCATTAATATCAAAAGTGCTGTGTCTTATATAATCTGTTTCCGGCGGACCCCCCGGGCTGTATTCAAAATAGGAATAATTCCTGTCATTTAAGTATTTTTTAATAAATGGCAGATATACTTTTTTTGATAATATTCTGATATCTTCTGAAACATTTATATTTGTATTCGTGCCTACTTCTTCGTCATTGTTTTCCCTGTATCCATAGTTTTTCCAGGTGTCACTATAAGGAGAATATTCGTGCACATCCATTGTAACATCAAAAAGATATCTATTGAATAAATTATGAAGTCCAATTGTTTCGGGTTCAGTAAGAATCAGGTGGTTACGGTTAAGATCCATTCTATTACTATTGCGCCGTTGGTTTTTCTCCGAACCATCAGGATTCATCTGGGGTACTAAAGCAAAATCAATTTTATTAAAAAGGTATCGGTTTTCCAGTTTGAGTAATTCGTCAATTAAAAGCAATGCCCCTTCCTTTCCCGATTGTTCATTACCATGCTGCTGTGCAAAGATCAGCACTTTTATTTTTGACTTATCCTTTCCAAATTTTCCTTTTGAAAAGTACACTGCATATAATTCTCTTCCCTCTGCTGACTTAGCAATTACCTCGGTTCTTATTAAATCCGATTTCCTATCAACTTCCTTTATAAATTGCGAAAGTTCTGAGTGTGATGTTATTTTGGAATAATTTGATTTTTGCAGTGGAGTAATCTGCGCAAAAATATTTCCAATAAATAAAACGAAACTGATAATAATTATTTTCATATTAAGTATGTTTGTTCTGAATTCTGTTGTTAAAGAATATTTAGCCCTATCGAAATTCTATGAACTGCAGGCAATATATTATAATTAGAATAAGAATAAGCAAAATCTATTAGAGTATTCCCCGTAGGTAAATTAGCACCCGCCCCAAAAGCATAATTCTGTGTATCGTGGTTATAGAGATAGCCTCCTCTTACAAAGAATCTGTCAAAAACTGAAATCTGGGTACCAAATTGAACCCTTTCTTTATTATCATTAGGATGGACAGCATCTATCCCCCCTATTATCTTAATGAAATCCGATTTATAAATATCAAATCCTATCCCGACCTGGAAATTCAATGGTAAAGGATAACTCGTGGTTCTAAGATCTGCCGGAGCTAACCTGCTTAAAGGAAAATTCGGATCATATTGTTTTCTGGTCTCCAGATCCTCCCCTTCAAATTGCAGATTTCCTCCGAAATTGGTCATGCTCATAGCTATTGTTAAATTATGGAAATCGAGTTTGTATTGAGTCCCGATATCAAAAGCAAAACCAGCCGCATTCTCATGCCATATTTCCTGATTAATATATTTTACAGTAACTCCCACATTAAAATCCGTAGTTAAGAAACGGGCATAAGTTACCCCGATAGCAATATCCTGTGCATCATAATATTGCCCGGTCCCATTGGGTGATTGTTCCGTAGTAATTTCAATTTGCCCCGTGGAAAAAGATACAACACTTCCCCCTATCACACCAATATCTCCCAGGTTATATGCAACTGCAGCAGCATTCATAGTAAAAAGGTCAAACCATTTCATGTATGAGAAATGTAAATTAACCCCCTCAACTTTTGCAATACCGGCGGGGTTCCAGAATATAGAACTTGCATCATCAGTCAGCGCTATAACTCCGCCCCCCATTCCCGATTCTTTGGCGCCCAGGGGTATCTTTAAAAACTGTGCCCCTGAAGCTCCAAGATTCGGATCTTGAGGAAACAACAAAGTTGAAAAAATAAAAATATATGTCAGAATATATGTTCTTTTCATTTAAAGCTCCTGATCTTCAAAAGTAACTAATAGATTTAATTTTTAGTTATTTGATAATGGCAAACCTTTCCATGTATTGAGTTTGACCTGTTTTAACCACATAGATATAAACACCTGGGGCAACTTCTCTATTACCTTCCGTTCTTAAATCCCATGTTTCCGTACCGCCCTGAGAATTATGATATAATGTTTTAACACGATCTGCAGCAACAGTAAATATATAAATAGTGCATACAGCTGGAAGATTGATAAATTGAATTTGTCTTAAAGGTTCAAGCCTTAATACACCTAGCTCAGGTTCAAATAAGGAGGATACGATATATGGATTCGGTACAACTCTGATCTTATTCATTTCACTGGTTTGCTTGGCAGTATTTATGATGGATCCTTTTATTGTAAATTTATACTTATCCATAATGTTTGGTAAAACAGGTTGAATTGTTTCTACGGTAAATAGATTTCCAGCCTTTGGGGGTTTTTTAGAATCAAAACTAACTGTTCCGGATAATCCGCCAAAGGTTAAAGCACTCTGAGCTGACAAAGAATCTTTTACTGCAACCGTATCGCCATGCGAATTTCTAATTAAAAGGTTAATAAAACCCTCTCCATTTACATCAAACCCAAAACCGGTAGTGGAAATCAGATATGTATCATTTGTTATAAGAGAAGAGTTATCAACTGAAAAAGTTATATTCAGATTATCTGTTCCCCCAACCCTTGATATGTTTTGAATAATTTGAGGTGCTGCCATCGAGAATATTACTCCATCCTCTGTCGCCTGTTTCTGCCCTATGTCAAATGGCACTGATGATAAAACAGAATCCTGATTATTCCTTATAACAGTAACGGCAAAATTTATAGTGATAAGATCACCCGCTTCCGGGCGATATTGGGTCGGCGTAGCAGAACTATCAGTTAAGGTAACACTAAATCCCTCGGTCGGTAATGTAAAGGTTCGACCCCCTGAAGGATACCCGAGACCGGTTTTTCCTATTATTGCTCCTGTAGTTAAATTCAAAATATTGACTGAAGAAGCAGTAATAAAAGATATGCCATATCTGTAAGGCTTAGTTAAAGTGGAATCGGTGATATGCAAAGAAACTGTTGTTTTTAAATCACCAACCTCTTTGAGAATCACATACGAAAATCCTGCATCATAAATATTTCCGCTGAGAGATTCCTTATCGATAGGATTCACATTTAGGGTATAATTTGAATTACCGGTTCCATAATGTTGAACTGATGCAGCTGAAACAGGATCTCTTCCAATAGCATTTGACCTTGGAATAATAGAAACAGTATTCAATGACTGCAAATTATTGCCGATCGCACTTTCCAGGCTGGGGATAAGATCAGAGCCCCTGTCATAAGCGGTTATGGAATACCAATATTCCAGACCATTAATTACACTGGTGTCGATTAAGCTATATTGAAGTCCTGTATTATTACCGATTGAATTTTTCTTGTCAAAGTCTGCTATTTTCGTCCAGGTGATTCCCTTGTCAATGCTTTTATAAATTCTGTAACCCTCAAAATCAGCCTCACCACTGAATGGATCTATCGATAATTCTGATGCATTATTCCAATAAAGTATTGCTTTTTTATCCTCCGGGACTCCTGTTAATGTGGGGCGGTCAGGCGCTTTTGGTAATTCAAAATTAGCAGCAAGTGTACTTTGTGCTTGAGCATAAGCATTATTAAGACCGGCTAAATCATCCCCTGCAATTAATGCAGTATAGAATGTTAAAGTATCGTTCGGGTTAATATCATAAGGACCGGAGGACATATTGTAAAGTAAATCTCCCCCGATAGCCGGTAATTGTGAAGGATCGTCAAAATGGATATTCTGTCCCGATGCCACATGAAAATATTTACTCCCCAAAGAGGAATTATATAATCCCCTGCTGCCGGACATATAATCATATTGAATAGTATCTATGTCAACATCATAGTCATAAATCAAATAATGGCAGTCTGTCATTCCCAGTTCTTTTCCGTTTACCAGTGGGGTTTTTAAAAATGCAGTTCCCATATATCCTGTCTTAGTATTCCAATCAAGGGAATATCCTTTTGAGTCATACATATAAGCAAGATTTCTGGATGTATCGATACCAACTAAATCATCATCATATTCCGGTGCTCCGCCGTCAGCATCTCCTACATCCTCATCCATATAGAGATCAAAATACATTCCTTTATAACTATTATTGCTTTTGTTAATAACATCAAACTTGAAGAAAATCATATTTTGGGCTAACTTTATGCCATAAGCATAACCGGTTTGATTAATCTGTATACCAAGAATCTGATTAGTATTCCCGCTGTCATTATAAACGCAATAGCTGTCCTGGTCAGATTTAAATACCGGTTTACCACTTGCATCTTTAAATGGCCAGCCGGTTGTTTTATTCCAGGAAAAAGGTTTGTCGCTGAAAGCAATTTGAGCAGAATCAATATTATCATAACCTGCCGCAGCTTCCCATTCCTCATCTGTCGTAAACCTTCCCTGTATAACATTTGTAGGAAATGCAACCATCGGGTTAAACCTGTAAATATAATTATGCCCGCTGTTTATTGGATATTCGCCGCTTGGACCCTGTGTTAACGATCTGGGGTACAATTTGCCCCTGTTTTCAAAAAACAATCCAATATTACTTGCATTGTGAATCCCGGCAGCCCGGTCTTTAATTCCTGTGGTTTTCTGCAATACTTTGTCTTTACCATCCTTCTTGTCTTGCGGATATATATTTAAAAACAAAGCAAGGGCTATAAAAATTAAAGCGAATGTTTTTTTCATATAATTACTATTATAAAATTTAATTTCATCATTAAAACTTAATAGATGCCCCTAATCTTATTGATCTGGGGGGTCCATAATTAGAAGGGTCTCTCATATATTCAATAGAATGAGTTCCCTGTGTATAATCTGGCGAGCCTGAATCCGTATATACATATAAGATATTTCTATGATTGGTTAGATTTAATATTTCAGCAAAGATTCTAAGACGGAAATTATTTTCAATTTTGAACTCTTTACCAAAAAGAAGATCTAAATCGTAATTTGCCGGTTCTCTCAATGAATTTTTTATCACCAACCCTGCATCTCTTCCACCTGGTGTATACGGATATCCTGAATTGGCTTTAAATATCAGGTTGAAATCCATATTGTCTAAAATGGTTTTTCCTAAGATAACAGGACCTTCTCCTTCTGGAATGGTAAAAGTCCCAATTGCGTTGAATACATGAGTCTGATCAAAGTCGAGGTAATAAAGTTGGGTCGATGCCTCCGTACCTGGATAATTCTCTTCCTCAGAAGAGGCACTACCTTTTGCAACAGAATAAGTATAAGTAATCCCTCCGGAAAAATATTTATCGGGTCTTATAGTAAGGTTTACTTCAAAGCCCTGAACATTTGCATAGGTTTCATTAACATACAACGTATATCCTGTATACCTTCCGTCTACATAAGGGAAGAAATATTGCGTTCCTATTAATCCTGTAATATCTTTATAGTAAGCAGTAACATCTATTGCAATACGATCACTAAATTGATGTGCTATCCCCACCTCATAAGCAATCGTCCGTTCTGCATCAAGATTAGCCTGACCAAAAATTGGTTCTCTTACATTAAGATCGTATTGATGGTTTTCATACAAATACCGGAATTCCGGATTCTGGAAAAAATGCCCGTAAGCAAAGTGCAATTTAGTTTTGTCTGAAATCGGATGCGCTATCCCTATCCTTGGTGATAATTGAGATCGCGGACTGACTTTTATTACTGACGCGGGGTCGAGCGGATTATTTCTGAATTGAACATTTGCATTCATATAATCAAAACGCAGCCCGACATTTATAATCAACTCGGGGAATTCAATTTTATCCTGGGCATAAGAGGAAGCTTCGTAAGGCTGTGTCCTGTAATCATTTAAATACGGATAGTTTCTTTTGGGATCATAGACATAAAAATACCTAAGCCAGTTCTTTTTTAAAGTCCATCCGAACTTCACTTCATTAATATTTCCTATCTGCCACAATGCGTCAAATTTCAGGTCTGCGGAAGCCGTCCTGCTGTCTATTAATTCCTGTGGATCTGCCCGGCTGTAAAATTCCAGTCCATTTCCTGCATTAGGTAAATAAGTCCAGTCCGAAGATGAAATGTATTGAGAAGTATCTTTATCAAGTCCTGAATAATATCCCTGATTGAAATATGAAGCCCTTAAATCATAGTAAAAATTAGATGCAAGTGTATGCGTAAGCGTTAGTACACTTTGCCAGCTGTCTCTTCTGCTTCTTAAATATTGTTCCGGAATATATTTAAATGAATGACTATAATTTTGACTGTTCCCTTTACTCCCCCTGTTGGTAATCATTATTTTTAAATTGGGTATCAGAGTAGTGGAAATCTTTGAGAAAAAATTCAATTCCTTGTCATAACCAAAAGGTAAATAACTGCCAACGTCATTTTGTTCGCCTGAGATAAAGAATCTCAATTTATTGGATAGTAATGGACCACTGAAGCTGCCGGTTTCTATATTCTGGTGAAGACGTTTATATTCCGGAACACCGAACTCACTTGTCTTCATTTCAATTTTTCCGGAATAATCTTCAGATCCGTCCCTTGTCACCACATTCACTACACCACTAAGAGCATTTCCGTATTCTGCATTGAATGTACCGCTGAGGAGACTCATTTCCTGAATAGCATCCTTACCAATATTTGTTGCCAGTCCCCCCAGCAGCGGATCCTGCACCAGCATTCCGTCAATCATATATGCCGTTTCATTTGATCTTCCCCCCCTTATATGAAGATCGGTCCCGCTGCCAACTACTCCTGCCTGCAAAGAAAGCAGCTCAGTAAAATTTGAGACCGGTAAAGATTCTATTTCCTCCCTGGATATTACAGATATGCTGCTGGTCAGATCCATATGGATCATTGAAGACTTTGCAGTAACAACAACTTCCCCAACCTGGACAGATTTAGCAGATAAATTTGCCGAAAATTGTGTTGTCTGATCTACAATAATTTTAACGTTCTCAAATAAAACTGTTTCATATCCAATGAAGCTTACTTTAACGCTATAAGTCCCGGGAGGAATATTTATAATTATCAACTTGCCGCTGCGGTCTGCAACCGCACCAAGAGTTGTCCCCTGAATAATTACATTTGCTCCGATTAATGGTTCACCGGTGCTATTATCAGTTACTATTCCGGTAAGTTTACCTGTCACTCCTGCAAATAAACATGTCTGGATTATAAATAATAATAAGAGAAGTTTTTTCATTTTAACTCCTGAGTAAACTCAATAATTATCCTGCCCGGTTAATAGCTGATTATTTTATTATATTTTTCTAATATTTCTGAAGTTTCTCTTTGTAATGATTTCGTTTTGACTTTGTTTTTCAGAGCAATCGAAGTAGCCATAGCATTTATTAAAACTGATATAGCTGCAAAGGAATTTGTGAATAGCATATTCTTGCTGTGAACGATTAAATTAATTTTTGTGAAAAATGTAATAGGCGATGCTTCTCTATTTGTTATGGCAATTAATTTAATGTTTTTCTCCGAGGCAATTTTAGCTGCCTCAATCGTATCTTTGGAATAAGGTGGGAAAGAAAACAATATAATAAGATCTTTTTTATTCAGTAAAGGGATCTGTTCTGAAAATGGACAGTAATTGTTTCTAAATGCAGTTGCATCAACTGCTACCTGGGTAAGCTGATATGCTAATATTTCAGCCAAAAGATATGAGATTCCTAACCCTGCTGTAAAAACACGTTTTGAATCCAATATCATGTTGATCGAATTATCAAAAATCTCTCGCTCTATTGTGCTTAGCGTATCATTAATGTTCTTTATATCAAGGTTGGCTACAGAGGTTAGGATATCCTTTTCTACTTTTCTTTTTTCAAATAATGGGAAAGTCTGCAAATTGCTTAAATGGTACTGAAGCGAATCAGCTATCGCCTCCCTCAATTCGCTGAATCCCGAAAATCCTATCCGCTGTGCAAACCGTACTACTGACGCAACACTTGCGCCTGTTGCTATTGAAATATCATGAACAGTCAAGAATGATACTTTATCTAAATTATCAACAAAATAATTAGCAATCTTCCTTTGATTCTTGGGAAGTTCTTCAAACTTATTCTGAATCTTATCTTTTATTTCTTTATATCTCATCATTAGAAAAAAATAGAGATCCGGATTTCTCCGGATCTCATCCCTGTTTTTACTTAAGTAACATCATTTTTTTGGTTTCAAAGAAGGATCCTGAACGAATTGAGTAAAAATATATTCCACTCGATAATCCCTGACCATTGAAATCCAAAGTATATTTTCCAACAGACTTATCTTCATTTACAAGCGTTGCAACTTCTTTACCTAAAGCATTATAAACCTTTAATGTTACATGCCCGCTCTTCGGAATCTGGTATGCAATTTTAGTTGATGGATTAAATGGATTAGGATAATTCTGTTTCAGACTGTAATCTGATGGAAGATATTTTGACTCTGATCCTACGCCAGTCAATTGGCTGTACTTTTGTTGGGCAAGCTGCATATTTGCTGCCATCTTATATTTATCTGCACCATAACCTACAGCAACATAATAGATAGCGGAATCACCAACAGGAAGTGCTTTGGAATTAAATGAAGGGATCATTACCGGATCATCTACATTTGGATTATTTGGGTCAATAACTAACATTGTATCTATTTTCCCGTTTGTTAACCAGTTCCAAAAAGATGTATCATTATTATAACCCGAATAATACAAGAATGTATTTAACGAATTTACATCCCCTGATAAAAATTTAAATCCTACAGATTCAATTTTCCAGTCGCCGAATACTTTTGTTTGTTTATTATAGGTTACAGTATCAGTTCCAGCAGAAGCACCGCTTATCTCAGGGATAAGCTCAAGCCCGAACACAGCATTAAATGGAGAAGTTTCCCTGTTAATAACAGTGTATTTCACAATAAAAGAATTCTGGTGCTTCCAGAGGTATAAATTTTCTTTTACAAGTACATTCGGTGGTAGACCGGAGTAATTATTATTATAGGAGCCGTAAATTTCGTAATCGCCGAACGTAGGAGTTGTTAACAAAGTTGTTGGATCTTCAGTATCCAAATCCTCTCTGTCATCAAATACCTTCCCCGAAGCCATGCCAACAAGGGGACTCATTCTGGTAAGTTGTCCGATTGTGTCCGGAAGAGAATATATTTGGATTTTTCCGTATTCATTTACATAAACATTGATGCTGTCAAGGTAAAGGTCTACCTGCGAAAAGGTAGCTTTACCGAAACAAACCAAGAAGCTAAGAACTAACACACCCCGAAATAACAGATTTTTCATCACTACACCTCTTATATTTTGTTGAAATATTTATTTATTAGAACTCACATGTTAACAACAATAACTATCGCCAGCCAAAGAGATTAGGCGGTATAAGTAATAACAACCCCAGCAGCATAAGAATTAACTGAAGAGGAACAACCCATTTTGCCCATTTTGCCCAAGGAACTTTTGCCATTGATAGGGCTCCCATTGTGACTGCAGATGTTGGGATGATAATGTTTGTGTACTCTCCAAATTGAAAAGCAAGTATTGCAGTTTGTCTTGAAACGGAAGCAAGATCTGCAAGGGGGGCCATAATAGGCATAGTAAGAGCAGCTTGTCCGCTTCCGGAATGAACAAAGAAATTAATTATTGCCTGCACAATAAACATTTTCTGTGAAGCAAATATTTGAGATGAAGATTGTATAAAAGGCGAAAGACCATAAAGCATTGTATCGATAATATTACCATCTCGTGAAATAACCAATGTGGCTCTTGCAAGAGCAATAATTAAAGCAGTACCGACCAAACCTTTAGCGCCTTCAATAAAGCTATTTATTAATACTTCACTTGACAACCCGCCTATAATACCAACTAAAATTCCCATGATAAAAAACATACCAGCGATTTCCTGGATATACCAGCCGAACTCAATGACGCCAACCACAAGCATAATTAAAGAAAGGGCAAACGTAGCAAGGACTATTTTATGTCTCAGGGAAAAATGGTTGTTATTATCATAAATATTTTCAAAGTTCTCACTTTTTCTTCTTTCATTATCTTCAGAATATGTCGGACTAATTTCAGGTTTCCGGGAAAGCTTTCTTACATAATAAAGTAAAAAGAAAATTGCTGCTGTTGTAGATATTGCCCAGCATATAACCCTATAGCCAATTCCGGAAAACAAAGGAACTCCTGCTATACCCTGCGCAATGCCAACATTAAAAGGATTCAGAAAAGCACTTGCGAATCCAACATGTGCGCCAACAAGCGGAATAGCTACACCAATGATTGAATCGTAGCCAAGGGCTAAACAAATCGGAACGATAATTAAAACGAACGGAATAATTTCCTCATTCATTCCAAAGGTTGCGCCTCCCAAAGAAAACAATAATATCATAACAGGGATGAAAAAGGTACGAAGTGTTGCGGAGGTTTTATGAGCTTTGGCGAGTTTATTTATCAGTGAATTAATAGCCTCAGTTTTGGCAAGGACATTAAAAGCTCCCCCAACAATCAGCACAAAACCTATTATCATTGCCGCTTCAACAAATCCCTTTAAAGGTGCAATGAACAACGCAAACAATCCTTGTGGTTTACTCCCTACATATTGAAATGAGTTTTGAACAACCACTTCTTTTCCGTCGACAACAGATCGCAGATAGTGACCGCCGGGAATAATCCATGTTAATCCAGCAATAAATACCAACAGAGAAAATATCAGTAAATAGGTATTGGGAACCCGAAACCTGAATTTCTTTTTTTCGGAAATCATTTAATCACTTGCTTTGATTTAAGATCAAACTTATCGCCAGTTATTAAAACGTTCAACTTCATATTGCTGATTCCAAGATTTCCTTTTTTATCTTCCCTTATATTGGTTGCGTTTGTTGGATCATAAACAAGCACCTGATTATTACCGAAAACTTCGAATGTATCGTTAGGATAAACGATAATTGAGGTCGATTCATCTATTGCCACACCAAGAAGATGAGGATGCTCAATTAAAGCCGCAATTGTTCTGTTGTGTCTTTTTCTTTTCAGAAAATGCTGATCAATAATAACTGTTTTCAGAAATCCAAAACCTTGCTTTGTTTCAACATTGCCTTTTTCAATAGTTACAAATGAAACAGTAGAATCTTTGTTAACTAATTCATTTCCTGTAATCATAACTTCGCTCATAACAGCCGCACCGGCGCTTGAACCGGCAATAACTCCTCCATTATTATATATATCGTAAGCCTTTTGAAGAAGTTTTGTACCAAGCATATCTCTTGTTAAGTCAACCTGATCCCCGCCTAAAAAGAAAACAGCGTTTGCCCATTCCATTTTTTTTAAGTTAGAATCGGCATCTGCAGTTTCCCTTGTAAATAAAATATAATCTGCTTTTGCTCCTAATTTAATAAAATTATTTTGCTCTTCTTCGCTGTTTAATTTTGGCTCCGAACCGGCATTAGGAATGATTAATATTCTTGCATTAG